>Ga0265292_1000946_pt1 | contig 30203 bp, 30 predicted proteins | sample Munlanlewell296A_FD_189080 | JGI IMG/M metagenome (GOLD analysis project Ga0265292, IMG submission 189080) | Leachate microbial communities from a municipal landfill in Southern Ontario, Canada - Leachate well 296A | ecosystem: Engineered > Solid waste > Landfill > Unclassified | place: Canada... | reverse complement strand
TCCTTTAGGTACATATTTAAAGGAGAAGTGAACATGTGTCGGAGCATGGTGATCGGCAGGATCGCCAGGAACACGACAAAGGCGAGAACGTGTGCCACCCACCATGCTTGGTGCCACGTGGCAAGTGTGCTGGACGAAGTCGAGTTAACCAATTGTGCAAGCGGATAACCGACGATGCTCCATTTCTCATACTCAAGTGAAAGTCCGGATGCCTGACTTTCGGCAATGCGAAACGCTTCTGCACCAAACCCACTGACGCCGATGGCAAGCAAGACTCCGAGAATAAGTGCATGCTCCGGTCTCGTTTTGATCCGGATTCTGTAAGGACGCTGGATGTATCGACGGAGAATTGCCCACACAACTCCGCCGACAAATACAGCGCCCGCCAAGTCACCGACCATCGCATAACCGCGGTACACATCGCCGTGGAGAAATTTCAATGCAGGTGGCATTTGGTGATCGATTTCGAGCACGGTCGTAACCCCGAGCAAGGCAAGAAAGCCGAAATACATCATCGAGTGCATGAGGCCGGCCGCGCTGTCCCTCAATAATGTGCGCATGTACACACCGGCCCGATAGTCAGCCAATCGACGTTTGATGTTTTTTCGCGTCGTTTTGCGCTGATCGGGAGCCCCTCGCTCCCAATTGCGAATGCGATCAGAGAATCGAATTGAGCCCCAAATGAGGAGCATCGGAATGACCGTGTAGAAAACAACTTGCAACGCTCCGGGTATTCCACCAAAAACCGTTCGCTGAACAGGCGAGTCGCTTTCCCAATTTGTGAGTTGCGGAATAATTCCTGAAATCATCGTGAACACGCCGATTCCAACGCCAAGAATGATCGAGACTTGGTATGGCTTTACCCGTCTAGACGACTGTGGCGTGTTGCTCGGCTTCGTTTCCATGTCGCGATAACGCTAGTTCGTAACGCGTTACACAGATGATTGTCGAGAGACGTCAAGAGTTGCGTCGGCAATCGCTTGTGGATCGCCGAGAAAAGTAGCGGCCGACATGCCGCCGCGGGAATCAAATGTGTAGAGGCGGGGGATACCGGTAGGAATATTGACGCTCGCAATATCGGCGGCCGAAATTCCATCAACATGCATGAACAGCGCCCGAAGAGAATTTCCATGAGCGGTAATCAGGACGTTGAGTTCCTTGGCTAATTGCGGAGCAACGATCTCGTCAAAGAACGAAGTCACTCGTACAAGTACGTCCTTCAGGCATTCGGTTGCCGGCAGCAACCGCGGATCAAACCCTTCGCCAATGAGTTTCTGGTACACGGGGTCGTTGAGCGGATGCTCAGGGTCGGTTGTCGCCACCGGCGGAGGGGCCGTGTCAAAACTGCGGCGCCAGATTTCGGTTTGTTCTGCGCCGTGGAGTGTGGTGACCGTTCGCTTGTCAAGACCTTGCAGCGCACCGTAATGACGTTCGTTCAGCCGCCAGTCGCGTCGGACCACCAGATCGTCTTGGCCAAGTTCGTGCAGTACCAATCGAGAGGTCTCGATGGCCCGTTCGAGCAGGCTGGTGTGGCCGGCGTCGAAGTGCAATCCTGCTTTGGCCATGGCGATTCCGGCCTGGCGTGCTTCGTTGATTCCGGTGGGGCTAAGGGGGACATCGTGCCAGCCGGTGAACAGATTGAGTTCGTTCCAGGTGCTTTGGCCGTGGCGGAGCAGGACGAGCGAGCCAGTCATAGCCCTTGATCCATAGCCACAGAGCGTAGTTGAAGACCTTCCAATCGGGCTATGCTCGTTACTTGAGCCATATCGACTCAACTTTTGTGAGTAGAGGGTTGTTAGGTCGCCAAGGCGGTCGTATACTGAACCGAAACCACGTATACCCAGCAAAGGAAACCCCATGGCCAGAGCAGTAGGAATTGACCTCGGAACCACAAACTCAGTCGTTGCCGTACTTGAAGCCGGCGAACCGATTGTGATCCCCAACTCCGAAGGTGCGCGTACAACCCCGTCGGTCGTCGCGTTTTCCAAAACCGGTGAAGTTCTTGTCGGTGAGGTTGCCAAGCGTCAGGCCATCACCAATCCCGATCGCACATTCCGCAGCATCAAGCGACACATGGGAGAGAGCTGGAAGTCAGACGACATTGACGGCAAGCACTACACGCCACAAGAAATCAGTGCGCGCACGTTGATGAAACTGAAGCGCGATGCCGAGGCATATTTGGGTGACACGGTTACCCAGGCAGTGATTACCGTTCCGGCGTACTTTGACGACGCCCAACGAACTGCAACGAAAGAGGCCGGACAAATTGCCGGTCTTGAAGTTCTTCGAATCATCAACGAACCGACCGCGGCAGCACTCGCCTACGGACTGGACAAAGGTAGCGCCGACGAAACCATTTTGGTGTTCGACCTCGGTGGAGGAACGTTCGATGTCAGCGTGCTCGAAATCGGTGATGGCGTGTTCGAAGTGAAGAGTACTCACGGTGATACCCACCTAGGTGGAGACGACTGGGACCAACGAGTCATTGATTGGTTGGTGCAACAGTTCAAGGCTGCGCACGGCATTGATCTAGCGAACGATCGGATGGCGACCCAACGGTTAAAGGAAGCCGCCGAAAAAGCCAAGATCGAGTTGTCGCAAACTCAGCAAACCCAGATCAATCTTCCATTCATCACCGCAACGTCAGATGGTCCGTTGCACATGGATGAGATCCTCACCCGAGCAAAGTTCCAGGAGATGACCGCAGACCTGATCGAGCGTTGCCGCAAACCATTCGAGCAGGCAATTGCCGACGCCGGATTGTCGAAGGGTCAACTCAGCCACGTCATCTTGGTCGGCGGGTCCACCCGGATGCCAGCGGTTCAAGATCTCGTACAGAATTTGACGGGTAAAGAGCCAAATCGCTCGGTCAATCCCGACGAAGTAGTTGCGATTGGTGCGGCCGTTCAGGCCGGCGTGCTTCGCGGCGATGTCAAGGACATCTTGCTACTCGACGTCACCCCACTTTCTTTGGGAATCGAAACCAAAGGTGGGGTCATGACGAAGCTGATCGAGCGGAACACCACCATTCCGACTCGGCGAACCGAGGTGTTCACGACCGCCGACGACATGCAGCCGTCTGTGGAGATTCATGTCCTACAGGGTGAGCGCGAAATGGCGAATTACAACAAGACACTCGGAAAGTTTCAACTCGTTGATCTTCCACCGGCACCACGTGGTGTTCCGCAGATTGAAGTCACCTTTGACATCGATGCCAACGGAATCGTGCATGTATCTGCAAAGGATCGTGCCACGTCCAAGGAACAATCGATGACGATCACAGGGCAATCCTCGCTATCCAAGGACGACATCAACACGATGGTTAAGGACGCAGAGGCTCACGCCGAAGAGGATCGTCAACGCAGGGAAGAGGCAGAGGTTCGCAACAACGCTGACTCACTCGTCTATCAGACGGAAAAAGTTTTGCGCGAACAGGGCGAGAAAGTATCTGCGGAGGAACGTACCGCGGTTGAAGGCCCCCTTGCGGAGCTTCGTACCGCCCTGCAAGGTTCCGACGTTGGGGCAATCAAGAGTGCAACAGAAAAACTGATGACCGCAAGCCAGGCGTTCAGTCAAAAGCTCTACGAGGCTGCGGCCCACGACTCCAACGCTGCCGGTACATCGGCAACGGGGCAGAGTTCAACCGCGGCAAACGATGAAGACATCGTGGACGCCGAAATCGTTGATGAGTCGTAACGAAAAGCGACCAACTCGGCATGGACGAGCAAATGGATGACGTCGAATTTGATGGTCTGACACCAGCAATTAGCGAACAGGTTGAGTCGATACTCGGCGAGTTGGATATTGACGAAGTACTAAAGGAACGCGACGAGTTCAAAGACATTGCTCTTCGAGTTCAGGCAGATTTCGAAAATTACCGGAAACGAGTGGCAACTCAAATAGTCACGGAAGTCGACCGATCGCTTGGAAGAAGCGTCGAAGAGTTGCTTCCCGTTCTCGACGCATGCGAGGCTGCCGTCAGTCACGGAATCGAAGGCGTCGAGCCGGTGTGGTCGTTATTGCTTGGAGTTTTGCAAAAGCAGGGGCTCGAGGTCCTTGACCTGCATGGCAAGGTGTTCGATCCGGTCGCTGCAGAGGCCGTGGTTCACGAGGAAGGTGACGGCGGCGAACCAATCATTACCGAGGTCTTGCGCACGGGATACCGCTGGAAGGGTCGTGTATTGCGAGCGGCGATGGTCAAGGTGAGAGGCTAATTGTGCAGCGTGAATGGTTTGAAAAAGACTATTACGCGATTTTAGGCGTCACCCAACGTTCGACCGACAAGGAAATCACCAAGGCGTATAGAAAACTCGCCAGGCAATTTCACCCCGACACAAATCCGAACAATGCGTCGGCCGAAGAACGATTCAAGGAAGTATCTGCCGCGTACGACGTTCTCAGTGATGAGGAGCGACGCAAAGAATATGACGAAGTTCGTCGACTTGGTCCCGCAGCGTACGGTTCGCCCGATGCCAACGGCGCCGGTTCGTATCGATTCGACATGGACGACATGGCCGGTTCTGCGATGGGCGACTTGTTTGGCCAAATGTTTGGCGGACGTGGCGCGCAACGACGAAGCGGCGGTCCCCAGCGTGGCGCAGATCTAGAGACGTCGCTGACCTTGGACTTTGCGGATGCGGTGCATGGTCTAACGACGACGTTGCATCTCACATCGGAGGCCGAGTGTTCGACGTGTGGAGGAAACGGTGCTCAACCCGGCACAAAGCCGCAGAGATGCCCGAGGTGTAAGGGACGCGGAGTCGTCGACGAAAACCAGGGCGTGTTCGCATTTTCTTCACCGTGCCCTCAATGCAACGGCCGAGGCGTCGTCATCGAGCATCCTTGCACGACTTGCAACGGATCAGGCGTCGAAATGCGTGCACGTGAAGTAAATGTCCGAATCCCCGCCGGCGTCGATGACGGCCAACGAATTCGAATAAAAGGTCGCGGGGGCCCTGGAAGGGGAGGCGGTCCGCATGGTGATCTCTTCGTCATCTGCCGCGTCGCACCCCACCCGGTGTTTGGTCGCGAGGGATCAAATCTCACAATTCGTCTTCCGATTACGTTTTCCGAGGCCGCTCTCGGTGCCGACATCGAAGTTCCAACGCTCGGCGGCTCACCCGTCACACTTCGCTTAAAGCCCGGCACGCAGTCTGGTTCGCGTCACCGAGTGAAGGGAAAAGGAATCGTGGCCAACAAATCGCACGGAGATTTGATTGTCACCGTTGATGTAGTTGTGCCGAACAAGTTGACTATCGACCAAAAGTCGGCGGTAGAGCAAATGGCCCAGTCACTGTCTCAGAGCCCTCGTGAAAAACTCACGAGCGATTTAATTTAGGGGTTGTTGTATGGAACGTGAACATCACGCCGTCTATGTAATTTCGGTTGCCGCCGAACTCGCCGGGATGCATCCTCAAACGCTTCGCATCTATGAACGGCGGGGTTTGATAACTCCATCTCGAACCTCCGGCGGAAATCGTCGCTACAGCGAAGCAGACATACAGCGATTGTTGCGCATCGCTCATCTCACCTCACTCGGTATGAATATCGAAGGGATACGCCAAGTCATGGAACTTGAACAGCAGGTTCTCAAATTGCGCGATGAAGCCATCCGTTTGCAGACCGAACTAGAACAGGCATCGTCGGCCGCGCAAAAAAAGAGCAGGAACGAACTCGTTCCACTGCGACAAGCAATGACATTGTTTGGTCGCCTCCCAAGCATTTTCGAGGAGGAGGAATAGCCATGGCAATCGATCCCAAAAAGTGGACCACCAAAACAAACGAGGCTGTTGCCGATGCGATGCAGTCGGCGCTATCCAATGGCAATCCCGAACTAACACCCGATCACCTGATGGGCGCACTCACGCGACAATCCGACACCATCGTTCCAGCGCTACTCGCCAAGTTGGGAGTGGCCAATACGATGTTGAGCGATCGAGCCGAGGCAGTTGTCAACAACCTGCCGCGAGCACAAGGCGGCAGCGAACCGCGAATGAACCGTGAATTGGCGAACATCTTCACAAACGCCGAGCAACTGCGTAAGGATTTGCGAGACGATTATCTTTCGGTCGAGCACCTGCTGATCGCCATGAACCAGCGCGTTGGTATCGGCTCGGAAGAAATGTTGCAAGCGTTGCGCGAGGTTCGGGGATCGCATCGGGTGACGAGTCCGGACCCAGAAGGTCAATTTCAGGCGCTGGAGAAGTATGGATACGATCTCACCGCAAGGGCGCGCGACGGAAAGATAGATCCGGTAATCGGGCGCGATGAAGAGATTCGTCGAGTAATTCAGGTCCTTTCTCGCCGAACCAAAAACAATCCGGTTCTCATCGGCGAACCCGGCGTGGGTAAGACGGCAATTGTCGAGGGACTTGCCCGTCGGATCGCCAGTGGTGACGTTCCAGAAGGTCTCAAAAACAAACGCCTCGTGTCCTTGGACATCGGAGCAATGCTGGCCGGCGCAAAGTATCGCGGTGAATTCGAGGAACGGCTGAAGGCGGTGTTGAAAGAGATCACCGACGCTCAAGGCGACATCATCACCTTTGTCGACGAAATTCACACGCTCGTTGGTGCCGGCGGTGCAGAGGGCGCGATTGATGCGGGAAACATGATCAAACCGATGCTCGCCAGGGGTGAGCTGCGAATGATTGGTGCAACCACGCTCAATGAGTACCGCAAATACGTCGAAAAGGACTCAGCACTAGAGCGAAGATTCCAACAGGTATATGTCGGCGAACCCTCGGTTGAAGACACGATTGCGATTCTGCGCGGGTTAAAGGAACGATACGAAGTTCATCACGGAGTTCGCATTCAAGACACGGCTCTTGTCAGTGCGGCGGTTCTATCCAATAGGTATTTGCCCAATCGATTTTTGCCGGACAAGGCAATCGATTTGGTCGACGAAGCGGCAAGCAAATTGCGCATTGAGATCGATTCGCTTCCGACGGAGATCGACGTGGTTGATCGTCGTATTTTGCAACTAGAAATCGAGCGAGTCGCCCTCGCCAAGGAAACCGACGCCGCATCGCGCGAACGACTCGACGCGCTGAACGATGAATTGGAAGAGTTGCTCGCCCAGAGCACGGGCATGAAGCAACATTGGGAGGCGGAGAAGCAGGCAATTGGAGCCATTCGAACTCTCAAGGAAGAACTCGAGTCTCTTCGCCTGCAAGTCGATCGCGAAGCCGATCTAGAAAAGGCCGCAGAAATTCGTTACGGGCGCATACCTGAGGTCGAGCGCCGTGTAAACGAGGCGACCAAGCAGCTCGACGTGTTGCAGAGCACAACTCGCATGCTGAAGGAAGAGGTCGACTCCGAAGATGTCGCCGAAGTCGTATCGAAATGGACTGGTGTTCCCGTAAGTCGATTGATCGAAGGTGAGATGAACAAACTTGTGCATCTCGAATCGCTTCTTCACCGTCGGGTAATTGGTCAGGATCATGCCGTCACTGCAGTGGCCAACGCGATTCGCCGCAGTCGTGCCGGTTTGTCAGACCCGCATCGTCCAATCGGTTCGTTCATGTTTTTGGGGCCAACCGGAGTAGGCAAAACCGAACTTGCCCGCGCCCTCGCTGAGTTTCTCTTTGATGACGAGCGAGCAATGGTCCGTATCGATATGGCCGAATACATGGAGAAATTCTCCGTCAGTCGATTGATTGGGGCTCCACCCGGATATGTCGGCTACGACGAAGGTGGCCAACTAACGGAAGCCGTTCGACGTCGCCCGTACAGCGTGGTGTTGCTCGATGAAATCGAAAAGGCTCACGGCGAGGTGTTCAATATCTTGCTGCAGGTGCTCGACGACGGTCGGTTGACGGACGGTCAAGGGCGCACGGTTGACTTCACCAATACCGTCCTGATTATGACGAGTAACTTGCCAGGCGAACCAATTGACTATTTCAAACCCGAATTTGTCAATCGCATTGACGATATTGTCCGATTTCGTTCACTCACTCATGAAGATTTGGGCGCGATTGTCGAAGTGCAATTGGAGCATCTCATCGATCGGATGGCGGAACGCAAACTTTCTCTGGCGGTATCTCCTGCCGCGCGATCACTCCTGGCCGATCGTGGCTATGACCCGGATTTCGGTGCGCGACCACTCAAGCGATTAATTCAAAAGTCCATCGCCGACCCTGCGGCAATCTTGATTCTTGAAGGCAAGGTCGCCGAAGGTGACGGTGTCATCGTCGATGTTGTCGACAATGAGTTGCAGGTGCGACCAAGCGACTAGACTTTCGTTACGTTCTCTACAAATTAGGAGCGTTGCATGCCCGTCGCGGTCGTCGTTGGTACCCAATGGGGAGATGAGGGCAAGGCAAAAGTCATTGATCTACTCGCCGGCTCACACCAGTACGTTGTGCGCTACCAAGGCGGTCATAATGCCGGACACACCGTGGTCGTCGGCGATCAGCGCTACGCGCTACAACTGGTGCCGAGCGGGGTGTTGTACGACCACGTAACCCCGATTATTGGCAACGGTGTCGTCGTTGATCTGCCGACTTTGTTTGGGGAAATTGACACCCTTGAGCAACGCGATATCTCCTGTTCAAAACTGAAGGTATCGAGCCTCGCCCAACTCATTTTTCCGTGGCACCAATCTCACGACCTGATCACCGAAACAGCAAGAGGCGACAACAAGATTGGTACGACATTGAAAGGAATTGGACCGGCCTATGCAGACAAGGCGCTGCGAGTTGGAATTCGGGTAGGCGAAGTTCGTAACCGCGAGAGATTTATTGCATCGCTGCGACTGCGAGCGGAGTATGAGCGGGAACTCATTTCCACGCTGGGCGGCATCGCCCTCGACGTTGACTCAATCGTCTGCCAATTCGACGAATTGGCAATGCGACTTGTCCCGTACATTGCCGACACGGTGAGCATCCTCCACGACGCACGAGAAAACGGCGCGCACATCCTTCTAGAAGGTGCGCAGGCAACATTTTTGGATCTCGATCACGGCACGTATCCGTATGTCACATCCTCTAATCCAACTGCCGGCGGCGCTTGCGTCGGGTCGGGGCTTGGCCCGCGACACATTGATCGCGTCATCGGTATCACCAAGGCCTACACAACGCGAGTGGGTAGCGGACCCTTTCCAACTGAACTCACGGATGCAACGGGCGATGTGATTGTCGAGATCGGTCAGGAATTTGGCACAGTGACGGGTCGTCGCCGCCGACCAGGTTGGTTGGATTTGGTGATGTTGCGCCATGCCGTGCGAATAAATTCACTCACCGAAGTCGCTCTCACAAAACTTGACGTCCTCGATTCATTCAATAAGGTTCGATTGTGCGTCGGCTACAAGATCAACGGCATGCCGTTATCGGGCTATCCAGATGACATGGAGGCGCTAGCAGCGGTGGAACCCGAGTATGTCGACATGAATGGGTGGGAGCAACCGCTCAGGGGTTTCAAAGATTTTGACACCATCCCGCAGGCCGCACAGGATTTCGTTCTGCGAATCGAAAAGGAGATCGCTGTTCCGGTCCGAATTGTCGGAGTTGGTCCCGAGCGAGACGAATGCGTGGTGAGATCATGATCGAGCGCTATTCGCTCCCGGAGATGGCCGCCATCTTTACCGATGAGTCGCGGCTGGGTCGCTATTTAGAAGTTGAACTGTTGGCAACCGAAGCACAAGCGGCCCTCGGGGTTGTACCGAAGAGGGACTCCGCGGAATGCAGAACTAAGGCGCCAAGAGTGGACAAAGCATTTGTCGCCGAAGTAGCCGAACGCGAAAAAATCACGGCCCACGATGTCGCCGCATTTGTCGATGTGGTCCAGCAGCGAATCGGTCTACCGGCCGGCGCATGGATTCACCACGGGTTGACGAGTACCGACGTCGTGGATACGGCATGGTGTTGGATGTTGCGCGATGCATCCGATCTCATCGTGCGAGCCCTTGACGAACTTATCTCAACCGTGATCACGCTTGCTCGTTCGCATCGCGTCACGGTCATGATTGGTCGAACTCATGGAATTCACGCAGAGCCAACCACATTCGGGGCCAAGGTTGCGCTATGGGCGCTTCAACTTGATCGAGACCGTCAAAGAATGCGCTCGGCTCGACAAGTTATTGCTGTCTGCAAATTGTCCGGTGCGGTCGGGACATATTCAAATGTCGATCCAGCGGTTGAACAGTTTGTGGCCAAGGCACTGGGTTTGGTTGCCATGCCGGCAACCCAAGTCGTTGCCAGGGACCGACATGCGGAATATTTATGGGCATGTGCGTCACTTGGCACCACGATCGAATCAATAGCGGTTGAATTGAGACACTTACAGCGCACCGAAGTATCCGAGGTGCGCGAGGGCTTCAAGGCTGGACAAAAGGGCAGTTCGGCGATGCCCCACAAACGCAATCCGATTTCGGCTGAAACACTCACCGGTCTTTCCAGAGTCCTTCGAGGGAATCTACAGACTGGCCTTCAAAATGTTTCTCTATGGCACGAACGCGACATTTCGCACTCATCGGCCGAGCGAATCATTTTGCCGGACTCTTCGCTGCTTGCCTATTACGTAGTGCATCGACTCAACGGTTTGCTCGCCGATCTTGAAGTTGATGCGGCTCGAATGCAGAAGAATTTGGACTCGAGTTTTGGCGTAGTTTTCTCTCAACCGGTATTGCTTGCACTGGTGAATTCAGGGATGTCGCGCGACGAGGCGTACCGAATAGTTCAGCAGGATTCTGCCAGCGCATGGGAGAAGCAAATGTCGTTCCGTCAAGTGTTGCAGGAGGATAGTCGGGTCACGTTGTCCGATTCTCAACTCGAAAGTGCATTCGATGTTCGGCGTGCGGTTCATCATGCATCGAGGACTATCGATGCGCTTGACGCCATTCGTTTATGACGTTGCCTTCTCTCGGTTCGGATCGGGACGCCCTGCGAACTCATGTACTTCAGCACTCGTTGAAAACCGGTGAATTCGTACTCAAATCGGGTCGCCAAAGTTCGTGGTTTCTGGACACAAAGCAGACCGCTTGCCGACCAGAGGGAATCCTGCTCGTCGCCAATGTCGCACTTTCACTGTTTCCGAAAGAGGTGGATGCAGTCGGTGGACTGACGATGGGTTCGGATCCGGTTGCCTTCGGACTGTGCGCCATCGCCGCAACGCGCGGACGATTCATGAGAAGTTTTAGTGTGCGGAAAGAGTCAAAGGATCACGGCGTCGTCGGTCGAATTGCGGGAGCATTGCAACCCGGTGATCGAGTTGCAATTGTCGAGGACACCGTGACTCGCGGCACCTCACTCTTCGAAGCGGTTGACGTCGTACGTCAATTTGGCGCAGAACCGATTTTCATCACGGTGATTGTCGATCGTGGTGGCACATGCGCAGAGATGGCCGATCAGGCAGGAATTCCATTTGTTCCCATGCTCACTGCACCGGACCTTGGCTACGAATTCGGCTCGTGAAGAGACTCGTTCGCTTCGCCATTCTTGTCACCCCGATTGTGTTCATCGCATCGTGCGGCTCAGACTCACCGTCGACCACGACAGATTCAACAATTACCCGTAACTCGGTTGTCGAACTCAGCGTTGTCGTAGGAGTCAATTCGGCCGCCGATCGAGTCGAGCAGGTTCCGTTGGGTTCCACGGTTCGGGTGCAAATCACCAATCCCGATGCAGCCGATGAGTTTCATCTCCACGGATATGACATCGAAAGCGGTGAGGTAGCGGTGGGAGAAACCGCGACTATCGAATTTGAAGCAATTACCACTGGTTCGTTTGAAATTGAAAGCCACGTTACGGAACAAGTGTTACTTGTTCTCCAAATTTCCTAGCGTCGATCCGCTACAAGTTTTCGTAGAAACGCGTCAACCGATTTGGCGCTTTCACTTCGCCATAGATCAACTGGAGCAGTGCTAGAGCGTGAAGTCGCCTCGAGGGAGGCGATGACCGGGGCAAATGTCTTCTGCTGACGGCGGATGAAGGAGGTGTTGGGCTTCTTCCCTTGAGTTCGCAGTTCTAATTTGAGTAACAGTTCCGTTCGCACATCGCGCAGATGATCAACCGGTGTCTCCAACCACGTGCTTCCGACATCGCGCCCAAGTGGAGTTGCATGAATCAGCCGACGGTCGGCGCCCTTGCCCGCACTGGTACCGGTGCGACGAATGCATTTCATTTCGATGAGTTTCTCAATCGATCGATAGGTGAGTGCACGACTAAGTGACCAGATACGTCCGAGCCGGGTTGAGGGTTGAAGTTGTTGCACCACAGCCCACCCGTGTTCGGCGCCATTAACTACCAAAACAAGACATACGTAGTCTGCAAGTGACAGTTGATCGGTGTCCATCTCATCAATCTATGATCAATTTGGATTGTAGTCAAAATGTGACTACATTTCGAATTCCACGAAGATCACGAAAAGGGATGTGCGGTGAGGCGACTATTTGTAGCGATCTGTTGCGCGTTGGCGACGGTGAGTTGCTCACACTCGGAAACGAAAACTGTCACCGTATTCGCCGCATCCTCGCTGCAGGGTGCCTACTTCGAACTTGGATCCAATTTCATGCGCTCGTATCCGGAGTACAAAATGGTCTTTTCATTCGACTCATCGACGCAGTTGGCGCATCAGATCATTGATGGCGCACCGGCCGATGTCTTTGCCTCGGCGGACACAGGCAACATGGATCTTGTCCAACAAGGGGGAGAGTTAGCCGACACCTCAGTGGTGTTTGCGGCAAACCATCTACAAATACTTGTTTCGTCTTCGGCAAGTGGCCGAATTCACTCGCTCGCCGACTTGTCGAGTCCCGATGTCGTCGTCGTGCTCGCCGCGGCAGATGTCCCGTTGGGCAAGTACACGGCCGAGGTATTGAAGGCCGCAGGAGTTACAGTTTCGCCCGCCAGTTACGAGCCGAATGCGGCAAGCGTCGTGTCTAAGGTCGTCGGTGGCGAAGCCGATGCCGGAATTGTGTACGTCTCCGATGTAGTGGGCGCCGGCTCGGCCGCGGTTGGAATCGATATACCAGCAGAAACCAACGTCGAAGTTGTGTACCCGATTGCGGTTACGCACCATGGAGCGCTTAATTCGGGTGCCGCCCTGTGGGTGAAGTTCGTGCTTTCCGAAACTAGTCAAGAAATTCTGCACAAGTACGGTTTTGCTGCGATTGGTGGCAATTGACTAAACGTTCTCGAATTCCACTTTTGATCTGGGTGTTGGCAGGTGTTGCCCTGTCGTTGTTTTTCATCCCGCTGGTTTCGTTGATCATCCGCGCGCCATGGCGCGATTTGGTCGACATACTGTCGTCCAAAGTCGTACGCGACGCGTTCAAGTTGTCGATCCTTTGTTCCACAATTGCAACCGTGTTATGCATCGTCATTGGAATTCCATGTGCCTGGGTGCTTGCCTATTCATCGCTTCCCGGCAAGTCGACTTTTCGGGCGCTATGTACGTTGTCGATGGTGCTTCCCCCAGTGGTCAGCGGTGTTGCCCTCATTACAGCCCTTGGTCGACGGGGAGTAATCGGGCAATTTCTCTTTTCGTGGTGGGGTATTCAAATTCCGTTCACAGTCGTGGCGGTCGTGATTGCGGAAACGTTCGTGGCCCTTCCCTTCCTGATCCTGACGGTGGACGCCGCTCTACGCCAACTTGATCCAATATTCGATGAATCGGCGAGAGTTCATGGCGCAACGAGTTGGTATTCCTTCCGTCGCGTGATTTTGCCAAGCATTCGACCGGCCGTGATCGCCGGAATAGTTTTGGCTTGGGCCCGTGCGCTTGGAGAGTTCGGAGCAACGATCACATTTGCCGGGAATCTTCAAGGTCGAACTCAAACGGTTCCTTCGGCGGTGTTTCTCGCGCTCGAGCGCAATCGTGGCGAGGCGATCATGCTGAGTCTGATTCTTGTTGCGGTCTCATTGAGCGTTTTGGTTCTTCTTCGTGACCGATGGATTACGGCCGTGACCCGAGGTGGCTCATGGTGAAATTGAGCGCGCACGGCTCGACGCAAGTAGGAGAGATGCGCATCGCAATCGAACTGAATGTTGGTGCCGGCGAAGTAGTCGGAGTGATCGGACCAAACGGAGCGGGTAAGACGTCTTGGTTGCGCTGCATTGCAGGGATAATCGGACTAAATGAGGGATTGATCACGTGTGATGAGACGGTTTGGGACGATCCGGCGACGAAAAGTTGGAGGACTCCTGAACGTCGTGGAATTGGAATGGTATTTCAGCAACCGGCATTGTTCGATCACTTGAGCGTGCGCGAAAATGTTGCATTTCCGATGCGAGCCAGGGGACTGTCGTCGTCCCTCCTTGAGGAAAAGGTCGAAGAACTCCTTCGCCGATTTGATCTTGAACGGTATGGGGATACTCGTCCGTCACAATTGTCCGGCGGGGAGCAACAGAAGGTGGCCGTTGCCAGAGCGCTAGTCGGTGAACCTAAGGTTCTACTTCTCGACGAACCGTTCAGTGGAATTGATGTCGAGGCACGCCAGACAATTCGCGCCGATCTGGCCAAGTTTCTATCGTCGTTCGGCGGGGCCTGTGTTCTAGTTTCTCATGACAGCCATGACGTCGACGCGTTGGCTACTTCAAGAATCGAGATTGACAGGGGCCAATTGCGCCAATCGTGAATAATGGTGCGATGAATCTTCGCCAACTATTAGATCTTAACGCGCGTGGCAACGATGTCTATGTCGGCGAAGGTCGTGAATACTCGTGGGGCGGCCTTTACGGCGGTCATATTGTCGCACAGGCTTTACGTGCGGCGGCACTCACGGTGGACGACGATATGGTCCCGCACTCAATTCGGGCCTATTTCATTCGTCGAGGGGATCACCAACAACCCGTGCAATACGAAGTGGATCGAATACGCGACGGAAAGAGTTTTACCACCCGTCGAGTAGTCGCCAAACAAGGCGGCAGTGCAATTCTCAACCTTGAGTCATCGTTCCAACGACACGAGAATTCGGCCGATGTCACGACGGTTGAGTTTCAGCAAGACCTACCCCGTCCCGAGACGATCGAAGAATCGTCAGACATCACACTTTTGGAACGTCGAATGATTGGCCCCGATGCGCTTGCAAGTCAACATCGAGATGGCTCGGGTCGTGTCGGAGCGTGGATGCGGCTCAAGGAGTCACTCGGAGAAGACGAACTTCTCAATCGATGTGCCCTCGCTTATATTTCAGATCATCTGCCCACCGAATGCGTGATTGAGGCGATTCCTGGATTTCAACAGGCGGCCGACGAGGATCGTTGGTTTGGCGCAAGTCTCGACCACACGGTGTGGTTTCATCGACCAGTTCGTGCTCACGAGTGGCATTTCTACGAAATGACCCGCCATACATTTGTTGGTGCGCGCGGGTTGACCTTCGGATATGTGTTTGACGCAGCCGGAGCCCATGTTGCGACCGTCGCTCAAGAGGTGCTTCTTCGGGTAACGCCAAAGGCGAACTAATGGTGGTCGGGACCGGCGTCGATCCGGTGACCCTGCGCTTTTCAGGCGCATGCTCTGCCTACTGAGCTACCCGACCGAGAAAAGTGCATGCACCTTCTCAGCGGTCCCGACGGGACTCGAACCCGCGACCTCCGGCTTGACAGGCCGGCGTGAACTCCAGCTTCACCACGGGACCAAAATGTCAGATTCGTATGCGCTACGACGCTGATGTCTTGATCACTTCTTTTAACTTACATTTCACTCTCACACATGTCCTCTACGTTGAGACCACGTGGCACCCCCAACGGGATTCGAACCCGTGCCGCCACCTTGAAAGGGTGGTGTCCTAGGCCACTAGACGATGGGGGCATGGACGAAAATTCAGTTGAGAGAGCCATAGAAATCTAGCAGTAGGGCACCATGATTCCCCTTTTCGATTATGCCCAACCTCGCAATACGCGACTAGTGCTCTTCAAGCGATTCGCTCTGTACCGAAACGGACCAGTCGAGGAGCCACCCCAAATATGAATAGAGATGGAGGTGAACTAGTTCAGGATCGTCACTCGTGTCGTCGAGGTCGTCGCTTTCTTGAACATCGAGCATTGTCCCAAAGACGAGCCGCAAGTTATTTATTGAGCGGGTGAAAACATCGAGTTCATTTGCCGTAAGTATGAGCGTGTCGTCATCGGGCATTCGCTCGAGTGCTGCGCGCGCGACCAAAAGCGAATCGAGTCGCGATGCCATGAGTTCATCCTTCATCAGTCGCTGATACTCAACGTCTGATTCCGGGTCGTCGTGATAGGCAGTTGGAAAGAGTCTGCGGAACTTGTCGGTCGTAGTGTCCTTCGACTCGCTGTCCTCCAATAACGTGTCGCGTAGTTCGCCAAGCAGTCGCAGCAACGCGCGTCGGTCCTCGATGTCAATGCACAGCAGGTAGGTACCATCGCGGCCGACTCGAATAGGACCTCTTCCTTTACGGTTCACCGTGAACTCGAGTCCTTTTGCATAGTCGCCCAAAGACCATGCTCATGCAGTCGAAAGACATCAAACTCTGCCTTTTCGCGTGGGCCCGAAGAGACAACGGCGCGACCTTTGTGATGGACATCGAGCATCAATTCGGTTGCTTTTTCCAAGCTGTAGCCAAAGAGTTTTTGAAAAACAAAGGTGACATATGACATCAAGTTGATTGGGTCATTCCACACCAGAACTATCCACGGGCGTTCAGTGTCCGCTCTCTCTGATGCTCTCGGTTCATCAACAATCACAGGACGAACATCGGTCTCTGTCGGCACATCTACATTGTGCCGAGTTTGTCACCTGATTGGTCACGGTTCGTTTGCTGTCGTAGTCTGACAACGTGGCATTGGGAGTTCGACCGGTCGTTCCGTCGCGACTCACCACCAGGCTTTTTAGTCACGGTCCGCGAACGGAAGCAGGTTCGCAATCCCAAATTGGACATTCTCCGAATCGATTCAGCGCGTATGTTGCCCTTACTAAACCACGGATCATCGAGCTACTCCTTGTCACCACAATTCCAACGATGGTGCTGGCAGAAGAGGGGTGGCCGGCACTCTCGCTCATGGTCGTCACCCTGATCGGGGGCACGCTCGCCGCGGGCGGTGCCAATGCAATCAATATGTATATCGATCGTGACATTGACCGGCTTATGACCCGCACCCAGGGTCGGCCCCTTGTCACTGGTGTCATTACTCCAAAAGCGGCGCTGACATTTGCGATCACACTCGAGATTTGCGCATTCGCTGTGCTTGCAGTTGGCGCAAATGTATTGGCCGCTTGCCTGGCGCTCAGTGCAACGCTCTTTTATGTCTTTGTCTATTCACTTTGGCTAAAACGTACGAGCAAACACAATATTGTGATTGGTGGCGCTGCCGGAGCGGTACCCGTGCTGGTTGGATGGGCGGCGGTGACAAATTCGTTGTCGTGGACACCGCTCGTACTATTTCTGGTCATTTTTTTCTGGACACCACCGCACTTTTGGGCGCTTGCGATTCGTCATACTGACGAGTATCGAGCGGCAGGCGTACCCATGCTTCCGGTCGTCGCATCGTTGCACCAAACGATTCGCAGCATGTTTATGTATTGCATCATCCTCGTGATCACGACCATTGCCCTCATTCCCATCGCCGGGATGGGTTGGATATACGGGGTTACAGCGGTGGTGTTTGGGGCTGCGTTCACTCTCGGTGCCCTTCGACTCGGTCGCGATCCAAGCGAGCAGCGCGCCATGCGCTTATTTTCCTTCTCAATCACCTATGTAAGCGTGCTTTTTTTGGCACTTACGGTAGATGTATTGCTCCGTTGAACCAGCCGAAAATGATGCGAAGTTCGGGCTCGTTCACCTCAGATTGTTAGTGTCGTAAGCGACTATGACAGCCATTGACGCGAGTTCGGCCGTGAACTCCAGTTCCTCTCCAACTAAGAGTTCTGCAGACATTCTCGGGTCAATGGCCGTTTGGATAACCACGACCGAGCACAAGCGCATCGGCCGTCTGTTCATGCGCGGTGGTTTCATCTGGCTCCTCGGGGTGGCTGGAGTTGGCGTTGCTCTCGGTATTGAGCGAATTGACTCGAGTTCGAGCCTCTTTCCGGCCAACAGCATTGTTCAATTATTTTCTTTCTTCCGTACGGGTCTTGCCATTGGCGTACTGGCACCGTTGCTAGTCGGTTTAAGTGTTGCGATCGTCCCATTACACATCGGCTCACAGTCAATCTCCTTCGCGCGCATGGCGCTATTCGGTTTTTATTCGTGGTTGATCGGAAGTGCCGTAGTAATAATCGCGCTCATCGGCAATGGTGGTCCGTCAGGCGGAAATGCACGAATGGTCGATGCATATTTGCTTGGTGTTGGTCTCGTCCTTATTGGTTTGCTGACCGCGGCGATCTCTGTTGGCACAACGGTCATCTGCGCTCGTAGACCGGGGCTTGCGCTATCAGAAATGTCTGTGTTTTCCTGGTCGGCATTTGTTGGATCGGTGGGGCTCGTTCTTACGCTCCCAATCCATCTCGGATCAGTCATCTATCTGGCCGTCGACCACCACTACGGGCGTCTAGCCTTTGGTGGAAATTACGGCATCGATAAATGGCTCGGCGACGTATTCAGCCAACCGCAGTCATTCATTTATGTCATTCCCGCACTCGGCGTGTTGGCCGCGATCGCTTCGCCTAACGAATCAATGCGCGATGTCGCTCGAGCAGGTGGATTTATCGGTGTCGGGGTTTTATCCACGGCCATATTGGGAGCCGTCACCCGTACCCCGCATCGCTTTGAATGGTCCGGTACCTTTGGCGACAAAGTCACGAGCGCAATTCCATACGCATTTTTCAATCTGCTGCCAATACTGGGAGTCCTAATTATCCTCTCCGTGTCGCTCCTCGCCATCAAGTCAAAGTCGGCGCAATTGAGCGCCCCGCTCGTGCCTGCATTTCTTGGCGTGGGAATGATCCTCACTGGATTGGTTGGCTACGCCATTCAAATGATTGCTTCGGCAAACTTGGGTGGCACGGTATTTGAAGAAGGTGTTTTTGTTTATGTTGGGTACGGCGCAGTTCTTGTGGTCATTGGCGCAATCGCGCACTGGAGCAGCGAACTTCGCGGCCGCGTCTTGCCAGACGAAGCAGTCATCGGTCTTGGGGTGCTGGGATTCGTAGCCACGGTGTTGGCATCGTTGCCATATTTAATTGTCGGATTTGCCGATCAGCCTGCAAATTCGGCAGCGGATTTCCAATTTGAAGGTCCACAAGCTCTGTGGAACATTTGCGTGACTATTGGACACGCACTAATGGCACTCGTGGTCATTGCTTTTTCGGCGCTAATCCTTAAACCCCAGTCGCAGGCTCGGTCGACGTCATGAGTTCGATGGCCATCTCGCCGCCACGAGCCGCCGCCAAGAACCAGGTATTGCTCGCCACTGCCTTTGCCTCGAGCGCGGTGATCATGTTGATGTTTGGCATGCTTTCGATTTGGTTGCGGTTCCGCGATGCGTCTTCGCTACGGAAGTCATCGGATGGGGTCAAGATGATTCACGACTGGCTCCCCGCCGACATTGGAATACCCGGGGTGGCGACGAACACGATTCTGATCACACTTGTGATGGCATGCGTAATTGCTCAATGGGGGGTGTACGCAGCAAGGCGAGCGGATGCAGCACACGCATACCTTGCCTTAGGAATAGTTGTCGTGCTCGGAATTGCCGCGATCAATGCCCAAGTTGCTGTGTATGTGCAGATGGGAATCGGAATCGGGGATGGCGCGTATCAAGCAATGTTCTACGCGATAACCGGAACGATGACTGCTCTGCTAATCAGTGGAGTCGCGTTCAGTTTTGTTGCGCTATTTCGCGCACTTGGTGGACGATTGCATGATCATCAAGTGATGAGCGCCCATGCGATGTATTGGTACGCCATTACGGCCGCGTTTGTATCCATGTGGTTCGTTGTGTACGTGCAGAAATAGGACGACACATGTTTACGACGGGATCCAAATACTTTCTCGGCCTAAGTGTGCTTGCCGGGGTCGCGTTTGCAGTTTCAATGTTCTTTGCCAACCCGTCAGCTCTTGGGGCAACAGCGTTAATCGGACTCGTGGGGGCGCTTGCTCTATTGGCCGGTGTCGTGTTGTATGCGCGAGACGGCGATGTTGGAAGTGGCGAGGTGACGGCCTCAAGCAATCGTCCAGCGCCGACAAGTATGTGGCCATTGATTTCGGCCGGTGGCGTGGCGCTGTTGCTGATTGGCACGATAACCCAACCGGCGTTTTTTCTCCTTGGAATTGTCGTACTTGTCGCCGCATTTGTGGAATGGATGGTTCTCTGCTGGAGCGAGAGCGCATCCTCTGATGATCAATTCAACGCAGGAATTCGAAAGCGATTGCTCAACCCGATCGAATTTCCGGTGCTCGGCGCAGTCGGTCTCGGTCTGTTGATATTCAGTTTCTCGCGTGTCATGTTGGCGGTTGACTCGCGCGTTGGAGTCGCGCTGTTCATCATCATCGGGGCTCTGCTGATCGTCGGTGGCGCGCTGTTTGCGATGCGCCCAACATTGAAGCAAGGTCTCGTTACTGCAATCTGTACTCTCGCGGCAATCGCGATCGTGGGCGCCGGTGTTTCTGCCGCCCAAAACGGGATGCGATCGGAACTTGTGGCCGCCAGATACGAAAGCGATCACGAAGTTCAACGCGAGTGTGGTGCCAATGCAACGGAACACGGCGACAGCGGAGTTACTCAGACAATCTCGTCCGTAAGCGGAGTGAGCGCGACGGTTGAATTCATCGATGGAAAGTTACTTGCCCACGTCCAAGGCATGACCGGTTTCCAGAACGCGATAACAATTCCACGTTCGAGTCCGTCCAACATCATCTTCCGTAATTTCGATTCCGGAAGATTTAGGTTGGTCGCTCACCTGGGTACAAAACAAGTGACAGAAGGCGTTGTCGAAGAAGTGGTTGCGTGTACCCAACTGATCAGGAGCGGCGCCGAGCAATTACTCACACTGTCGATACCCAAATCCTCGGTGGCCAATGGCCCTTACTTCCTATCTATAGCAGGGATAGACGACCAATCAGTCGATTTGGTGGTGCCATGAATCATCTCCCTATACGAGGGCGGATCTCGGTTCTCATGCATATGCTTTCGTCCGTGCTTCGACGCCTGCGCGGTTGGATTCTGACCGGAGGCGCTTTCATCGTCTTGGCTGGCTGTGCAAAGAATGCGCCCCAAGATACGTGGAAACCAAAAGGTGCAAACGCAACCAAGATCGACAATCTGCAAAAGCCAGTGTTTGCCGTGGCGGGCGTCATCGGAGTCATCGTTTTTGTCGCCGTGATCTACTGCGTCATCAAGTTTCGTGACCGTGGTCAGCCAATTCCACGTCAGACACACGGAAATCCTGCACTGGAAATCACGTTGACGATTATTCCGGCGCTCATTCTCACCGTGGTAGGAGTTTTCACCGTTCGTACGGTGTTCGATTTGGCCAAGACCAGCGACACCGAAATGATCATCAATGTCACCGGCCAGCAGTGGTGGTGGGAATACGACTATCCAGTACAGGAGCAATACGGCATCACCGAGCCGATCGTCACGTCCGGACAATTGGTCATACCGGTAGGTACAAAAATTTTGCTGCGTGAAACAAGTCGAGACGTCATTCACTCATATTGGATACCAGCATTGAACGGGAAGCGCGATGCCGTGCCTGGACGAATTCAGACAAACCGAATCGAGGCCGACCAGCCCGGAATCTACGCCGGCCAGTGCACTGAGTTTTGTGGACTCTCCCATGCCAACATGCGAATGGAGGCGGTGGCTCTGAGCAAGGAAGACTTCGCCAAATGGGTTGCCAATCAACAGAGCAAGTATGTTGCACCAGCCGACGGGACATTGGCCAAAGAAGGCGAGGCCGTCTTCCTCAACCAATGTGTTCGTTGCCACCAAGTCAACGGCCTAACCCGCGCCGACGGTTCGCCAGCAATTGCCACCGCGGATGAAAACGTATGGACGGGTGTCGCACCAAACCTCACGCACCTCATGTCGCGAAATACGTTTGCCGGCGCAATGTTCGATCTGTCCACACCTGAGTGTCGCAAGGACGTGTGGGAGTCTGATTCGGCGACATTCGGGTCAAAGTATCTTGCCGGCGTCACAGAAGCGTGCTTAAACCAGACTGCGCTGCGCGATTGGTTGCGCAATGCTCCAGCGGTTAAACCGATGTATACCAACCCGGCGTTGCTGTCGCCTACCGACGGTAAATACCGTGGCATGCCCTACCTGGGACTTTCGGAATCGGATATCGAAAAACTCGTAGCCTATTTGCTGACGAGACAGTAAACGGAGAACTCAATGGCCATCACCGAACGTCCATCATCGAACGTAGCGCTTCCGTTTGTCGATGCTCCGGTGACCGCATCCTCCACTTTTGGTGTGCTCAAGCGACCGGTTGCGACCACCGGATGGAAGTCGTGGGTCTTCACTGTCGACCATAAAAAAATTGGAATCATGTACGGCGCGACCGCCATGTTTTTCTTCGTGATCGGGGGAATCGAAGCCCTACTTATTCGGTTACAACTGGCCGCGCCAAACGGCAAGGTATTGAACGCGGATGTGTACAACCAGATGTTCACGATGCACGCGACCACGATGGTGTTTTTATTTGTCATGCCGATGGCCGCAGCGTTCGCAAACTATTTCATTCCTCTTCAAATTGGTGCTCGCGACGTCGCCTTTCCACGCCTAAACGCGTTCGGACTGTGGGCCCTTATTTCTGGTGGAATTTTTCTCAATCTGGCATGGTTTCTCGGTGGTGCGGCCGATGGCGGGTGGTTCATGTACGCCCCCAATTCCGGACCGGTGTTTTCTCCAACCCACGGCATTGACTTCTGGGCACTTGGGCTGCAAATTACTGGCATCGCTTCGCTCGTCGGTGCCATCAATCTGATCGTGACTCTGCTGAACATGCGCGCGCCGGGAATGAGTCTGATGCGCTTGCCGATCTTTTCCTGGATGGCACTTGTCGTCCAATTCCTTCTACTGTTCGCGGTTCCCGTCATCACGGTGGCATTGTTTTTGCTCATGTTCCAACGAAACTTCGGTGCCACCTTTTTTGACGTGAGCGCCGGTGCAGATCCGTTGCTCTGGCAACACCTGTTTTGGATTTTCGGCCACCCAGAGGTGTACATATTGGTTCTGCCGAGTTTTGGCATCGTCTCCGAAGTACTTCCAGTATTTTCGCGCAAGCCGTTGTTTGGGTATCCATTCGTAGTATTTTCGGGAGCCGCGATCGGTTTCATCGGTTGGGGGGTGTGGGCTCACCACATGTTTTCGTCTGGGCTTGGGCCGGTTTCGGTCGCCGTTTTCTCCATGACGACCATGTTGATCGCGGTTCCAACGGGAGTGAAGATCGTCAATTGGACTCTCACCCTCTGGGGCGGAAAATTGTGGTTTACCACGGCGATGAAATTCTCCATCGCGTTAATTGTGCAGTTTACGATTGGTGGTCTATCGGGAGTGACGCACGCGGTTGCCCCGTCTGACACTCAGCAGACGGACACGTATTACATTGTCGCCCACCTCCATTACGTGCTGTTCGGCGGGGCCGTTCTCGGATTGTTCTCCGGATTTTACTACTGGTGGCCGAAGGTGTTCGGCAAGATGCTCAGCGAACGCCTTGGTACTTGGAATTTCTGGCTGATGATCATCGGTATGAATCTCACGTTTGGGCCAATGCATATTTTGGGGCTCCAAGGTCAGCCACGCCGAATGTATATCTGGACCAAGGCCCGATCCGGCGAAGGATTTTTCAACCTTGGATTCTGGAACCTGGTGTCTTCGATTGGCTCATTGGTCATCGCTATCGGAGTATTGCTTTTCCTGATTAATGTCGTGCGCACTGCCCGCGCGAAAACTCCCGCTCCGCTTGATCCGTGGGATGCTCGAAGCCTTGAATGGATGACGACCAATCCGCCAAAGGAACACAATTTCGATGTGATTCCAACGGTGCATCATCTCGACGAATTTTTTCATCGCAAGTATGAGGAGGATGAAAACGGCGCAATGGTAAAGGTTAAGAGTGCCGAGCAAATCATGTCCGAACAGGAGCAAGCTGCCGACAAGCACATCCATATGCCGTCGCCTTCGTATTGGCCCCTGGTTCTTGCCCTTGGTTTACCGATTACCGCTTTCGGGGTGATTTATTCGATCCCGATTGCTGTTTTTGGTGGAGTCGTTATTCTGTTCGCCGCATTTGGTTTGGCTCTTGAGCCGGCTACAGCAAAGCCAACCGATTACGACCCGCCGAGTAATACCGGCGATCATTCTGGGGAGGCGGTCGCAGTTGGCTGACTTGGCAGTGCACAAGGAAGCGGATCACAACGCTCACGCTTCATCAAGCGGTATTTCCAATGTGAAGTTGGGTATGTGGCTTTTTTTGGGCTCGGAGTGCCTGTTGTTCGGCGGACTCATCTCTACGTACATGCTTTATCGCGGTCGGGTGGGGCAAGGACCGACCCCGGCGCAAGTGTTCGATATTCCGTTCACTTCGGTGAGCAGTTTTGTCCTGCTGATGAGTTCTCTAACCATGGTGCTGGCGGTGTCTAGCGCCACCAAGAAGGATGATCGCGGGACAACGTTGTGGTTGACAGTTACCGCACTTCTCGGGGCAACCTTTGTCGGCGGCCAAGTGTATGAATTCACAGCGTTCAAGAGCGAGGGCCTTGGATTCGGAACAAGTTTGTTCTCTTCGAGCTTTTATACACTTACCGGTTTCCACGGCGTGCACGTAACAGTCGGCATAATCATGCTCATGGCAATGGTTGGAATCATTCAGCGAAGTGAGTTTCCGGGGAGCAAGGCCGAGACGATCGAGATGATTGGTCTGTACTGGCACTTTGTGGACATCGTCTGGATCGTTATTTTCACTCTGATCTATCTCATTCCGGTCTGATCGTGACAACAACGCACACTAATACTCCGGAAACGGAGCACGGCATGAGCAACGCCGGATACGTTCGGATCGCGCTGATTTTGGGTTTCATCACTGCGCTTGAGGTTTCGACGTACTACGTCGACTTCGGTCCCCTGTTCTTACCCGCATTGCTGATCATGATGTCGATAAAGTTCGTTATGGTGGTCAGTTATTTTATGCACCTCAAGTTTGATAACAAGATCTTTAGCATGATGTTCTATGCCGGTTTGATTCTTGCCATCGGGGTTTACTCGGCGGCACTTGCCACATTCAAGTTCTTTCTCTCCTGACCGTCAATAGTTGGACTCGATTATGACGGCGATGCAAGTCGCGATCGACAGCGACCCCTGGAGATTTAAGGCCCACCCTGGAGTGTGGTTACTCATTTTGGTAATTGTCGCCGGATATATCTATGCGGTCCGCGTCATCGGGCCGCGAGCCGTGGGACCAGCGCCGTCAATTACTCGCCGACAGGGAGTTTCGTTTTTCTTTGCCGTGCTTATCTTGTGGGGTGCATCGGACTGGCCGATCCACGACATGGTGGAGTATCTCTATTCGGCGCACATGTTGCAGCACATGATGATGTCATACTTCATGCCGCCCCTGATGTTGCTGGCGACTCCAAGATGGCTTTTTGACGCGGTCATTGGTAACGGTCGCGCACGGCGCGCGGTTCGCTTTCTTTCAAAGCCGATTGTCGCCGGCGCCTCGTTCAATGTGGTGGTGATCGTCACCCACATTCCGGATCTGGTAAACCGCAGTGTGTCGAACGGATTGCTTCACTATTCACTTCACACGCTTCTCATAAGCACGGCGTTGTTGATGTGGATGCCAATCTGTGGTCCGGATCGTTCGTACCAAATTGGTTATGGCGGAAAGATGATCTATCTGTTCCTGATGTCGGTCATTCCAACCGTTCCCGCGGGTTGGCTGGCCGTTGCTGAAGGAGTCGTGTATCGGCAGTATGACATTCCGGTGCGAGTGTTTGGGTTATCCGTCAAAACCGATCAACAGCTTGCCGGCGCCGTAATGAAAACTGGAGGGACGATCTTTTTGTGGTCGATTATTGTGTTCATTTTTTTCAGGAGATTCATGGGAAGATTTTCCGAGGAACAGTCGTACCGAGTTAATTCGGAAGTCAATCCCAACGAAACCAGCGACTGGCCAAGAGCGGTGTCAGACTCGCCCACAAGCAAAGCGTCACCCACGAAGACTGGGGATGAGAGCCGGCGTTAGTCAATGCTTCTCGCAACACATCGGTCAACGCGCTTGATGGCAATCGAATGGCAACGGATTGCAATCCACTTGGCAGCGAGGCGATTGGGATAACCACTCCGCCAACGAGCAGCAACAGTAGATAGACAGCGTTTTGGGCAGCCAAGTTCAGTTCGGCGGTCAAGGTTCCGGCCATCAAAAGTCCAAGTCCGGCGAACGCAAGCGTCCCCAACGCAATCGCGGCGACGCACTGCATCCACGAGGTGCCGTTCGGACTCCACCCAAGAACCATGCCGAAGATGATCAGGATGGAACACTGCAGCGCCTCGACCACTCCAACCGCACAAGTCTTGGCGAGTATCAACCTTGGGGTACCGAGCGGGGTGGCACCGAGACGCTTCAACACGGAGTATGAACGTTCGAAACCGGTGGCAATTCCCAGACTGACCATCGCCGTTGACATCACCGCAAGAGCAAGAATTCCTGGCAAGAGGAAATCCACACTGCTTTGTCCTCCGGTTGGGAGCACATCAACATTGCTAAAGAAGAGGAGCAGGAGCGCCGGAATTCCAATGATCACAAGCAACTGTTCTCCATTCCTGGCAACGACGGAAAGTTCCACTCGCAACTGGCTAACCATCAATTTCATTGCTGATCCTCACCAGTGAGTCGCTTGAACACGTCTTCAAGACGCTGTTTCCCGGCTCTCAGGTCGCTGATTTCCGCGCCCGCGCTGGCCATCCATTGTGACATCGCGGCAATGCGTTGGGCATCTGCGCTACCGATGACAAGAAACTCATACTCGTCGACTTGCTTAACCTCGAGTCCAAGATGCCGAGAAAGTTCGGCCAAATCGAATGTAGAGGGCGATCGAAATCGAATCTCATCTCGACCTTGTCGCAACTCCTTGAGCGAACCGTCGGCAATTATTTTGCCATTGTTAAAAATGACCACCTTGTCTGCAATACGCTCCGCCTCATCTAGCTCATGAGTTGCTACGACGACGGCACATCCGTTTTTGGCAAGTCGACCAATAATGTTGCGAATGAGATCGCGACCGTTGACGTCGACACCCGATGTTGGCTCGTCCAAAAAGGCGACGACCGGTTGAGCGGCGAGGGCCATTGCCAGCGACAATCGTTGTCGCTCTCCGCCGGAAAGCCGCCGCCATGAGCGACCGCTGAGTTCCGACAGTCCGACCTGAGCGAGGAGTTCATCCGGTTCTACGGATTTTCCGTACAAGTTGCAAAAGTGTCTAATCACCTCACCAATCCGCGCACTCGGGTAAACGCCACCACTTTGGAGCATGACTCCCATCTGTTTATTCAGTTCTCTGCGTTGAGTTTGCGGATCAAGCCCGAGCACGCGAATTCGGCCAGAACTTGGAACTCTGAATCCTTCGCATACTTCGATAGTTGAAGTTTTACCGGCACCGTTTGGGCCGAGAACAGTTGTTACCTCACCGGCATTAGCAGAAAACGACACACCTCCGACCGCGCATACGCTTCCGTAGTTGACGACGAGATTTTCGACACTGACGGCCGGATGGTTCGTCGACTTCACATTGCAACAGTACGCAAAGCAGACGGTCTGCCCCATGTCGCACCGCTAACCTGAATTGTCAGTGATTGACATCCGACTATTGCGATCCGATAATGAAGCCGTTCGAAAGGCGATGCGTCGCCGAGGTAAGCCCGAACTGCTTGGACAATTGGACGATGCCGAGCGTCTCGATGGCCGACTAAAGGAAATAGTTGTTGAGCGGGATGCGATTCGTCACAGGGTCAATCAGATATCGAGCCAAATCGGCGCATTTCGCCGCGAGGGAAAGGGACAAAGCGGCGATGAATTGATGGATGAGAGTCGGCAACTTGGTGACAAGGAGCAGAAACTCGCCGCAGAATGTGATCAGGTCAACGCGACTCTGCGAGATCTTCTGTTGAGTGTGCCAAATATCATTCACCAAGATGTCCCCGACGGGGCAACGGATCGCGATAATCCGGTTGTTAGCGGTCCACATAATTTGCCAGCCACATTTGCCGACTTCCAACGCATTCCCCATTGGGAGTCCGCAACCGCTTTGGGGATATTGGACAATGAGCGGGCGGTAAAAATCAGCGGCGCGATGTTCACGATGCCACGTGGCGCCGGTGCAACACTGTCACGCGCCTTGTGCCAATACGCACTCGACCAAAATGCCGACGCGTTTGAGGAAATTCGTCCACCTTCACTCGTGACGACGACGACGCTTACGGCAACTGGACAGTTACCCAAATTCGCCGACGATGCGTTCTATATCGAGCGTGACGGTCTGTGGTGTATTCCCACCGCTGAATCGCCACTTACTTCCATACATTCGGGAGAGGTACTTGCCGAAAATGTTTTGCCGCTCCGCTACATGTCCTATACGTCTTGCTATCGGCGGGAGGCCGGTTCTGCCGGCCGCGACACTCGGGGAATGCTGCGCAGCCACGAATTTGACAAGGTCGAGGTTTTCTCATTGGCCACACCCGAACAGGCCTCGGACATGCTCAACGAATTACTCGGGCGAGTTGAACGAGTGATCGCCGGTCTCGGTCTTCCATATCGCACGATCGAAATTTGCGCCGGAGATCTTGGACAAAGCCATCACCGCAGTTTTGACGTTGAGGTGTATGCGCCTGGTTGTGACCAGTGGCTGGAGGTGAGTTCGGTGAGTTGGTTCAGCGACTACCAGGCTCGCCGTGCAGACATTCGATTTAAGCGAGTTGGTCAAAAGGGAACTGAATTTGCCCACACCCTCAACGGCTCGGCGTTGGCCGTTCCACGAGTGTGGGCCGCGATCGTGGAAAACTTTCGACAAGCCGACGGATCCATTCGAGTACCGGACGTCTTGGCTCCCTATATGCGTGGAATCTCTGTTATTTCGGCGAACTAGCAAAAGTCGTTGACGATGTCATTACGAGATCGGCGAGTTCAATATGAAACCGCCGGAATTGAGCGAGGCGATCTCAGCGATAGCCCCATCGAGCAATGGCACCGTTGGTATGAAGACTCTCTCAATGCGGAAGTGGCAGAGCCAAACGCGATGACCGTAGCAACAACAGGCCTAGACGGAGCGCCAGACGCGCGAGTTGTATTGGCACGTGAAGTTGACGAGCGCGGCTTCGTGTTCTACACAAATTACGCAAGCGACAAGAGTCAGCAACTGGAGAACCGCTCTGCCGCCGCCGCGGTGTTTGCTTGGCTAGACCTGCATCGACAGATTCGAATTCGTGGAGTCGTGGAAAAAGTCTCCGATGCCCAAAGCGATGAGTACTTTTCCTCCCGTCCGCGGGAGTCGCAAATTGGTGCGTGGGCATCGCCGCAGTCGAAACCGATTCCCGATCGCCAATTTCTTGAACAGCGAGTCGACAAGTTCAATGAGCAATTTGCACAACAGTCTGTGCCACGTCCTTCATCGTGGGGTGGTTGGCGGTTATTGCCAAATCAATTTGAATTCTGGCAAGGACGACCCAACCGATTGCACGACAGATTTCGATACACCCGTATGCAAGATGCCAACAAATGGCTAATTGAGCGGTTGGCTCCGTAACGCAACTATGAGGCCAACGTCTGCCAGTTAATCGCTGCCTCCGCAAGCCCATCGACAAGTGCCTGGGTGTGTGGGGTGAGCGCTGGCCCTTTCCAGTTCGACCAGTATGGACTTGTTCCTCTGACGCGGGGCGGAAGTTCAATTTGCACTCCGCCACCACGGGGCAAATTCACCGGGTTGAGCGGATGCTGTCCTGCCAATTCGATGGGGATTTGCTGGAGATCGTGTTCGATCTCGTATGAAGGGAGCCATGTGCGTAGATGTTTGGCAACATGCGACGCCAGCACGCGGTTCTTCCCACCAAGGAGAAGTGTAGTGAACAATTCCTTGCGACCATATCCGTGAATGGTGACCACGACATCAACATGATCGATAAACGAAGTCAAAGCTGGAGATTCCAAAGGATCGATTTTGTGTGAGTCGATGTGCCATTTCAAATCCGGCGGCTGGTGAACTCCATAATAAGACGAACCAGATTTCTCTGCCGCTAGGCGGGCGACGAGATCGGTATGTTCCTCCAGCGAACCACCGTGAAATGCCATGAATCCGAATGAACTAC
>Ga0265292_1000945_pt1 | contig 30220 bp, 30 predicted proteins | sample Munlanlewell296A_FD_189080 | JGI IMG/M metagenome (GOLD analysis project Ga0265292, IMG submission 189080) | Leachate microbial communities from a municipal landfill in Southern Ontario, Canada - Leachate well 296A | ecosystem: Engineered > Solid waste > Landfill > Unclassified | place: Canada... | reverse complement strand
CAAAAAAAATCTTAAATAAAGGCACTGAAATAAGCTTAATTTTGGCTGGAAGGCATCTTTATGGGGGTATTATGCTTATAATTTTTACTCTTCTAATAAATAGATCTGTTGTTAGTTCATTTAATATTAATAACCTAATAACTGCTTCCTATTTGGGTTTGTATTTATCACTGCTTGCTTTTTTATGGTATAGCTCCATTAAGAAAGTACCTGTTTCGGTCGCTTCGTCCTTTTTGCCATTAACGGCTGTAGTTTCACTATTTGGATCAGCCTTTTTTCTTAAAGAAACAATTAGTTTTCAACAATATCTTGGTTTTTTCTTTATAGTCGGAGGTATGATTTGGCTGGCTAATCTTCCTATTCACAAAAAAGCTTAATAAATATCACAGTCTCGAAAAATTTGTTTAAAAAACACTCAATTTCTCTCCTTGAACGCGTCGCCCTCTCCCTCAACATAAAGTTTAGTATCACGATTCAATAAGACTGTTGTGCCAAGCCGATACACAACCTCCGAGGTTGAGACAAGGTTGGCTGGATAAATCCTTACGGGGTTGGTTTACCCTGAGCAGTTCGACCAGCTCACTGTAAACGAGGTTGAAGGGGTGAGGAGATTATTTTGGGTCTAATAAATCAAGAATTTTTTATTATTTTAATAACAAGACTTACACTCTCAATACAAATCCATCAGGTTTTTTTATTAATGGTCCAGCCTGAGCCCAATATTCTCGTGGCGAAAAATCGTTTTCAAATACCTCTGGTCTCAGTCCTCTTTTAGTTAAAACTTCAGCAAGTAAGTCTCTTTCAGGCATCAAATAACAAGTCGCAAGAAAAGTCCCACCTCTCTCTTTTACTCTGTTTGCCAAGGCGACTAAAGGATTGAGCCACCAATCATTTTGCTTTAAAATTCTACCCGTTTCTTCTTCAATTTCTTCGATAATTTGAGGGTGTCTTGAAATAACAACATCTGGAGTCCTCGGCATTTGACGCATTACTTGATTTAAATTACGAATATCTCCTTTAATAAAATATGAACCACTGGCAACTATAGCAATCTGATTTATATTTGGAATACCTCCATATTCAACTTTTTTTTCGATATCAACTCCATATATTTTAGATTTAGGCCCAACAAAATCTCTTACGTGTAGTAATTCAATACCATTTCCTATTGGCACACAACATACAAGAGCGTTTGGCTTAACAGGTGGAAGATAAGTGTTTAAAACGGTGCCAACCCAAGCAAATTCTTCCCTAAGAACATTTGCAGCTTCTTGTAAACCTTGTGGATCCGGAACTTCATATGGAAATGCCATGGATAATTGTATTATAGGTTTAGATTGTTATCAAGCTCAAAAAAGGAATACTATCTTAAATAATGTCTGGGGCCGCCGTAGCTTCATGCGAAGGAGGGGGTGAGGAGATGATTTTGAGGGAAAAAAGCTATTTAATTATGAATCTTGGGTTGCAGGTGGATATACAGGAACATCAAATTGAACCACAGGTCTTCCTTTTAATTTTCTAGCAATATTATCAAATGTCTCTGATGTAATTCCATCTGGACAAACATTTTGAACAACGGTAGGGTGTTTTCCGTGACAATCTCCTGCTCGAGCAAGGGCACACAAACCGCCAGCCATACATCTGAATACACCTAACCCTGCATTAGCAAGTAGCACATCCTCAACAAAAGGACCTAACTGACCACATCCTGAGCCAATCAACATTTGACTGGCGTCTCTTGGAGCTTCAAATAATTCAACAGTTTCCTTAGCTGAAGGCTTTTGTACGGGCTTATTCATTGAGCTATTTTACAAAATAAAATTTTAAAAAACAAGTTTAGGTTGTTTTGAAGAGATTATATAAACAACAGCCTACTACAAAATAACTAAACAATGTCTATCCCCTTCGGAAAACTCAGGGCTATAGCTTATGGGGCTGGGTTAGATGAATAAAATTGATGGGGAAATTATTTAGTCAATTCAAATAGGTAGTAAGCAGTTCGGTTTCCTGGCTTGTCATATTTTTTGATAAGTTTTATTGGCCAGAAGTTAGGAAACTCTTTTCTTTGAGAAAAAACGACGTAGACAAAATTCTCCTTAAGTTCTTTTTGATTATCTAACAAGACTTTTTCATCCAACGGCCAGAAACCACGGATATTTATTTTATCATCATCCTTCAAAAAGACATTCAATACATCACCGATCAATCCAAAGTCTCCTTCAGCTAAGATAATTACCTGTTTTTCCTTTGATTTTTCTCTGGCAAATTCCATCATTTCGCGGGCACCCCAACCAGCCGTTTCCCCCTCTACATACTGACCCCTATCAATTTCCGGAAATGGAATAGCGGATGGATTAAAATAAAATCCATAAGCATAAAAAGCAGAGATTGATAAAAATATAATCAGCAAGATTAACTTTATTATTTTTGATTTTAAATTTGATAAGAAATAAGCAGAAAAAATTGTAAGTAGAGTTGCTAAAAATATTAAATATCTAGGGAAAATCACTCGAGATAAACCGGCAATAACAAAGTAGGGAGCAAATAACCAAATAGAAAAATAAAGACCTAAACTTAAATTCTTTTTTAAAATTAAGATTAACCCAATGACTCCTAAAAATCCAGTCAGCCAACCCATCTCGGAAAAAACATAATGGGGGATTATTTTTAAGTTTGGCCAAAAAACTGCAAAAGGGGATTTAATAAACTCTGAAATCGGCATAACGAAAGTATTATTTTTTTGTTCAATGTAGTGCATAAAAGGAGATAGTCTTTGGATGTTATAGATAACAATCGCTATTACCAAAACAAAAGCAAATAAAATGAAATAATTTAAAGTTTTATTAATAATATTTTTCTCAGATTTTTTATTCCAAACTAGAATTGGAGCAAAGGCAGAAAGTAATATAAATAATCTGACTGACGATTTGGTAAGCATAGCCATTCCTGCCGTTATCCCAAACAGTAAGGTCAAATCAAATCGAAGTGTTCTTATAACCAATATTGAAAAAAATAAAATCCAAATAAACCCGGCGTTAACAGCAGAATCAGCTAAAGCAATTCGGTCATAGAAAAGAAAAAAAGGAGTAAAGATGTATAAAAATACACCCCAAAAAGCAGTTTTTTTATTAAATAAATAAAAAAGTAAACTAAAAATACCCGCTAAAGAAACAAAACCGGTAGCGACCGAAAACATTCTGCCTCCAAAAAGTAGATTTTGAGGAAATAATTTTAAGAAAGGAATTGTTCCCCAGGTTTGAAGAGGCTGCCGGCCGTCAGTCAGCGAAATAAATCTCCAGGAGGCGTCATGCCAAGCGATTCTTGCCCAATGAATATAAATTCCTTCATCAGAAAATATCGGTAATTTATCTAAAAAAATAATTCTGGTAATAAGGAATAATGAGAGTAACCCTAAACCAAAGAAAACATCTTTACGGTTAAAGTTTTTTTTGACAAATGAAAAAAATTTAGCAATATCAAACATAGTTTATCCCAAATATTATACAATAAATATCAAATTATGAAATATTCAGTTATATTACCTATTTTTAATGAGCAGGAGAATTTAGACTTTCTTTATAATAGGGTAGTTAAGGTTTTGGTAAGTTTAAAAGAAGATTATGAAATTATTTTTATAAACGATGGTTCCCAAGATAGAACAAAAGATATTTTGATAGACCTGCATAAAAAAAATAATAAAATAAAGATTATTAATTTTTCCCGTAATTTTGGCCATCAGATTGCCGTTACGGCTGGATTGAATTTTGCCACAGGTGATAGAATTGCAATCTTAGACGCTGATCTACAAGATCCTCCGGAAATTTTGCCAAATTTTTTTGCCAAACTTAATGAAGGCTATGATGTTGTTTATGCAGTTAGAAAAAAAAGGAAAGAAAATATTTTTAAAAGAATAGCATACAGTCTTTTTTACAAAATACTTCATTTAATGGCGAGTGTAGACATTCCGCTTGATAGTGGCGACTTTTGTGTTTTAAGTCAAAGGATGGTGAAAACGATAAATTCATTTCCTGAAAGAAATCGATTCGTCAGAGGGCTTCGTAGCTGGGCAGGCTTCAAACAAATTGGACTGGAATATGAGAGGGAAAAAAGATTGGCGGGTAAAAGCAAATATGGACTAGGTAAATTGCTTAAACTGGCTTTTGATGGTATTTTTTCATTTTCTTTCATACCTTTACAAATAATGTTTCTTTTAGGTTCAGCCTCTCTCTTTTTATCTATAATGGGAATCTTTTGGGCAACCTATATGAAATTTTTTACCACTGCCTACAATCGAGTTCCCGGTTTTGCAACGACCACAATTCTTATTATGTTTGTTGGCGGACTACAATTGTTTTCTATCGGAATTATGGGTGAGTATCTAAGACGGGTTTATGATGAGGTTAAGCAGAGACCACAGTACATTATTGAATCAAAGATTGGATTTTAATTATTTCATAATTAAGTAATAATCTCCGTATTGTTTACTTTTTCCGATTAAATTATTCAAATAGCTTGCATCATTTTTATCAATGACAAAACAACCCTTATTTTTAAAATTCTTATTAAAACTTTCAGTATCATAATAAAAATTTATTTTTTTTCCAAAATAATAGACCATTGAAGGATGATCTCCCCACCATTTAGTTGTTGTGATAAGTAATCCTAGTTTATCAAGAGTGGCAAAACTTTCCCGACTGGTTTTATTGATTAATAATTCAAGAGACTGACATTGATTTTTAGCGTAAAGAGAAAGGTCATAATACGGTTCCGGCTTTGAATAATTGATTGCTAAAACATTTTGCTTGCTAAAAGATTGGTAAAACAAAACCAGTAATAATAACATGCCAAAAAATATTTGCAGTGATTTTTTATTAAATTGTTTTATCCAAACAACGGCTAATATGGCAAATTGGGGAATAGCCGGATAAAGATACCAGAAGATTTTAGTTTTTGTTAAGTTAAGAAAAATAAACCATGGAAGCAGATAGAAGATTGTAAGAAACGCTTCTGACGAAACTTTGTTTTTTAGAAAATTTATAAAAATTACTATTCCCCCAATGATTGCAAAATAAAAGAAATAGCCCATTTGTTCGAGAGCAAGGGTAATATAAAAAGTTCTTTGGCCAAAATGAAATTCAATCGAGGATGTCACTCTTCTAAAATGTGACTCAATAATATGCTGCCAAAAAAAAGCTTTTCCAAAAATAAGAAACATTGCTACAAACCATAAAGATAGAATAAATGATTGAATCAATATTTTTTTTATTACTTTTTCTAGCTCTTTTTGCTTAATTTCTTTTTTAAAGAATTTATATAGATAATAAATAAAAATTAAGGCAACAGGATAAAAGCCGATTAAAGATTTTCCCATAACGGCTATAAACAAGAAAAAAAGACTGACAAAAAAATTGTTAAAAAAAAGTAGGTATCCCAGCCAGCCTAAAAGGATAAAGATATCGAGATTAACAGTTTGGGCTCTTTGTAAAAACAAAGGAGTAAGGGCAGTGATTACAACCATCAGGGTGGCGAGCCAACGATTTTTTAAAACCCGATTGTAGAAAACATAAACAAAAGAAAGAATAATTATTGAAATAAAAAGACTAAAAAGTCTGGTGGTTACTTCCGGTGTTGAAAAAAAAGTTAGTTTGATAATAAGGCCATAAATAAGAGGGACCAAAGGTGGTTTATCTAACCAATAGGCTCCTTGCCAGACCGGCATAAGAAATCTATTTTGCTCAATCATTTCTTTTCCTGTTTGAACATAAAGAGACTCGTCCCAGTCAAAAAAAGGAGTAGGGTGAGAGATCAATTTACTGGCAATTAATACAAAAAAAATACTTAAGAAAATAATTATCGGCCAATGTTTTTTCATGGTTTGATTTTAATTTTAATAGCTTTTTCCAATGGTAATTTTATCTCAAAAGATTGATTAAATACAATCGATTGATATTTAAAGTAAGTACGTAGCTCGTAGAAGCAAGAGATAAGAAGTATAAAATATAAAGTATTTAGTATTAAGTATCCAAATAATTTATTTTTATTTTTAATTATCTTATGAACGACCGCGCATAAGATAATTATGGCATTTCCGATAAAATAAACCACTGAAGGTAGGACGGTAAAAGTTCTTAACATGTTGGGGTTTTCCCAAGGATAGGTCATTAAGGCAGGAAAGATAGAGAGGAGAAAATAAAAAAGAAATAATTTATTGTTATTATTGTTCAATTGCTTCATTGCTATTGCTAATCCGATGATAAACAAAAGTCCAAGTATAGGATTCAGGGCAGGTTTATTGGGATAGTTATGACGACCATTAACATCGCCTTTTATATTAAACATTAGGGCGGTAGAGGAAATATTATGCCAAAGCCCGTCTAGTTTTTCTTGAATTGGCATTTCATGATTTCTTAAAAAGAACTGCTGATCAATACGGGTGTCTTTGTTTGTCATGAAGTAATTAGTTAGAGGGGCAATAATAATTAAGAAGGGGATTAAAAATAACAATAAGCGTTTAATTGTTTCATTGTTCCATTGCTTCATTGTCAAGAACAAATACCCAATTGGTAAAAGAAAAAAAATCCGGCCGGGGGTGTAGGAGAGAAAAGCAAGGCCAGCAAATATGCCAGAGATGATTAAAGATTTTTTAGAAATTAAAAAATAAATTGACATCAATTCCAAAAATAATAGAAAAGTGGCTTCGAATGAAAAACGGGAAAAATTAAGAAACCAATGTGATGTTAGAAAAATTATTGATAGTAAGAACGGAAACCATTGTTTCATTGTTCCATTGTTCAATTGCTCAAAAACTTTTTTTATTATTAAATAAAATAACAAGACGCTTAATATCCCAAAAACCGCTGCGGGGAATCTGAGGGCGAAAGTATTTATACCAAAATTTTTTAATGAAGCAAGTAGTATATAAAAATATAAAGTTGAATGGCCGGTGGCCAGTTGGGAATAAGGAATATATGGTTTATTATCTAAAGATAATGCTAACTTAGTGAATTCGACTTCGTCAAAGCTTAAGTATTTTGGAACATCGGTAAAGCGATAAAAAATTAAAAAAGTCGAAATGATTACTAGAATTATAATTGGAATAACTTTTTTCATAACTAAAGCAAATTATATCAACTATAATAATTCTATGTCTCAATATTATAACCCGAGAAGAAAAAGTTATCTTTATGCACCAAGCTCTTTGTTTCCCTTTCGTTTAAGTAGGAGCAAGATAGATTTATTTCTAAACTGCCCACGTTGTTTTTATTTTGATCGCCGGCTTGGGGTCGCTCAACCGCCGGGGTTTCCATTTTCGCTAAATTCCGCAGTCGATAAATTATTAAAAAAAGAATTTGATATTCATCGGGCTGATGGAACTCCTCATCCGTTAATGAAAACTTATCAAGTAGACGCGGTTCCTTATAAAGATAAAAATATGGATAAATGGAGGGACGCCTTACGTGGAGGTATTGAATATCTACACAAGGAAACAAACTTGAATATTACCGGTGGGATTGATGATATTTGGGTTAATCCGGCCGGAGAGTTGATTATTGTTGACTATAAAGCAACGTCCAAGTCTGGGGAAGTATCCTTAGACGCTGATTGGCAGATCGGATATAAAAGGCAGATGGAAATCTATCAGTGGCTTTTCCGCAAAAATAATCACAAAGTCTCTTCAACTGGTTACTTTGTTTATTGTAATGGCGATGCAGATAAGGAAGCATTTGATGGAAAATTAGAATTTAGTGTTAAGATAATACCTTATAAAGGTGATGATTCATGGGTCGAAAAAACGGTTATAGATATTCACAGGTGTTTAAATGGCAAGCTTCCGGAGTCGGGGACGGATTGTGATTATTGTAAATACCGAGAAGCGATTAAGGAAGTTCAAAAGAGTTTATAAAGTTATAAAGTTCATAAAGTTTTTAAAGTGAAGGTTAATTATATGCACCTTTTAAGTCAAGCATTTTTATCTTAAAAATATCTACCAAAGTTTCAAAAGAATCACGAATAAAATTTACATTCTTTGTTTCTACGTGTTTCCATTCAACTGGAACTTCGATAATTTTGTAACCCAATTTTTGTCCTAAAAATAGAAATTCAATATCAAACCCGGCTGAAACAGAAGAATCTTTAGCAATTCTTTTGTTATGAAAAACCTGAAGTTTATCAATAATCTTTAAGGCGACTTGCTTTTCAAATAGCTTAAAACCACACTGCGTGTCTCTGATTCCTTTTAAACCAATAGTCAAATTCCTAATAAAAATAAATCCTTTAGCCATAATTTTACGAAGTAAAGGAGCACCAGTCCGGCTGTTATTTCGGGATCCGATAACAATTTGCCCACCCTCTTTTGTTTTGTCCATCAATTTTTCAACTTCATCAATTGGAGTGGCCAAATCAATGTCCATAAAAATAACATAGTTACCTTTAGCTTGTTTGATACCAGTTAAAATTGCAAAGGCTTTCCCTTGGTGTGAATTTTGGATAAGGCGGAATTTTGAATATGTTTTCAAATATTTATTTTTAATAACAGTTTTTGAAGAATCGCTTGAGCCATCGTCAACGATTAAGACTTCAGAAAATCTGTCGTCTTGAGCAGTATAGTTTCCGATTTTATCAAGAACACCTTTTTGAATATTGGTTTCTTCGTTGTAACAAGGAATTATTAATGATATCTTCATATAAAATTGATCTAATTAACCTAATTGATCTAATTTCTAAATAAATCCCAATTTCCCAATTGGACATTGGTAATTTTTTAGGTCAATTAGAAATTAGTAATTAGAAATTTATCTTATTAACTTATATATCTTAACATCTTCAACCTCCCATTCCCCTACAATCTTGTTTGGTGCGAAATAAGCAATATCCCACATAGGATTACCAATAATAATATCGCATTTTTTTTCGCAAACAACAAATAGCTCATTAGCTCTTTCGAGACTGTCCTTTTCAAGCGATCGTTTTCCCCAGATTTCCAAAAAATATCGATAAGTTGAATCGGAATATTTTTCCGGAAGAGCAGTGACAGTGAATTTTTTATCGTTGACATTGTCATAGATTTTTTGGGCAATAATTTTGGACAGAGTTATTTGATTGTTCAAAGGATTACGAAAATAAGGATACTTGTTAAAGTTGAGAAAAATAAATCCGATTACAAAAAATATAGCTAAATATTTTTCCCAGACAGATTCTTTGGTAAAAACAAGAAAATGACTGATGATAATATAGTAAAGCGGGTAGAGGACAACAAAATAATGAGGATATTTAGGTCCACTATATAAAGACATTCCTAAAATCGTTAATAGAAATATAAAAAGAAACGTTTTCAAGTTGGATGTTTTTTTTATTAAAGTAAATAAAATAATAAAAAGGAATAGCAATAAAATATAGACAAAAAATTTGCTCAAGTTAATATTGAAAGCATATAAATTTAAATAATAAAAAGAATCAAACAAACTGTTAATTTTTTCTAAAAATCCTGTTCCTGATGATTTAAAAAGAGCCAAGAAAAGTTTACTGTTTAAAAACTGATGACGAAGATCAAAGATTATTAAGGGAGAAGAGAAAAAAATGAAGGAAAAAAACATAAACAAATAATTTTTTAATCGCTTGTCCTTCGTAGCTTTAGCGAAGAAGGATTTCATTGTTTCATTGTTAGCTTTTATTTTTTTTACCAGATCGTTAATTGACAGAATGGCAATTGGGGGAATTAAGAATAGGGCTAAGTAATGGAGTTGGATTGAGAAGGAGAGAAAAGCACCTAATAAAGCAAAAAAATACCACTTATTTGTTTTTAAACTTTTTGTTACAAAATAAACTGTCAATAAAGTGAAGAGCGGCAGAAGATTAGGATTCCAAGAAAAACGAGAAAAATCAATTAATACCGTAGAAAAGCTCAAAAATATAGTTGAGATTAAAGCAATTTTTTTACCAAATAACTCTTTAGCGATAAAATAATTAATTAAAAGGTAAATTGATGAAAAAACAGCGACTCCAAAAGCTAATCCAATCGGATTAAAACGAAAAAACCACAACCAAGGAGTAATAAAATAATAATAAAAAGGACCTAAATAGACTTGACCTATTGAAGTAGGGGCGCCAATAGCCGGAAAATGTTCTAGAGTTAAAATTCTTTTAACAACGATGGCATCACGTCCTTGATCACCTAAAAAAGTTGTAAATCCATAAAGTTTATAGAAGCGCAAAAACACTCCCGCTATTAAAGCAATAATTAAAGCCCAATTATTTGATAAAATATTTAGTATGCGCCGCATATATAGTTACTTAATTCTAACACTAATTGTTTTGATTTCTACTTTTATCCTTTGGGGGAGTGTTGGGTTTTTGACTATATATAAACAATATGATGGACCATTATACGTTGTTCCGGCAAAAACTTTTTATGATCCCCTTAAAATCGAAGAACTAAAATTAGAGACAAATCTAAGTAATGAATATTTTGCTGCACATTTGCCATTATATCCTGCGCTAATTAGACTCATGAGTCTAATTAGTCCAATAGGAGAACTTCGATATCTCAAGTCAATGGTTTTGGTAAATTTATTTGCAACGATTGGATTAGTTTTATTTTTTTATTATTTACTTAAGAAATTTAAATTAACAAATAATCCTTTACTATTAGCATCGGTTTTGTTGTTTCTTCCCAGATTTTTAGTAGTCAGATCTGTTGGCGCACCGGAAAGTCTTTTTATGTTATTAATCTTGCTGTCACTTTTCTTTTTTGAAAAGACTCAGTTTTGGTTAGCTGGTTTATTTGGCGGGTTGGCAACCATGACAAAAGCACCGGGAATACTTTTATTTGGAGCTTATGGTTTAGTTTTTATTGAAAAACTAATTAAAGATCGTAAATTTAATTGGAATTGGTTTGGTATTTTTTTGATTCCATTGGGGCTATTGACAGTATTTGGAATTTACGGAGTTCAATATAAAGATTTTTTTGCTTATTTTCATTCCGGTGATAATATTCACTTAGTTTTTCCTTATTCAGTTTTTAATTTTCAAAAATCCTGGGTAGGGACTGCATGGCTTGAAGAAATAATATTTTATTACTTTATATATGGACTAGCAATAATCAATTTAAAAGATAGTAAATACAGAAGTTTCTTTTATTTCGGCTTAGTATTTTTTACAGCTACTTTGTTTGTCCAACATCGTGATATAAGCAGATATTCGCTACCTTTATGGCCTTTAGCACTGATTGCTTTTGAGAAGTTTTTTACTTCAAAAAAGTTTTTAATTATTTTTGTAATTTTATTGCCAGCAATATTTTTATATGCCTATAATTTACTACTTTATAATGTCATGCCAATAAGCGATTGGTCGGCATTTTTATGATAAAATCATTTATGAAGAAGTTTTTTAAAAAACGATGGTATTTGATTTTAATTGTTGTTTTAATAGCAAGCTTTATTTTTTATAAAAAAAGTACCGCTACTGCAGCAAAAAATAAGGTTGACAGCTATGTCATAAAACGAGAAAATCTCAAAGAGATTTTGACACTATCCGGAGAAATTGATGCCAGTGAAAAAGCTACCTTAAAATTTCAAACATCAGGGAGATTGGCATGGGTCGGAGTAAAAGAGGGTGATTATGTAAAAAAATATCAAGGCATTGCGTCGCTTGACCAGCGAGATGTCAAAAAAACTCTCGAAAAAAAGCTCCTTGCATTTTCAAAAACAAGGTGGGATTTTGATCAGACCAAAGATGATAATAAGGATGTGCTAACAGATAAAATAAAAAGGGTTCTTGATAAGGCACAGTTTGATCTAACAAGTTCGATACTCGATGTTGAACTTCAGAATCTTACTCTTGAATATTCTTATCTCTCTAGTCCGATAGAAGGAATCGTTACTCACGTTTCAGTCCCATTTGCTGGAGTAAATGTTACGCCGGCTGGAGCCGATTTTGAAATTGTAAATCCAAAAACTCTTTATTTTTCGGTCGCAGCAGAACAAGGTGATGTTATTAATCTGCGAGAGGGTGCGGCTGGCGAAATTAGTTTTGACGCTTTTCCTGAAAAAAAGTTTAAAGCTGATTTATATTACGTTTCCTTTTCTCCAAAATCTGGCGAAACTGGTACGGTATATGAACTAAGACTTAAATTAAATGATCAAGTGCAGGCGCTTCCATTGAGATTAGCAATGACAGGAGATGTAGATTTCTTAATAAAAGAAGAGAATAATGTATTGTCAGTTCCTTCATCATTTATAAAAAAAGACGGGAAAGGCAGTTATGTATATTCAGGAAATCCTAGTAAAAAAGTAAAAAAATATATTGAAATATCTGAAGAAATTGACGGAAAATATATTATTACAAACGGACTCCAAGAAAAAGAAATAATCTATGATTAGACTGGACAAGGTTGTCAAAAGCTACAAGATAGATGAAGAAACCACTTTTTATGCCTTGAAGGAATCATCGGTTGAAATAAAAGAAAAAGAATTTGTTTCAATCATTGGGCCATCTGGATCAGGAAAATCGACCTTGATGCATTTGATAGGACTTCTTGACAAACCAACTGGGGGAGAAATATATATTCAAAATAAGAAAATTTCTCATCTAAATGATGACCAAATATCGTCGCTTCGAAACGAATTTATTGGTTTTGTTTTTCAACAATTTAATCTTATTCCAAAACTTACTGTCCTTGAGAATATTCTGCTTCCTACGTTTTATGCAAGAAAAAAATTAGAATATGACCCACGTCAAAAAGCGATGGCCATGATTAAAAGATTTGGAATCCTAGGTAAAGAAAATTCGTACCCAAATAAAATTTCCGGAGGGCAACAACAGCGGGTAGCAATATTACGAGCATTAATAATGGAACCAAAGATGATATTGGCTGATGAACCAACTGGAAATCTTGACAGCAAAACAGGAACAGAAATTATGGAATTGCTTAAAACTTTAAATGAAGAAGAAAAAATCACTATAGCCATAGTAACCCATGAAAAAGACATCGCAAAATATGGAAACAGAATTATAAATGTTAAAGATGGCAAGGTTGTTTAATATGAATTATTTTTTATTTATTATTAAGTCCGCGTTTGAGGATTTTAGAAGAAGTAAGATGCAAACATTTTTAACTTCTTTGGGAATCTTGATTGGTGTTTTTGCCGTGGTTACACTAACCGCGATGGGTTTAGGACTAAAAAAATATATATCAGATCAATTTGACGCATTAGGAACAAATACTTTATTTGTAGCCCCGGGAAAATTATTACAAAGTGGAGGATTTGGAGCCTCTTCATTATTGGGAAACCGCTTTGATTTAAAAGACTTAAATAGATTAAAACGAGTTAGGTCTATAACGGCAATAACACCTCTTTCATCAAAATCGGGAACGGCCAAAGGAACAAAAAAATCAGATTTTGTAACAATATTTTTTTCATCCGAGGCATTTTTTGATATTTCCGGCTTTGAGATAGATAAGGGTCGATTTTTAGATAAACGTGACATTGATAAAAGGGCTAAAGTACTTGTAGCGGGACCAAAAATAGCCGAAAAACTTTTTGGCTCAATTAATGGGGCTCTTGATAAAAAGGTATCGATTGATAACGTTAGTTTTACAATCATAGGAGTGATCAAAAGTAAGGGTGGCGGGGGATTTGGAGGACCGGACTATGACTCATATTTTTTTGGACCTTACACAACTGGTTTTATTTTTGATCCTGACAAAAAATTTATCCGCTTTGCTATGAAGACAGATGAAAATATTAACATCTCTACGGTGAAAGAGGAGGTAAAAAGTGAAATGTTAAAAAGATATAAAGACGATGAATTTAGTATAGTTGAGCCGACGGAAATTTTATCTGTCGTCAATGGTATTTTTGGGATTTTAAATTTGGTTCTTGTGGCAATTGCGAGTATATCTTTACTGGTTGGCGGAATAGGAATTATGAATATTATGTATGTGACCGTGTCTGATAAGACTAAAGAAGTTGGAATCAGACGGGCAATCGGTGCTCGAAAAAATGATATTTTATTTCAATTTATAGTTGAAGCAGTGGCTCTATCTATTCTTGGCGGAGCTTTAGGACTTGGGCTTGCTTATCTAGGGATTCTTCTTGTCCAGCCATTTTTTCCGGCATACATGGATGTGACATCGGTCGCTTTAGCGCTAGGAGTATCTAGTGCGATTGGAATTGTTTTTGGAGTTCTGCCTGCCCGCAAAGCCGCCAATCTTGAACCTGTTGAGGCTATTCGCTATGAATAATTATTTTTGACAAACTGGACAAAAAAAAGAACTCCGACCATTGTGTTTAACTCTCTTAATTAAAGTCTTACAATTTAAGCATGGTTGTTTTTCACGCTGATAAACTAAAAAATTTCTTTGATGCCCACCTCTTGATCCGTCTGGCAAAATAAAGGCTTCATCGGCACCGGAGGAACCACAGTCTTTAATTCCTTCATTAATTGTTTGTTTAATTGTTTTGTGAAGTAATCCTATTTCTTGTTCTGTTAAAGAATTAGACAATCTTTGAGGATGAATCTTGGCTAGAAATAATGAATCATTTGCGTAAATATTACCAATCCCAGTTATTAAATCTTGATCCATTAACAGTACCTTGATTGGTTTACGGGTTTTTTGGGTTAATTTTTCGACTAAACTCACTGTAAACTTCTTGTCTAAAACATCAATTCCTTTTGGCTTTAATGGTTGACTGCTGATTTTAATCCAGCCGAACTTGCGGAGATCATTGAAAAATATTCCTGATCCATCAGTAAATTTAACAATAACCCTTGTTGTGTTTGCAGGCATTTTATTTCCTCCGGTAAAAGGAATAGTATTTTTGAAAACGGCATGATTGACATTTTTTGAAAATAATATTTGTCCGGAAAGCTTAAGATGGAAGTTTATAAAGTTATAAAGTTCATAAAGTTTATAAAGTTTGAAAACTAAAACCTTACCATAACGATTGACGGAAATAATTTTTTTCCCAATGACCTCTTCTTTTTTGCCAACAAAATTTTTAGGAGAAAGTATTTCGATTTCAGAAATTATTTTTCCAATAATATTTGGTTTAAGTTGACGCTTAATTGATTCGACTTCGGGTAGCTCGGGCATAGCATAAAATTTCTAATTACTAATTGACCTAATTAACCTAAATAAATCCCAATTTCTAATTGGTTATTGGTTATTTTTTAGGTTAATTAGAAATTAGATCAATTAGGTTAATTTAGATTTAATAAACTGTTTTATATTTTTTGCAAACTTTTCCTCACTAAATCTCTCAGCTGTTTTTCTCGCTTCTTTTCTCATTTCTAAATATTTTTCCTTCGTTAAACCCGTTAACTCGTTAACTTTGTCAATCAATAAACTTTCTTCTAACTTATCAAAAAGATAACCGTTCTTGCTATCAACGACATATTCCGGTAGTCCGCCGGATCGGAAAGCAATGACAGGGAGTCCGTAACCCATTGCTTCAACCGGAGCAATACCAAACTCTTCATCTTTGGAGGAAAATAAAAAGGCCTTGGCGTTTAAATAAGTTTTTTTAAGGTCCTCATCCGTTAAATTTCCTAAAAATTCAATGGTTGGACCAGCTATTTGTTTTAATCTTTCTTCATCGCGGCCGGAGCCAACTATTTTTAAATTAAACTTTGCAATATTTGCAGCTTTGATAAGAACATCAATGTGTTTAGCTCTAGCAAGTCTGGAAACAGTTAAGAAATAGTTATAAAGTTTATAAGGTTTATAAAGTTCATAAAGTTTTTTAGGAATATTGACAGGGGGATAAATCACTGTTGAATCACGGCGGTAGAATTTTTCAATTCGCCTTTTGGTTTCTTCAGAATTTGCAATCAGATAATCAGCTCTTTGAGATGAAGTGAAATCCCAAATTCGCAAAAAATGATTAACAATATAACCATAAATTTTTATAAAAAAATACTTTTGCCACTCAATAGCAGTTTCATATCCATAAAGGTAGCGGGGTGGGTGATGGATGTAGGAAATATGAATAGTCGGTTTATTTGTTTTTATTCCCTTAGACATCCAAGAACCTGATGAGGATATTACTAAATCGTATTTTGAAAAATCAAAACTTTCCCAGATTAAAGGTGTCAGAAACCTGAAAGGCGAGTAGTAACGATTTATAAAAGGAATCTTACCAAACCAACTTACATTAACTTTCCAATCTTTGATTAATTCTTTATGAATTCCAAGAGAATTTAGATCAAAGGTAGTGGTAAAGATATCAGCTTGAGGAAAAATTTTCTTTAGTGAAACTAAAACACGTTCCGCTCCGCCAAATTCTCTTAATTGATCGTGTACTAATGCGACTTTCATTTTTTATATTATACTTTATAAATGAATTTGTTAAACGCCTTAATACTGGGACTAGTTGAGGGGATAACTGAATTTCTTCCAATTTCTTCAACTGCTCACTTGATCATTTCTTCCAAGTTGTTAAATATTCCTGCGACGGAGTTTCAAAAATTCTTTGAAGTTTTTATTCAATCGGGGGCAATTTTAGCAGTCGTTTTTATTTATTGGAAAACAATTCTTAAAAATCGAACTTTAATGATCAATGTAATATTATCTTTTATTCCAACGGCTGTTGTTGGCTTATTGCTTCATAAGGTAATTAAAAATGTTTTTTTTGAAAGCTTTACTTTAATTGCCACCAGTCTTTTTATAATCGGACTATTTTTTATAGTTTTTGAATTTCTCTTAAAAAAGAAAATTGTTAAAGCCGATAAAAAAATTATTCAGATGACAATTATTCAGGCTTTATTAATTGGTGTTGGTCAATCATTTGCAGTTGTTCCAGGGGTGTCGCGAGCGGGTGCGGTCATATTAACAATGATGATTATGGGTTTTAATCGCAAAGAGTCAGCTTTGTATTCTTTTGTTTTGGCTGTGCCAACACTTTTGGCTGCCTCAGCCTTTGATTTTCTAAAAACAGATCCTCAATTAATTTTTACAGGAAGCAATCCCTTATTTTTACTGATGGGTTTAATTACCTCATTTTTTAGTGCATTAATTGCAATAAAATGGTTTATAAAATTTCTACAAAAAAATTCCTTATCTTATTTTGGAGTTTATAGGATAGGCCTCGCTATTTTTACTTACTTTGTCCTTTAATACTCTTGATTGATATAATATATAAGTTCCTGTTCCCGTATTTCAACGGATAGAATAAGGCCCTCCGAAGGCTTTGATGGCAGTTCAATTCTGCCCGGGAACACAGGGATTAAAGGGCTTATAGGTAAGTGGTATACCGGGTCATTCGCATTGACCAGTCGCCAGTTCGATTCTGGCTAAGTCCACCAAGGTACGCTCATAATTTGATATAATCTCTGGTAAAATGGATCTGTAGTTCAACGGTTAGAACGGTACTCTTATAAAGTACAGGCGATGGTTCGACTCCATCCTGATCCACATTTTGATATGCCGAGATAGCCAAGGTGGTCACGGCGGAGGTCTGAAAAACCCCAGATGTCAGTTCGACTCTGACTCTCGGCACCGTTTTCGGTTTGACAATATTTTTATGCGAAAAATTCCCGGCACCATGATTTCCCAACACCCCGATCATGGAAGTAAACCTTATTGGCAAAAAAGTGCTTTCATCAAAACCGGAGATGAAATAAAAGAAAGCTTCCTATCTTTTTCGGAACTTGGTACTTCTGAATATAAATGGGATTGGGAAGGAAAATATGTCGATGAATCGGTCATTGAAAAACTTCTCAGTGAACATCATGATTATTTTAAGAAAAATTCTTTAGGAAAAGATAAATTCTTAACCTTTCGGCTACCTAACCCAAAAGTAGAAACAGAATTTCGATTGGGACGGGCCTTCATGGGGATACTGGGCGCAGCTGGGTTGGCCAAGAAAATCGGTTTCCATAGTCCGCCGTTATTTGAGGTAATTCTGCCTATGACCGAATCGGCCGAAGAGATGATTGCTATTCAAGAAGCCTTTAAGGAAATTGCCTCACTCAAACACGTTCTTTATGATTTTGGCGAGGAAAGCTTAAAACATATAGAATTGATTCCGTTATTTGAGCAGGTGAAAACCATCATCAAATCACATAATCTATTAGAAAAATATCTAAAATTACATCAGAAAAAATTTCACTTTAAACCAATTTATCTTCGACCTTATTTAGCCCGCTCTGACCCAGCTTTAAATTCAGGATTAGTCTCAACGGTTTTGGCAATAAAGATAGGCCTTTCACATTACAAGGAATTTGAAAAAAAACATAAAATAAAACTTTATCCAATAATTGGTTCAGCATCTTTACCTTTTCGTGGTGGTCTAACTCCAAATACCGTTGAACAATTTTGCCGTGAATATGGCGGGATCAAAACAGTCCTAATACAAAGCGCTTTTCGCTATGATTACGAAAAAAAATCAGTCATTAAAGCGATTAAAAAACTAGAAAATATCCTCCCTTTAGGAAAAGCGTCATCAATTTCAACGTCCGAAGAAAAATTACTAGAAAATTTAATATCGGTTTTTGAGAAATATTATCGTAATACCGTTGAACAAATTGCTCCATTAATTAATCAGGTAGCTTTTTATTTACCAAAAAGACGGGAAAGAGTTTTGCACATAGGACTTTTTGGCTATTCACGGGGAGTCGGAAAAGTAAATTTACCAAGGGCAATTGGTTTTACAGGTGCATTATACTCGTTGGGGATTCCACCAGAATTTTTAGGAACAGGGAGAGGAATAAAATATGCAATAAAAATCAATCAGATAAAGTTGTTTGAAAAATATTATTTAAATATAAAAGATGATTTAAGGCAAGCCGGCCGGTTTCTTCAAAAAAATGAACTGATTAAATTAGCAAAAACGTCACGGGTTTGGAAAGATGTTTTAGAAGATGTTACGGAAATTGAAAAATATTTAGATGAAAAACTAGAACCAAAAACTAAAGAAGAAAAAGAACATTTTGAAATTGTTAAAAAAATTCACGAAAAAATAAATTCCGGAAAAAAATATCAAAAATATCTCAATCGCCTTGCAATTTTGCGAAAAAGTTTAGGGTAAAATAATACCCTTGCAAATTTTTTTGAAAACTTTATCATTGTTACATATGAAAAATACTAAAGTTTCCAGTAGGTTGTTAGAGGTTCCTGCTTCTCCAATTCGTAAGCTGGTTCCCTTTGCCACTGAGGCCAAGAAAAAGGGAGTCAAAGTTTACCATCTTAATATTGGTGATCCGGATATTAAAACTCCGGAAGTGATGATCAATGTTTTAAAAAATTGGAAGGATAATCCAATTGCCTATGCTCAGTCTCAGGGTCAGCCAAAATTTCTTGAATCATTGGTGAGTTACTACAAAAAACTTGGATATTCCTTTGTAAAGACCAACAATGTTCAAGTGACGACCGGTGGTTCGGAAGCTATCTCAATGACTCTTTTTGCAGTTTGTCAACCAGGCGAAGAAGTAATATCCTTTGAGCCATATTATGCAAATTATAATTCATACTCAACTATAAATGGTGTAAAAATAGTTCCGGTTTTGACAAAAGGGGAGACAGGTTTTCATTTGCCGGCTAGACGTGAAATTGAAAAAAAAATTAGTAAAAAAACTAAAGCGATTCTCATCTGTAATCCAAACAATCCGACCGGAACAGTTTATACAAAAGAAGAAATGGATATGCTGGTTTCAATCTGTGTAAAAAACAATTTATTCTTGATTTCTGATGAAGTTTATCGTGAATTTGTCTATGATGGAAAAAAATATTTTTCGATTCTTGATTATATGAAAAAGTATCCTGACAAAATGATTTTACTTGACAGTCTTTCTAAACGTTATAGTCTTTGCGGGGCTCGACTTGGAATGATTGTTTCTCTTAACAAAGATTTGACTGATGGTGTTTTGCGGATGGCGCAAGGAAGATTGTCTTCGGGATATGTTGATCAAGCCATGGCAGAAAAATTAGTAGAGGTGAAAGATTCTTATTTCAAAGAAGTTCATAAAGAATATCAAACTCGGCGTGATCTTCTTTATAAAGGCTTAAAATCAATTTCCGGAGTTTATTTGGAAAAGCCGGAAGGAGCTTTCTATACAATAGTTAAATTACCAGTCAAAGACAGTGAAGATTTTTGCCAATGGCTGTTGACAGACTTTAGATACAAAAATGAAACGGTCATGATTGCACCTGCCGCAGGTTTTTATGGAACTAAGGGTATGGGGAAAAATGAAGTGAGAATTGCCTATGTATTGAATTGTGTAGATTTGGAAAAAGCGATTGAGATATTACGCCGTGCTCTGGTAGAATATAACCGGTAAACAATTACGCGGGATTAGTACACCGGTAGTATGCTACCTTGCCAAGGTAGAGAAGCGAGTTCAATTCTCGTATCCCGCTCACATTTTCCGGTAAAATGTCCCGCCACGGCGGGAAGACAGAGGGTCCAATTCCCTTCGCCCGCTCACTTTCTTTACTTCAAATATCTCCCGATAAAAATAATCAGCCAAAGGAAAATTAGCACACAAAATACAGTTTCTGAGATGGCATTAAAATAATTAAAAAACAAAAATAAATTTCCGAGGATGGATTCAACCAGAATCAATAATTTTGAAAAATGGATAAAGTTTTCATCGTTAGTAAGTTTAGCTAAAGTATATTGGGAAGATATCCAGGAAAAAAATGTAATAACAAAGACTGTTAAATGAACTAAATAGAATCGATTAGAGGGAAAAAATCCCAGTAATCCGAAAGATAAAATAGCTATAAGCAGAGTGACAGCTGGCAGTGTTTTTAGGCGTAAATTATAAAATTTAAAAACATAATATGCAAAACTTAGATCGAGAAAACTTTTAATAAAAAATAACAGATTAAAAATTGACAATTGATCTTTACTAAGAAAATAACTCATCTGAGAAATTGTGTAATCTGTAAAGCTGTAATTTTTTGTTTGAATTCCTAAATAATAAGTTGAAGATAAAAAAAAGAGGATAGAAAGAATGGCGTTATATTTAAAGACAGTTAATCGACTCTTTGATTCTTCCATAAGATTATTATAACCTTTGAAGAATCTTTGCGAAAGCCTGGATATCTGAAGGATAGGAAAGAGTTTTTTTCACTTCGTCTTCCGACACAAACTTTGCATCCATCATTTCCCAGTCATGATTTTTCGGATTTCCTGATATATACTCCATCAAGTAATAATAAACGGTCTTTTTAATTAAATTATTTTTCCATTCGTACTGGTAATTGGTAATTATTGGTTTACTGGTAATTATTTTTGCTTTTACCCCACCTTCTTCTTCAACTTCACGGAGGGCGGCTGTTTCATTTGATTCGTTTTTATTTACATCACCAACAAAACCTTTTGGGAAGACCCAGCCCTTGTGTTGTGAGTGCTGACAGATGAGCCAAAGTTTACCCTTGAAAACTATGCCGCCGGCGGAAACCTGTTTGACAACTTTCATAATTAAAATAACAAATAACCAATAACAAACATCAATTGAATTTCAAATAACAAATGACAAATGTTTAAAACATTTTAAAATTTGATATTTGTTATTCATTTGACATTTGGATTTTGTCATTTGTCATTATCGACTCCAATTACTTCCTTAATATTCTTATAACCGTCCTTCTTCAGTAATTCCTCTAACTCTAAATTAATCTGTGATATCAACTGTGGTCCCTGATAAATCATTCCGGTAATTAATTGGATTAAAGAAGCTCCGAGTTTTATTTTTTTATAAGCATCTTGCCCATTAAAAACACCGCCACAACCAATAATAATTAATTTTTTCCCATATTTCCCGTATGTTAATTTAATCAATTCATTTGATCTTGGCTCACAAGGTTTTCCGGAAAAATAACCAACTTTAAATTTTTTTACTTCTTGCTTATTGAGTAAAGAGCTATTTCTATCCTTAAAAAGATTACCAACGATCACACCTTTAACAAATATAAATTGACAAATTATTTTTAGTAAAGCTAAAAATTCCTGATTACTTTTATCAATAGGCATTTTGATAAAGACTGGTTTTTTTAACTTCAATCGATTAATCGATTGAAGTAATTGATTTAGATTTTCAGGTTTATAAAAGTCAGCACGGGCATTGATTAAATTGGGACAGCTAATATTAAGTTCATAATAACTATTTTTTACTTTATACTTTTCAAGTATTTTTAAGCTATTAATAATATCTTTTATCGCTTCATTAGTATTTTTTATCAACTTACTATTTGACATGCCAATGCTTATTCCTAAAGGAATTTTAAAATTTAAAGGTGACAGTTTTTGAGATACTTTTTCTACACCTAAATTTTTAAAACCTTTATTTACCATCAAAGATCGAGATTTTGGCAATCTTCCCAAGCGGGGTTTTGGGTTACCTTCGTAGGGCAGATTAGTAATCGTTCCAATACTTTGAAATCCAAATCCAAGGGAATAAAGAACTTGTGTCAGTTTTGCCTCATAATCAAATCCGGCAGAAAGACCGATCGGCCCGATAAAATTAATTCCGGCAATTTTTTGTTTTAGTTTTGATGATTTGTAATTTAATTTCCAATTCAAATAATTTTTTAAAAAAGTTTTTCCCATTAATTCTCCTCGGGAAACCATCAGATTATGAATGAATTCCGGATCGAGTAAAAATAAGATAGGCTTCATTATTTTTTGATAAAAAAAAGCGATGATGTTTAAACGAAGAGAAAATTTTTCCTTAACAAAAATTTTGGAAACGAGAAATAAAATCATAAAACTTATTAAGGCTGATAACGTACAGTAAAGGCAAATACTTTTTAAAATTCCGATCTGGATATACATAAAATATAAAGAAAAAATGGCTCCAACCATTGATTGAAGAATAAGAAAGTAAGTAAATATTTTTTTCTTATAAATTATTAAGAGTATTAAAACAATCAAAAGAACTGAGTATTGAATGACTCCAAAAACAGCTAGGGGAACGCCAAACATGACGGAGTATGAGCTTCTTAAAACCTTTCCGCAGTCTGAGGCAATCGGCAAAAGTCGGTTAATAGTACAAGGGGGGATTACTTGCTGATAATGTTCATAAGTCAAATATCCAGCGTCAACTATTCCAGATACAGTAAAAAAAATAAGTAAAAAAAACTTTTTCATTGATTACATTATACCCTTAACATTTAGGAATTGGAATTGGCTCTCCGCTTTCGCTTTTTTTATCAGGACAAAATTCTAACAACACATGACGAGGCCTAGTATGTTCTCCATTACAAACTGGGCAGGGAGAGAATTTTAAGGAGCCGTGTTCATCAGTATCATCTTCTTTATTTTTTTTCATAATATCTTCTACTGATGGCGTTTTCAATCGGTAATTGGTTGACAATGGGTCAGCCTTCATAAAATCTTTTGATCTATCAAATTCATTTTCACTATCATTTCCACCACAGCCTCCTCCCAAGGCCATTTTACCATCCTTGCTATAGATGGGAAAATAATTTTTTATTTGATCTAAATAAGCTTTTCCGACACCGTCGTTTTTGGTCATTGCAAATGCTAATTGATAATATATTTTTATCTTAGGTCGTATTTCTTTCATCCATCCCCGACGCAGATCATAAATAATATCTGACAGAAAAAATTCTTCTTCATGAACGTTTTTATATACGGGAAAATTATTTAAGTAAGAAACGCCTTCTAAATATGTCAGAAGATCGTCAATATTAAAGTCAGTGACGGTTGGGGTTGTTAAAAAATATTTTATTTTTTGAACCTCATCATCAAAACCTCCAAAGTTCATATTTTTCTTCCCAAAGAAAGTTGATAGCACCTGTCTTTCCTGCTCTTTTGAAACGGAAATTGCCATGGCATCCACTTGATCGTCATTTTTACCAATAAGCAGATAAAGCTGTCCATCGGGATAAGGTTTTACTTTATCATACTTCGTCCCTTTTTCAAAGGCAACCTGTCCCGGCGGACTGTATAAAAAGACAACCTGTCCGGGATGAAGTAATGAGTTTTTGATCGCCTCTTTGGTTCCAAAAAGGGAAAGCCCGCCCCGCTCTTCAGGATCAATAGATAGTTTTGTCGTTCTTTCTTTATCAATATAAATTTCACCTTTGTCAATAAAATACGAATTGGCATTGGAAACAGGTCTATCTTCAATAACATGTAATGCGTGGGATTCCATCTGCAGGGAAAAGTTTTTAAGTGAAGAAATTTTCTCTGTTGGATTAAATCCGAATTTTGCCAGTGACTCTGCCTCTCCGGCAAAGCTTTGAAGTCGTAATTCCTTTAGTGAGATCATAATAATCCCTGCTCGGGGTGAACCCAGTTTTGGTTGGTATCGGACTTTAACCGTTGCGGCACAGTCACTGATTTACACAGTGTTCCCAAGACCAAAACTAATTAATAAAACTAATTTCCTAGATAACTCCAATCAGAGTTATCTCCATTTTTAACCTTTATATAACTGCATCCTTGATCGGGGGATTGACCATTGATCTTAAATCCCCACCAGACCGAATCTTTTTTTCCAACACCGTTAATAAGGTAGACGACACTAGTTTTGAAATCTTTGTTGTATCTCATATCAAGGCTTTTTATTTTCTTTTGTGAAAGAGCTTGAGTTAAAACATCACAGTGGTTCTGACTACTTTTCATGTTAATTTGTCCGACAGATACACCATTGATCGAAAGCGCTACCTTTAATTTTGTGGGGATTGCAGTGGGTGAGGGGAGATTAGCCTGCTTGACTGGTCGGATTGGTTTGGTGTAAAAAACTACTGCTAAAAAGAGAAGAAAAACTACTGCTAAAATTTTGAAGAAATTTTTTTTAAACATAGGCTTAGACTTTTCGCTCGAAAGTCAAAATTCGGTAAAAACAAAGGTAAGTTTTCTGGCTTTAACAGTTACGGCATAGCCACGGATTTATCACCGTGATTTCCTTTTAAGACTTGCGTCCCCTTTGTCAAACGTTACGTTTCCAAATATAATCTATCAATTTTTATTTGTCAATGAGAATTTTTGATTATATAAAAATTATTTCTTTGCAAAAAAGAGAAATAATATTCCTAACGCTGTCAGTAAAAATCCTATCAATACATTTTTATAATACTTCTTTAAATCAATTTCTTTGAATACTAAAATTCCGATCGTGATTGTCCAGAAAGTATTCATCTGGATAATCGTAAACCCAATTGAGGCGGGGATATAGTTATATGAAAATAATTGAAAAAGACTAGCTCCAAGGTAGATTACTCCCGCTCCCAAACTCAAACTTATTTGTTTAAACGGTGATTTAAAAACATCTTTTAATCTTTTATTGATAACTAGAAAGATTAACAGACTTAAAAAAATCGAGAAGCTCCAGACGACCTGTTGGATATAGACTCCTGATTGAGCGGTGACATATTTTTGGATTACGGCAACGGATCCAAAACCCAAAGCAGATAAAGAGGCTAAAATTATTCCTTTTAAATTTGATTTGCTGGATGATTTATCAGATGTAGTAAAAGCAATCGCTGATAAAAAAACCGCTACTGCGGCAAGAAGAGCAAAAAGGGGATTGATTGTTGACCATTCACCCAAAACTAATAAACTCAAAATAACACCAACCGGTCCTTGGAGATTTTTCCATTGGTTTGATTTTGAAAGACCGATTTCATCAATTGATGAAACAAATAAAACAAATGAAGTTGCCCAAATTACGCCAGCAATCACAGATAAAAACAATACCGGTGAAAAAACTTCATTTAATTGAAGTAATGATTTAAAAAAATAGAGAACGACGGTACTGATAAAAAACCCTATTGACATGAAAAAACTAAAATTAACAGGAGTTAATTTACTAAGTTTTCTGGGGATAATATAAAGACTAAAAAATATCGAACTTAAAAGTGCAAAAATATATCCGAGCATGGGTTAATTATATAGCATTCATTTCATTCAGATAATCCACAAAAAATATTTTGTCAATGAGAATTTTTTCCTAGGTATCGACGTGAGCAAAATAATGTCATTACGGTATTAGTTATAAGATAATATAGTGGAAACAAGTAACCTGAGATATTAGATCTGTCAGAATTCAATACTGTTACAAAAGATCCTAAAGCAAAGAATAGCCAAAACAAAATATCTTCATCTTTCGGATTTTTAATTACTTTGACAAAGGTTGGAATTCCACCGATAAAACTTATTATCAACCCGATTGTAAGATTCAAAAATGGTAGTTTAGTAAAAATCCAAAAACCCAAACTTACAAATAAAAAAATAGTTGATATAAATTCGATAGGTCCAAATATTTTTTTTGATTTTTTTAAACTCAATATAAAAATCAATAAACTACCAATAAATCCTAATACAGCAAATAAAATAATTGAGAAATTATTTTTCAATATAATAACACTCACTAAACCATTAATTGCCAGTAGTAACCAAATAATTCGACTATAAACATTTGGAAAATATTTATTTTCAAGTATTGCTTTTGATCCAAAAAAATAAGAAGCTGTTATGAGAAAAATAATTAGCAAATTCATTTGTTAATTATATCAAAAGTTGAAAAGTAGTTTTAGAGAGCGTGAAGCAATCTTACAATTTTTCTTGATTTTCAACAGTCTTGTCAGATTTTACATTTCCAGTATTTAAAGCTGATTTTGGTTCGATCAATAAAATTTCAACTTCTTCCGGCGCTTCTGGTTTGTGTTCCAAAAGATGGGGGATTATCACAAACTCTCCTTCATTGACATTTACATCTCTATCTCGAAAGTGAATAATTAAATGGCCTTTAATAACTAAAAATAATTCATCTTCATTTTCATGGTGATGCCATTGAAATGGACCTTTTAATTTCACTGCCTGTACTTTATGATCATTAAGTTCTCCAATAATCTTAGGATTCCAATGTTCTGAAAAAAGAGATAATTTTTGTTTAATATTTACAACGTTTACTGAAGAGCTGTCATTTTTCATAATAAAATTATATCAGAAGTCTAAAAAAACTTGAGCGGAGCACTCGAGTCTGGAACAATTTAGTCCTATAACTTGTAATTATTTAGTCAAAGCTTTTGTTAGATTATTTGATTGATTTTGAGGAATATTTCTTTCCATTGTATTAACTGCTGAATTTCTTTTAATAATATCAACGTACGATTGCCTTGCAATTTTTGAAGAAATTAATTGAAAATTATTATTACCAGATGCAGTTTTCATAGCTTCAACACAATTGTAAAGACTTTTATCATTATGAAATAAGTGGTAAAAGGTTGCATATGCGATATTTGTTTCGCTCCATTTTGGACTACTTTTATTTCCAATAACTGCTAAAAATGGAAAATCATCATCATGCATAGACATTCTACAACCACTTGATCCGTTACATGAGGAAAGAGATACGAGTAACTTACCGTTTAGAACTTTATTTATTGGTTTTAATAATAATTTTAAATCTTTCCAATTAACTTTTTCCTTGCTTGTTAATTCTATTCCTTCACTATTTCCGTGGGCGCTAATATGAATTATAGGTTGCACAGAGTTTGACTCAAAATACTCTTTAAGACCTACATAAAAAGCCGCGCGAAACGACTCGAGATTAACAGTAAGTCTGTGACTTGATTCAATACCAGATAATTTAAGAGTTTTTTGAAGTGATTCACCTTCAAATCTTTTATGATAAAGATCAACTGCATTAGGTGATTCAATTATATATACGTGAAATTTTCTCATATTATGAACCATTTCTAATTATTTTTTTGCGGAGGGTACAGGACTCGAACCTGTAAGAGCTTTCGCTCACTGGTTTTCGAAACCAGCGCCATACCATTCATGCCAACCCTCCAAGACATCTTATTTTACCAAAATTAAGGCTTATTCGTTTAGATTGTTATGAAAAGACTACCTAACAAAATACTTACAAAGAAAAAAATTATTCCCCCAAAAATATCTAAAACATAATGTTGTTTAACAAAAATTGTCGAGATGCATATCAAAAAATTCATTGACCAAATAAAGATTATTTGTTGAGGGAAAGCAAAAGTTAAAAAATAGGAACATGTTAAAGAAGCTAAAACATGGGCGCTCGGGAAACCATTAGTATCATCATCGTATTTGTAAATAAAAGTAGTTAATCTACTAAATATATCTTTACTAGTAATTTTTGGTCGTTTGACTCCATTGGGCACAAAATACCAGAATAGTCCGGCAAGAATATAGGAGATTATATAGGTAACAAAAAAACTATTAATGTACTTTGTGTTCCATAGATAAATAATTGTTGCAGCAACATAAAAAAAGTACCCAATATAAGGAATAATAAAAACAGGGATAAATGGAATCCTATCATCAAACTTTATTTTCCAATAATATTTAGATATTCGCTTATTTAGGGGTAAATAAATACTTTTTGTAAGGAGAAAGATAACTAATAGTAGTATTTTGTTCATAATATACTATTATACTTCCAATTGTGAATATTGACTGTTTGAAGTAAAATATAGGCTTGTACGGTGCGTTGGCGAAGTGGTAACGCGACTGTCTGCAAAACAGTTACTGCGCCAGTTCGATTCTGGCACGCACCTCAAATTCTAAAGGAAGATGGGCAGGACGGTAATGCGCGAGTCTTGAAAACTCGTGAGCGCAAGCTCTAACAGGTTCGACCCCTGTATCTTCCGCAATAGAATTTTAACTTGTTTGCATTTGCTAAAATAACTTCTTATGAACGAAAGATCGGGGTTTAATCTTAAACTTTTTGATGAACAAAAACTTTCTCCATATCTTCCCAATTCATACCATTCGCCTGATGGAGCAAACCAAATGAGTAAATTTTATCCGGAGTGTTATTTGGATGCAAAAAGAACTGCTATCCAACTTAATAATCTTGGATTTCTTTTTAAAAAAGCCGGTATTTCGGTTGCTGTTGAACCTTATGATGTCGCCATAACAAATGCTCTACTTTCAAATATATTGAATCCAAATCCTGACCCGGGGTCAAATCCAAATATGATGACAACAATACCACATTTTTTTTTAAGCTTATCACCAACAAAAACAAAAAATTTATTACCTGCTTATTGTGCGAGATCTATCATAAGTCCTCTTTCTAATCGTTTTGGGGTTCCTAACGATCCTGGTTCCATCATCTTGGAACAAGGTGCCTCAGTAAATATAAATTTTATTGATGAACCGCCTTATTGTATTTATCCAAAAAATGCGGAAAAAAATACTCTCCCTGCCCACATTATTTTAAATGAAATTCGAGCAAAATTAAAAGATATAAACTGGAAGGTTGCTGACTTAAATGTCGGGATATTGGCTGGTATTGGAAAAAACACGCAAGAAACTACCAATAAAATTTTCAGTGAAAATAATGAATCAAAAATTGAGAATGTTCTCCACGGATCTACCGTAGTAAATCTGGCACGAATTGCCATATCTTTATTAGATTGGGGTATGAAGAATTCTGGAAAATCTCTTTTTTTTATATCCACCACTAGATTAACCAATGACAATGACTCTACTCCCCCCCAGGCGTATTTATTAAATAAATTATTTAAACAACTTGGATGGAATCCTGAATGGTTGGGAATGCCTATTGTTAGGGCCGGTGCTGAAAGGACTCATCCAACTGGAGCAATGTTGGTTGAAATAAAGCCTTCGGAATACCACGAAACATTAAATATGCTTCAATTGCAATTTAATAAAGCGGTTGAGAAAATGACGTTGGCAAATCCTAATTTATTTTGAGACAACAGTAACACCTTAAAGGCTATTTTTCCACACTCTCCGTCATTTTAAAAAGCCTTTGTGTACTTTTGGAGGTTTTCCATAAATTTGATAGAATAGTAGCTATTATGTTCCAAAGCCCAACACATGGAGAGGTTGATCAGGAAAAATTAAGACATATTGTTTCGGAATATATGGCTGCCGATAAAAAAGCTAAATATGAAATCATCGTTGGTACTGATTCACAGAAAATGGAGAAGGGGGGATACGATTTTGTTTCGGCTCTTGTCATTCATCGAATGGGTCTGGGCGGGATATATTTTTGGAAAAGAGAGATTAATAATAAAAAAATGGGATTGAAAGAAAGAATCTATCGGGAAGCAACGATGTCTCTTCAAACTTCAGAAGATTTTGTTGAACTTTTTAAAACTAACGGTATTTCAAGATATGATATTCAAATTCACGTTGATATAGGACCTAATGGAGAAACCAAAAGCATGATCAATGAAATCAGCGGGATGATTCGGGGGAGCGGGTATGATGTGAAAATAAAACCGTATTCATAT
>Ga0265292_1000944_pt1 | contig 30223 bp, 20 predicted proteins | sample Munlanlewell296A_FD_189080 | JGI IMG/M metagenome (GOLD analysis project Ga0265292, IMG submission 189080) | Leachate microbial communities from a municipal landfill in Southern Ontario, Canada - Leachate well 296A | ecosystem: Engineered > Solid waste > Landfill > Unclassified | place: Canada... | reverse complement strand
ATTACAACACAGATTACCCACATTCGTCGCTTGGGTATATGACACCGGTAGAGTTTGAGAATAGGCAAAAGAACGAGGCTTTGATTTCTACTAATTTATATGCTTGACTTAATGGGGGGCATTACAGGCAAAAAAACTGTACAGTCTAGTGTTTTGTCCGGTTTAATGCTTTCCACAAAATCCTTTTAACTCAACCACCATTATATGTTATACATCAAGACATTATTGCTATCAATTTTGGCTTTAGCACAAATATCCTTAAACGTTGTTTTATCAACTATTTCATTAATCGCATCTTTTACTTCTACCCACATGCTGCGAAACGGACAAAGATGTTCGTCTGAACATTTGGCATAACCTGAACTACTCACGCAAGTTATGGGCGAAGTCGGCCCTTCCATCAACCGCACGATTTCGCCGATGGTAATTTGTTCTGGCAGTTTTGTTAATAAGTATCCACCTGCGGGACCGCGTTTGCTTTGTACATACCCGGCGCCTTTAAGAGTTAACAATATTTGTTCAAGATACTTCAGTGGTATATCTTGGCGTTTAGCAATGTCACGCGCCAATACAACTCCCTGTCCATAATGTAAAGAGAGGTCCAGAATAGTTTTTAACGCGTAATCGCCTTTAAATGAAATCTTCATCTTACTTTACCCGTCATTTCGGTAATCACAATTATTAAACATTAAACAAACAAAACCGGTTTACGTCAACACAAAGTTATTTTACACGAACAAGCTTTTTGAGCTTCATCCCGCATTTTGGGCATTTACCCGGCTTGTTGCCTTCATACTCGCCCATGGGGCATATATAAACCGTTTTTGTAGCGGTAATATTTACCTTTGTTTTATGAACAAGCGGTAGTGTCCCAACAACAGTCGACGTATCCTGTTTTAATTCGGTTGTCGACGTACTTTTATCGATAATAACAATGGTTGATGTGTCCTTCTCAATTTCGTGATGCGGTATAGCAAGCGGTGCTTGCTCCGATGTATACCGTGATGGTTCATTTTCTTGAGTTGTATTTCCTCCCGTGCCGTGACAACTCATCGCGTATGTCGTCCCGGTTGCCAAAATAAATGTTACAAACAATGCTCCAACTGTTTTCATAAACTTACCCTCCTTCAAAATCCTACCCTGACGCCCATAGAATATACTTCCTGAAAATATGAATATCCGGTATCCAACACCGCCTTTCTAGCATCTGTATCCGCAAAATATTTTGAATCGTTTAATGAATACAGATATTTCAAATCTATGAATATGTTTTTAAATAATTCAGCGCTAACTTTAACCGATATATTTTTGTACTCATCACGCCGCGTCCGTTCGGCCAGTAGGTCGATATCAAACGTTTTAGTTGGGAAAATGAGCGGCATATATGTCCCATCAAAAAAAACACTTACCCGCTTACCGAGTTTTAATAATCCGCCAAGTTGGTAGTATTCCGAATTGTAGTTAGATCCAACAATTGACGACGTGCTGCTAAATTGTCCATACCCGAAATTTAGCAACAAATAATTGAATAAAATAGTGGTACCCTCAATTTTTACTAAAGTTCCGTCTTCTATCCGGTCAGTTGCTACAACGTTTTCTTCCATTGCTGGAGGTGGCGCGGAATTCTTGTATGTTCCCAACTGTTTAGTATATTCAATTTTTGACCGCAGATGTTGATTGTGCCAAAAAACCATGCTTAAATCAAGTTTTTGTTGTGTTGAATTGAGATTAGTAAGGCTAGTATCCGTGAATTCTGTGATTGGGTTGTTGTAGTACACCTTTTGTTTGTTTTCGTATTTCAACTTCACAATTGGCCCCGCGGCGAGTACCCAGTTGATTTCAAGCCCCGGATTGATAAATGAATAATTCCATGTGGTGTTTACCTCGTTATTATTCTCAAACCTGACCCACGGTTTGAGCAGCAACTGGTTTAAAGAAATTAATATCGCTGTATTAAAATCGTATTTTGTAGATTTACGTTCTTTGTATTTAACATATTCGTTTAACGTAATATTCCCGGAGGTAACTATATTAAACATTTTGGAAAACACGTGGCTGCTTTTAAACCCCAAAAGCCCTTCGCTGTAATAATCTTCCCTGAAGGGAAGAGAAAAGGTTGTTACTCTATATAAATCAATATTTGTGTTGAAACTGCGGTTAAAACTGAACACAGGCGTAAAATCCAACGCAAAAACAAACACTGGCAAAAGTGTGAGTGCGCTGAAAACAAAAATGATGCTTTCAATTATTTTGCTCATATTATTAATTCGCACAGCATGCGTGTGATGACGAACTCGTTGTTCCAATTTCACCGGCAGACTGGTCTTTGTTCAACTGATACTCTTTCATCAAAGTTGTCTCTTCGTACATTACGCCTAACGGAGAAACTACTCTATTTACGGCGCTACAGCCCGTTAGGATAAATATACTGATGACAATTAACACAATTAGTTTATACATCTTCCCTTCCCTCTTTCTTTATTATCCCAACGCTTGTTTCAGGTCGTCAAGCAGGTCGTCCTTATTTTCTATACCTACCGACAAACGGACTAAGTTATCTTTGATGCCACGTTTCTCGCGTTCGCTCTGCGAGAACGATACGTGCGTCATCTTCGGCGGGTAGCAAACCAAGGATTCTACGCCGCCCAAACTTTCGGCAAGGATAAAGAGTTTTAGTTTTGCGATAAACATTTCAACTTTTTTATACCCGCCTTTGAGTTCCATACTTATCATTCCGCCAAACCCGGACATCTGCTTTTTCGCTACGGTATAATCCGCATTGTTTTTCAACCCGGGATAATACACGGTTTCCACATTTCTATGGGTATTTAAATATTTCGCGAGGTATAACGCGTTGGTTTCATGTTCTTTCATACGTACCGCCAACGTTTTTATTCCCCGTAGAACCAGCCAGCTATCCCACGGGCCCGGCACTGCGCCCGCTGCATTTTGGTAATATTTAAGGTCGTTATAAATCCCAGCGTTTGAAGTTACCACCACACCGCCAATAATGTCGCTATGCCCCGCTAAATACTTTGTCGTGCTGTGCACTACAATATCAGCACCCAGTTCAATAGGGTTTTGGAAATACGGGCTGGCAAACGTATTGTCCACCACTAACAGCAACCCATACTTTTTTGCAATCCGCGAAACAAAAGTAATATCAATAATTTTCAATAGCGGGTTCGTAGGTGTTTCAATCCAAATAAGTTTGGTATTGGGTTTAATAAAATATGGCAAGCCGCGTATGTTGTCAACATCAAAATAGTCCGCCTCAAGCCCCCATTTTTTCATTACTTGTTCAATAAGACGGTAAGTACCGCCATAAACCTCATCCCCGCAGATAACGTGATCGCCTTGTTTAAGCAAGTTCAACACCGCCATCGTTGCAGCTACTCCCGACGAAAATGCCAGCCCGTGTTTGGCACCTTCAATCGAGGCAAGAGAATCCTCTAACGCTTTACGCGTAGGATTGCCGGTCCTGGAATACTCGTACCCTGTATGCTTACCAATCGCCACTTGTTCATACGTCGATGTTTGGTAAACCGGCACTATTACAGAACCTGTTAACGGGTCCGGCTTTTGCCCGTCATGGATAGCTTTTGTTTCAAATTTCATGTTTTTATACCTCATACGTTTACTTCGTTCCCCACTATTGTCCTTTTTGTGTTAACCAATAATTTATTAAGTCTGACCTCGTGATAATCCCAGCCGGATTATCGTTACGCGTAACCACTATCGCCGTGGTACCGCTCAATAGTATCCGGTATGCTTCAGAAATTTCTATGTTCTCGTCCAACGCCGGTAACGGTTGGCCCATAATCGCTGAAATCTTTTGGTTGTTAAAATCAATACCGTCATGCAAAAACTTCATGAGCGCCGCTTCCTGTAAACTACCGACAAACTTATTGTTTTTGTCAATTACCGGCAACTGCGAGATGTTATTTTCGCGCATAAGCTTGGCCGCTGCGTTGAGGGTTGCGTCTTGCGAGATGGATATTAGTAATGGAAAAGTTTTAACATCTACTATCTCGCCGACCTTCACCGGTTTCATAGTTTTTGTTGTTAAGAACCCGTTCTCATGCATCCAGGTATCGGAGAATATTCTGGTTAAATAGTTCCTGCCGGTATCCGGCATCAACACAACAATATATTTCGGCGTGGTAAGTTGTTGCGCGTATTTCAAGGCCGCAGCGACCGCTGTACCCGATGACCCGCCAACCAATAACCCTTCTTCTCTAGCTAATAGCCGGGCGGTGTAAAACGATTCTTTATCGCTTACCCTTACCATCTCGTCAACAATCTGGCGGTTAAAGGTTTTTGGTATAAAATCTTCGCCGATACCTTCCACCTTATACGATTTGGGGCTGTCACCGGAAAGAATCGATCCTTCCGGGTCCGCGCCGACGATGGTGATGTTAGGATTTTTTTCTTTCAAATACTTTGCTGTTCCGGAAATCGTCCCTCCGGTTCCCATCCCTGCAACGAAGACGTCGATCTTCCCGCCTGAATCCTGCCAAATCTCCGGCCCGGTGGTAAGATAATGAGCGTTCGGATTGTTGGGGTTTGCGAACTGGTTCGGCCGGTACGCGCCCGGGATTTCTTTTGCCAACCGGTCCGCCACGCCGTTATAACTTTCCGGCGAGTCGGGCGGTACTGATGTCGGGGTTATCACAACCTCTGCGCCGTAAGCTTTGAGAAGAACAATTTTATCTGCGCTCATTTTGTCCGGCATTACAAATATGCAGCGATACTTTTTTATGGCAGCTACCAACGCGAGCCCCACGCCCGTATTCCCGGCGGTTGCTTCAACAATTGTACCTCCGGGTTTAAGCAATCCTTCCTTCTCTGCTGCTTCAATCATCGCGAGTCCGATCCGGTCTTTCACACTCCCCCCGGGATTGAGATACTCCACCTTCACATATACCTCAGACTTGATACCGCTGACGATATTGTTTAACCGTACAAGCGGCGTGCGGCCGATAGCTTCAAGAATGTTTCTGTAAACAGCCATATAAATTCTCCGTTTATTTTGTAATCACAAAAATAGCGTTAAGCGCAAAAATGTTTGGAAAAACATTTACAATTCCGTTTTTCCCGAGAAAGCATGATTGAGTAATCTTAATCTTTTTCCACCTGCAAAAGTTTTTGAAATCATATATACTTAAAAACCGCAGGTTTGGCGTATCGTGCCATTGGTACGGCAACGCCGCGGTCATCGGTGCGCGGCCGCCAAAAAACAAAGTGGCCCGTGCTGTTATATGTGCAAAATTCGGGAATCCGATGATTACTTTTATGCCGACACGCAAAGATTCGTCTATAACGTATTCCACCTTTTTTACCTCCTGCAAACTCTGGTTCAAAATAACGTAATCAAAAGTTTTGTCCGGAAACCCTTTCAACCCGTTATCCAGGTCGTTATGCAGTACGCTTAACCCTTTTTCCACACATTTGTAAATAGCGTTTTCGTTTAACTCAATGCCTTGTACTACGGCATCTTTTGTGTCCGCCAAATGAGAAATAAGTTCCCCGGTACCGCACCCGAGGTCGACAACTTTTGCGCCGTTATGTATTATTCCTTCAATTATTAAATGATCAAACCGCGGTATATTTGCGCCCATTGGTTTTCCCCTTTCTCTTCAAACACTTTTTTTAAAAAATGTTTGATCAACTTGTTTTCTGCTTCAACTTCCAACAAAAACGCGTCATGCCCGTACGTAGAAAATATTTCGCAGTACGTAACATCCACCTGCCTCATCTTCAACAACTGGACTATCTCTTTTGATTGATATGAAGGATACAGCCAGTCCGATTTAAACGATAACACCAAAAACTTGGTATCCACGTTTCTGCCGGTAACAAAAAACTTATCACCCGAAACGTCAAAGTAGTCCATGGCTTTTGTGATGTATAGATACGAATTCGCGTCGAACCGTTTGACAAAACTGTCCCCGCGGTATCGCAAGTACCCTTCAACCTCAAAATTCGATTTAAAACTAAAACTGTCGTCTTTGTCTTTCAACCGCCGGGAAAACTTTTCCTCCATCGAATTATCGCTCATATACGTTATATGCCCGATCATGCGAGCGACGGATAAGCCGCGGCCCGGCGGGGTTTTATCGTAATAATTGCCGTTGTTCCACGCTGGATCCGCCATTATCGCCTGGCGGCCTACTTCGTTGAACGCAATCTGTTGCGGCGAATGTTTCATCGTAGTAGCTATTGGAATAACACTCCGCACTTTTTCCGGATACGAAGCGAACCATTGCAGCGCTTGCATGCCGCCCATGGAGCCGCCAGAAACGGTTAATAGTTTGTCGATACCTAAAAAGTCAATTAACCGTTTCTGCGCTTGTACTATGTCAGAGATAGTAATTATCGGGAAACTTAAACCGTACGGCTTACCCGTTGACGGATTTATCGATGACGGCCCTGTGCTGCCTTTGCATCCGCCAATCACGTTTGTGCAGATAACAAAATATTTGTCCGTATCAAACGCTTTCCCCGGGCCAACCATGTCGTTCCACCAACCGGGCTTATTGTCACCTGGGTGGTATCCCGCGGCATGAGCATCTCCGGAGAACGCGTGTAATACGAGTATAGCGTTTGACTTCTCAGCGTTGAGGTTGCCATAAGTTTCGTACGCAAGAGTTATAAACCCGAGTTTTTCGCCGCTCTCCAATACCAACTCTTTGGGTGGCGTGGCAAACGTATAATATTTTGTTTCCACTATTCCAATACTATCATCTACTGTTTCCATTTTAGCCCTCGTTGATTCATTTTGTAGTAACAGATTTTTTTAACGCTTGGTCAATATCGTTTTTGATGTCTTCAACATCCTCAATCCCGATTGACAACCGTATAAAATCTTCCGTTACGCCCGTAGCTTCCTGTTCCTGTTTAGTGAGCTGTGCATGCGTAGTAGATGCTGGGTGAATCACCAAACTTTTTGCGTCGCCGATGTTCGCCAGATGAGACAATAACTGTACGGAATTAATGAACCGCTTGCCGGCTTCCAACCCGCCTTTGATACCGAACCCCACGAGCGCGCTGTAGTTGCCATTCAAATATTTCTTAGCGAGCTTATGAGTGGGATGTTCCGCAAGGCCGGGATAGTTTACCCAGGATACAAGCGGATGGGTTTTCAAAAAGTTTGCAACCGCTAACGCGTTCTCGGAATGTTTTTTCTGGCGTAATGACAATGTTTCGGATCCCTGCAGAAGCAGGAACGCGTTGAACGGGCTCAGTGTAGCACCGAGATCGCGCAGTAATTGTACCCGTGTTTTGATAATAAACGCAACGTTGCCCAGTCCGGGGAAGTTGCCAAAAACGTCCCAATATTTTATACCGTGATAACTCGGGTCTGGTTCGGTAAACTCAGGGAATTTGCCATTGTTCCAGTTAAACTTTCCTGAATCTACGATCACCCCGCCGATAGACGTTCCGTGCCCACCAACAAATTTTGTGGCAGACAATACCACGATGTCCGCACCAAAGTCTATTGGTTTTACTATACCAATACCCACAGTATTATCTACTATCAACGGAATCCCGGCATCATGCGCAATTTTCGCAAGCGCTTCAAAATCCGGAACGTCAAGCTTGGGATTACCTATGGTTTCCGCGTATATTGCGCGGGTTTTTGAAGTAATCGCTTTCTTAAATTCTTCCGGTTTTGCGGAATTCACAAATTTTACGTAACGCCCTAGTTTAGGAAATGTGTAATGGAACAACTGATACGTACCGCCATACAAATTGTTTGCTGATACGATTTCGTCGCCTACCTGCGTAATGGCAAGCAACGCGAACACTTCCGCTGCCTGACCCGATGCCAACGCCAATGCGCCAGTACCGCCTTCAATCGCGGCAATACGTTTTTCTAATACATCAGTCGTTGGATTCATCATGCGGGTATAGATGTTACCGAATTCTTTCAACGCAAAGAGGTTCGCAGCGTGTTCAGTATCTTTGAACACGTACGAGGTTGTTTGGTAAATCGGTACCGCTCGCGCGCCTGTGGTGGGGTCCGCGTTCTCTTGCCCCGCATGAACTACTATTGTTTCTAATCTTCTTTCACTCATTGTAATCTCCTTTTGTTTTTGTACTGTTTAATGCTATTTTAGGCACTAACTCATTAACTACCCTCATCCTGTTTTTACATATAGATTATTAATCTATATAATCGATTGACATAGTCAACAATAACTGGTATAAAAAAAATGGGTGTTCACGTTCTTAAGAAATACTATTACATTTCTTATACTTTCTCTTAAAATCATCTCACTTTTCCCTTCTAATTCCCTATATACCCTATCACCTTACTATAGATTGTAACCAAGAAACACTATTTTGTCAAGTAAAAACATAAATTATTTTTTATGGCAGATTTAGGAATGGTGTTTTTAACACGTGTATTCGGCGGCATTAAGCTAAACTGTTCCCCTCTTGACAATATTCACAACAACTTTATTTTATTATATTGTTAAAATATCAATTTTTAGTTTGTATACTTTATCAAGCTAGAATAAATGATACTGGAATGTTTTGTTATATGATTAATTACACTTATAAAGAAACACTTATATGTTATCTTTCATAAGTAAGCGTTTATCTTTTCTTACTATAACACTTTCCCTATTTTTTCTTGTATGCCCAAAATTGTTTTCCATTACTCCAGCCGCTATCTTTTACGCCCCGCATCCCGATGACGAAACACTTGCGATGGCAGGTGCAATCCGACAGCATTTACAAAGCGGGTGTACCGTCATTATTGTAATCCTAACCGTTGGCGAATCAAGTAACGCAATTAATAAACTAAAAACATCGCCATATAATGTTACATTGACCACTACGCAGTTCAGCCAAGCGAGAGTACGCGAAACAAAAGCCGCGATGATGAAACTTGGAGTATCGGAAAACAATTTTTACTCGCGTTCACTCGGTGATGGCCACGTGTCTACTGATGCGGTAAAAACAGAAGTAATGTACTGGGAACGCTTATATCCATATGCCAGCCACAAGGTTATCTACAAAGTAGATCCGAACTATACCAGCCCTTCAGTCCATACTGACCATTGCGTAGCGTATAACGCATTGTACGAACTGTTTCAAGCTGGAAAAATTCATGACCTTCGGTCGTATAAAGACGGGATTTATTCATGGCCATTAACCCAACGCGCAACCGCGCATGGTACACTGCCAAAACAGGACATTAGCGATGTAAAAAGTTATAAACGTTTAGCTGGATTAGAATTTAAGTACCCTGAATCATGGAACCCTGCGGCAGGACGGTATTCAATAGGATACGTCTCAGTCGCCACCCATTTTGACTCAGCATGTTTTGATAAATACGGCGGCGTGGAGGCAGTAGAAAATAATGAATACCTAGGCCCTAAGTACGGCCCAACAACTCCCCCGTCATCCCCTCCATCAGCGCCAACAAGTTTGTCATATACTTGCGCAGAGTCCGGCTATGGCGTTATCATAAACTGGCCAGCGGTTTCAGGTGCTGTATCGTACGATATCGCAAGAAAACTTACTACCAGTACCGAATGGACATACTGGTTTGAACAAACCACAGCGAATGTGGCAAACATCCCTTGGCCCGGAATGTATCACACACCTGGTTCTACAGGCACTTATCAGTTTAAAGTACGCGCGCGTAACGCATCCGGAGTATCTGCGTGGGTAGAAACCGGGATAGTCACAATTCCAGTACAAACAATACCGGCAACCCCGACGGGTTTATCCGCTACAGCATTAAGTTCGTCGCAGATACGGTTGAGTTGGAACACAGTATCAGGCGTGACGGGATACACCATTTATTGTTCAGCCGCGAAAACAGCGGTTGACAACAGGTGTTCAGGAAAAATTTCTACCACCACAGGCGCAGTGTGGCGTAATTTAGCGTATATTACTGACGGAGACAGGACAAACACTTATTATTCCGATAGTCCAGCGACTTCAGCAACTGAGCTTAGTATAGCGTTTTCTCCTTACACAAAAATTCATAAGTACCAGTTCCGCGTATGGGACGGCGATCCGCGTATTTACCGCAGAGTTCAGGCGGGATGGTATGACAGTAATAACAGTTTTGCAGCACCTCAGGGATGGCGTGCGTACCGCACTGGCGGAGGATATCGGGTAAGCTCAACCGGTGACGCAAACGTCTCAAAACTTACACTCGCGTTTTCAGCTGGGTACGGTAATACAGTCAATATGTACAACCACGTAACTTTAATGGAAGCGCATGGCGGGTACAACGCAAAAACCGCAGGAACCAACTATACATTAACCAACCTTACCCCGGGAACAACTTATTATATCCGCATTGACTCATACAAAAACACTGTACCAGAAACATTATCTTACTCAACTTCAATTATTGAATGTATAACTCCGCAGGATCCCAATTTTGGAAACATAGTCGGATACGTTTACAATAACTCTACCGGTTTGGGTAATATCAGCAGTAATCGTATCGGCGGGGCAACTTTAAGAATTCGTTCAGCCAATCAGGTAGTTACCACTGAACCAACGGGAACAAATATTGGACATTACGCGTTCTCCAGCATGCCTGCTGCGGTAACGTATTCAGTTGAAGCTTCGGCTCAAGGATTTCTTACATCCACTCAAACAGTAAATGTACAAGCCGGAATAAACAACACCCTGAATTTTGGGTTAAACCAAGTATCAGTAGATACCACCCCGCCTTCTAACCCAACGTCCTGTCATTGCTGGGTAGACAACAGCCAAACTGTTGAAATTACGAATAATAAATGGCAAAACCTGTGCTATATGCCGTATTTTAACTGGGCAGGCGCATTAGATAGTAGTTCGGGGATAAACGGGTATTCCGTCCTGCTTTCAACATCGGCAACAGCCAATCCGCCAAATACAGTAACTACAACTGATACGGAATACCAGTCTAACGCATTAGCGGTAACAGGTATGATATATTACTTACGGGTTAAGACAAAGGATAATGCCGGTAACTGGTCTACCGTGACAACATTATTTACGTTTAAGTACGACAACGTTTCTCCATCAGTTCCGTTACCTATAAGTCCCGACGATGGGTTTATCACGACCTCCGCAGCAGGTACGGTATTTGACTGGACCAATGTAGCAGATAGTTCAAAAATAGTTTATAGATGGCAGCTTGCCCGGGATGATTCATTTACTTCCGGTGTTGCAGAAAATATGCAGGTAAACGTATCGTCATATACGCTTTCCTCCCCGCTATCCGACGGCCTCTACTGGTGGCAATCCGGAGCTGCAGATGAAGCCGGGAATTTATCGGCGTGGTTTACTCCTCCGCAAAAAATTGTGGTAGACACGCTGCCTCCGGAGCCAGTTGCAACATTAACCGCTATTACCGCAGAAAACGGCGATATTATACTGGAATGGGATGCTTCAACTGATGCAGCAAGCGGCATAGCGTACTACACAATTTATCGCAGTACTACCGCCGGTATTTTCAGCACTTCTCTCCCAACGGGAAGTTCATTAGTATCAACAAAATATGTGGATGACAATAACTTGCTGGTACCAGGAATTACTTATTATTATCAGATCCACCCTATCGATAATGCCGGGCATATTCAAGGCACAGGAAATACAATTGCCTCAATCATAATCCCGGTACCAGTTGCCGGCAGCGTATCAATTATCAATGTTTCATCAAATTACTCTGTTATTTCTCCAAATAACGACGGTAAATTCGATATCCTGCGCATATCGTACACTCTTTCAGCTTCAGCATATCTAACATTATCCATAACCAATCAAGAAAATGAAATTATAAAGAATATAACTTACTCCGCCTACCAATCCTCCGGTTCGTATTTATCAACATGGGATGGTAAGGACGAGTACGGATATTTTGTAGCTGACGGGAAGTATGTGTATACCATATATGCCATAACCCCCAGCAGCCAGTCCGCTACTCCGAAAACAGGAAATATTAATATTGACACTCTCTCTATTACTCCAACACTAACCTTGTCTAGCGACAGTATTAGCCCGAACAATGACGGGATAAACGATATGATAACGCTGGCTTATCAAACAATGGAATCCGGGACTTTAAATTTCAATATTTCTAACTCCAGCAATGTTGTAGTATCAACTTTTGTTTCGTCTAGCGTAGTGTTTAGTCCTGGACGACGATATGCGTATTGGTATGCAAAAGATAATAACAACAATTTGCTACCCGAAGGAATTTACGCCGTTAATATAAGATTTACGGATACTGTAGGCAATACCAGTACAATATCCGCTCAAACAATCTTTGTCTCTCAAAACAATATAAGGATTTTGGGATACGTTTATGACGCATCCACGGGGTTTGGCAATACATTAGCAAACCGTATCAAAGGCGCGAACTGTAAAATTGAGGACACAGAAGTTATATCAAACTCATCCGGCACTTTTGTTTTCGATTCTATACAACCCGGCAGTTATTCCGTATATATTACATATCCGGGCTACCAGCCTGTGATTCAGCAAATAGACGTTGTCACAGGACAAAACCTGATATTAACTATTGGCATTCTACAAAACTCAGGGGATACCACAGCACCTGGGATTTCAGTCTCACCGATTCCCGCAGTAGAGGTTTATAGCAATAAAATCCGTGTGTACTGTTACCTCACGGACGACGTGGCTGTGAGTTCCGCATCAATAACTTATCGCATAAAAAATACAGGGGTATGGACTGAGTGGAAAACCCAACCCGCAGTTTTACTTGATGAAACAAAGTATATCGCGGAGATACCGGCAAACGATGTGGGATACGCATGCGAAGAAATTGAATGGCGAATTATTGCGGTAGATACCAGCTATAACATCAACCTCACCGCTACACAGGCCACTACGGTGAAAGCAGAGCATTTTGCTACGGCATCGCCAACCAATAACACAGTACTCACACTGACAGACAGCAATGATATTGACGGTACAGTGTCATTAACAATCCCGCCCGGTGCAGTAAACTCAGTAACAACATTTCAACTCAAACAATTAAATCCTTCAGAAATACCGAAACAACCCGTTAGCGCGTATTTAATCACTCCTGAAAATACTATGTTCTCAAAACCATGCCAGCTAAACTTGTTATACTTCGATTGCGATAACGACGGATTTGTAGACGACACTAATATTGCGGAAGAAATGCTAGGAATATTTTGGTATGACGGCACTGCATGGAGATACCTCGGGGGCAGCATTGATACTACTCGAAACACGATCAGCGTTAAGATAACACACTTATCAATTTACGCAGTATTTCCAGTAAATACGCGTAATATAAACGCAAATGTGTACAAACCGGCAGAACGAATATTTACACCGAATACTGACGGAATAAATGATTGTATTTACTTTAACGGCATTCAAAACTACTACGCGTCCTTAAGCGCTACCGCTTCTAACGAAGACAAAGCGGTTTACATATACAATCTAGCCAACAAAAATGTTAGAAAACTTAATAACACTGATATCTGGGATGGGAAAGACGATAACGGCAACACTGTTCCTTCCGGAGTGTACATATATCAATACAAAATTGATGGAAAGATTATCAGCGGAACAATAGTTATCGCGCGCTAAGCAAAGTTAATAAGCTTTATTTCGCTACAACAATGCTTCCAGTAACAACTTTACCGTTAACTGCGTACTGGTAAATATAAACCCCGGACTCAACTGCATTACCGTCATTATCTTTACCATCCCAGATATCTATACTATCTATTGCACGGATTAGGCGGTTTCTTAAATCATATATCCTAACCTCTTTTGGTAAACCCTTATTATCTATTGACGATGATGCGTAGTAGTTATTGATACCGTTGAAACACGCGAAATCGTTTTTACCGTCACTATTTGGCGTGATTACCCGTTCCCATGGCTTATACTGTTCTGCCTGTACTGTACTGTTTGTTAAAACCGGGAATAAACCGTATACCGAGAAATGACTTACTTTCGCGGTTACTGTATTCTTCAGAGTATCTATTTCACCGCCAACATACCGCCAGTCATTGCCGTCATACCAGAATATCCGTAACCCCGACTCTTCGATCTCCGTTCCATCCACCAACCCGTCATTATCTACATCAAAATATAATAATGTTATCTCAGCAGGCTGGTTTAATGTTGTTACCGTCGAATTAAACTCATACGCTGCTACCGGCTTATCTATGTCTCCGGCTATAAGCCCTTTGTTTTTAATCAATGGCAAGCTCGCCTGATCTTTTTGCGTTATGCTCACCATTACCTGCCCATCCAATGCCCCGGGTGTAAACATTACCCCCACCCTACCGTCATCAGGATTACCGTCAGGAATAGTTATTCTACCCCCGGCAGTATCAACTTTTTGGTTTACCCCTTCTGTATAAAGTATTTCATAAAACGTACCGTCGCTCGGGCTAACCGACTCGTTCTCGTCACTATCATACGCTTTTATACAATAAAGTATACTGCTCACACTACCCTCTACCTCAGCACCCAGGATATCACCTATGTACTGCGTATCGTACGGCGTTAACTCACGTTCTTTAAATTCTGATTCACTACCATCCCGGAACCTAAATTTGTATTCAACCTTTACTGCCGCAACTACCTGATTATCGGTTATCAAGCCAGAAAAAATTATTTTATCACCCATCAACCCTATTGCTGTTATCGGGTTATGCTGGATCTCAGGCGGTTCATTATCCACACGGCCGACGTATATCAAGTCTATACTGCTCCATGTTACCTTACCGGCGGATACTGTAACCGCCTTACTTTTTACCTCGTACCACTTTGCATTAACTGTAACCGTATATTCACCCGCAGATAAACCATAAAACGCAAAGAAACCTTTTTGTTGCGAATCCACCGAACTTGTCACATTATGGCTGCTGTCTACACTACACACCGCACCGCTGATACGGTTCAGCAGAATGTTACCGCCTACAGCGCTGCTGTTGTAAACATAACCCATTATCCATCCATAACTCAATTCTAATGACAATACATCTTCTTTTTCTATACTACGATTCCCGGCTGCATCTATTGCTGACATAATCACTGTATAACTACCTTCTTTTACAATACCGGCATCGTCTTTACCATCCCAGATTTCGTAACGCATCCCTGTTGCCCTAAACTGCGAGGGAACTAACTTACGGATCAAATTGTTATTGCTATCATATATATTCATATCCACATACGCATCCTCTGAAAGATCATAACTTATCGTGGTATAATCCCTATTCCCGTCATTATTTGGAGAAAACGGGTTTATAACTACTGTCATTGAACTTATCTCCGGGAAAGTTAAGTCTACATCAACATACACATCCCGCGGGGTTGAGGATGCTCCATCATCACTTATAGCTGTTATACAAATCCTGTACCGTTTCGCTTCGACATCAAATTTATTATTATTCAACCCGTCCCAGACTGCTGTATTCACTCCAGCCTGCTTTGGTTCATTCTTTGCTAAGTTTGCAACCACAATATCGCCATCAAATACTTGTATCGTAACTTTCCCGCTGGGACTTAATGTATAACTCAATGTCGTACTATCTTTAAAATCATCATAATTAGGCGAAAATGATACCGGAATAATTTTTATACCCGAAATTGATACCCCGTGTTTTTGGCATATCACACTTACCTGGTTATTTCCGGTTAATGTAACATTCCCCAAACTGTCAACAGGTACTATCGTGTAATAATATGTCACATTTTCTGCGAGGTTACTCCCAGCGTCAATATAATTCGAGATATTCTCTTCACTACCATCATTTATTTGTACACCAATACTACCGGCCTGTTGTGAACGATAAACACAGTACGATACTACCCCCGTGATTAAGTCAACCGCAGAAGGCCATATTAATTTTATATCACCACCGCTTTCCAGTGTTGCCGTTAACTCCGTCACCGGTAACGGCCCTGTGGAGTCTATATAAAACACCCCTGTTCGCGACCAGTTTCCGGTGTTACCAATCCCGTCCTTAGCCCGTACATGCCAATAATATTGACTATCTACAAAATCTATTTGCATACTATACCCTGTACTTATTGTGGTTGTTGATAATTCGGGACTACTGAAGTCCGAATTATTATCTGCCTGTAATTCATAACTTATCCCTGAAATATCGATAACACTTGCCCAGCTGAAACTCGGGCGATGAACAACAAATTTTTCGCTGCGGCCAGGAAAAAGTAACTCAGGGACTAATGGCGAAGTATTATCGTATTTAAGCGTATACAACGTTGTTGCTGAAGACCAGTTACCCGCATTGTCACAGGTGCGGATCCTTAAAAAGTATGGGATTTCTGATACTGCCGGTGTTGCAAAGTATGATACCGGTGTGGCTTCCGGTTTCATTATCTCAACCCCGGGATCGGCTGTACTGCTCGTACCCCAGTATATACTATATCCGCTTACACCACTACCTGTATCACTAGCACCAGCCCATTCTAGATAAGGGCCTGAGTCTATACTCTGCCATACGTTATCAATAAGTACTTTCGTTTTGTTTTCATCTGCCCATGCGTTAACCGTTGCTGGATTACTTGGCGGGGTGGTATCATTTGTGTTTACATTCACAATCACACTCCATATACTACTCCATGCACCTGTATTCCCGGCACCATCAACTGCGCGTACCCGCCAATAATATGTGCCATTGGTTAACACTGAAATTGTTTTGTACTGCGAACTCACAAGATTTTGTTGTGTTACCAAAGGACTACTGCAATCTGTATTACTATCAATCTGTAACTCATATTTTATGCCGCTTACGTCAGTAATATCACTCCAGTCAAATACTGGTAAACTCGTTGTTACAGTACCGCTGTTCGCCGGTAATACTAGTGTTGGTATACCGGGCGGTGTGGTATCGACATCACCTTTTGTTACTGCAGAGATCACCGGGCATGAATATGAGATCACTTCCGGACTTGTCGTACGATAGGCGTCTATACGGAAATAATACGTTGTCCCGGCAGTTAAATTATTTACAGTATACGCCGCGGTTGTTCCCCCGGCAACTTTCACTAAGTACCCGCCATGCGCTTCTATCGCGGTAATGTGATTGACACTATTTGAAGTATTCCCGGCTAATGCTTTGAATGCCACACCCACTCGGCTGCACGCGACATCAGCCGCTGATGCTAACCGTACTGCGCCTTCTGTACGATATGCACGGTAATTACCTTGCCCTAAAGGATAGTATGTAGTCGTATTAGCCCAAAACGGGAATATTTCTTTGTATATACGATTATCACCGCCATACAACCTAAAATTAAATTTGTGTATCTTAGTATTTGCCGCTAACGGGACAGATACCGCAGAATATTGTGTTGCAGCTGCATACGCATACGACCCGTCCGTACGAATACCGTCAGTGATTGATGCGAGGTTTGCCCATGCGGGATTATTATCCGGAGATACCGCCGGAAGAATTTTGTAGCACTTATCATTCACAACTTTAGAATCTTTTGAACAATATATTGTATACCCGCTTGCACCGGCAACTGCCTTCCATGCAAGTTTAATACTCGTTGAGCCCATCACCTGTGCGGATAATCCTGATGGTACTGCCGGGAACGTTTGGTCACGAACCGTAACTTTGTATAAATACTTATACGCTGACACACCATACGCGTTTTTTGCACGGACCGCGAAATCGTACTGCCCAGGCCCCGGTGTATAATACCTTGCGGGCCAGCCGATATTACCAGCGTTTGCGCTTTTACAATCCATCGCATACTGCCACGTACCACTGACTGACGATTTAAACGCTACATCATACGCTGTAGCTCCGCTTACTGCGGACCATGCTAACGTTACTCCGTACCCTGATTCCGAATCAGATGCTGACACTGCAGCCGGTACTGCCGGCGGTGGCGGGGTTAACCACGGGAATTCAAGTTGTACCCACGCGTTTGCAGCATATCCTAATCCCAAAGCTGCAGCAACATTGGGTGTAGCATCTAATCCCGCTGGGTTGCCAACATGGTATCTTTTAGTATTACCATTCAAGCACGAAAAGTAGCAGCCATACCCGCTGTTATAACCTTTTTGGAACGCAGCCTGTGCTTCGGGCATACCCCGTGCTAAATCAGACCCGCACTGCCGTCCTGTTGCATCCCAGTAATTATCACAAATATTCCATGGGCCAGCTTCACGGACTGTTACAGTAACTGTTTTAGTACCGCGGCGAATTATTACTGAACGTTTTGGACTTGAAAATTTAATTTTATAATGCGGGAGTGAAACTTCGTATGACGTATACCCAGCGTACTGAGTCATAAAAACTGTGTACGTCATTCCAGCAGCACTCTTCGCTTGTATTTGTTCTATTGCACGACGAACCTTTTCTTGTGCATGTTTTATAGATGGCGGGGCATCACCGGAATTAATAGTTTGGATATAAAGCTGTTTTAGTTCGTCTAATCTACTATTACGTTCTTTATCAGGCAATAAAGGCGTATGGTTTATATCAACCATAGCCTGGCGAAGGCCAATCATCGCGTTCTTAACCGGATTCTGAGCAATAGCTTTTTCATGCACCGGGGTTTCATCCCATTCAATGTACCACTGCTCTTCTAACCATTTAGAGTACCCGGAGTATTGCGAGCCAAGAATTAAGGAAATACGACTTTCTTTTTCTTCCCGTTCATTCAATACAGACCTTTGTGTTTCAAATAATTCCATCTCACTACAATTATTGTAAGAAAGGTTTCGTAGTTTTGTATCCTGTTCACGTTCCCAACTTGCTAAATCACTAACCGCAGAAGCCTGGGTTGGGGTTAATCCCAGTTCTTTTGACATTATCTCTATGATATATGGTTCGGATAATAGATACCCTACCACCCCTAACCTCTTAGAGTCAAAAACAGCTTCAGCTGAGAATACGATAGGTATAGCAGCAAGTATTATTGCAAATAATACTATTACTCTCGTGCCTGCATTTTTTATTATCATAAAATCATCATTTACTTTTAGTTACCGTCAATTTCATTATATTACATCCCGGAAGCGTTGTCTGAAAGAAAAGAATAGTTCTTATTACCTATAAGAAAAACAATTTCTTCTTTACATCCTTCAAATAACGTTTTAGTTTGACACTTTGTATTTTGACAATACAGTTTATTCTTAAATACTGGTTCAATAGTCAATACACCGTCCTGTACCACCAACGGAAACATTATTGAATTCAACGGTTTTAGGTACCATTTATGATATCCCCGCTTAGTGGCATAAGTTTGTAATACACAACTATTATCCGGTAGAAGAAATATACAGCCTTGATTATCTGCGCGGGTTGCATACACCTTTGTTGACGGCGCATCTTTATCATATTTTTCTTCAACAAACCAAGTGGATGGATCTTTATACTTACTCTCAAGCAGGCCAGCGATTTTGTTTTTGTACCGCATAATTCTATTAACTTCATATTGATCTATATACACACCTAGACGGCAACACCCGGCATTACATTTTGTTAGATTACAATGATCAGTAAATCCAACCTCAAATATTGCGGGGTCAAACAAAATTGTTTTAGTTTTAATTCTTCCCCAGGATAATGCTAAGGAAGAAGAGATTTTTAGTTTTATCAAACCAATCCTTCGCTACAAACTATTTCAATGTCCGGTTGTTGTTTAACTTCCAGCGGTGTTTCAACACCCTTCTTTTTAAGAATAGATTCAAGTTTCGCTAATATTTTTGCAGAATCAAAGGTTTCGCGTTTCAACTTCCGCATTTGTTTGCGTTGCTCCAACGATAACGGTTTACTCAACAACAATGATTGTAGTTCGGACACTTTAGTTTTAACCTCGTCCTTTGCACCCCGTGCGCAACCGCGCAGTAAATCACGATACGCTCTCAGTAATGGATCATTTTCTTTATTCTCGAGATCTTGCTTTCTTTTCATAATATCAGCGGTAAAGATTTTTTCAATATTTTGAACAACAAAATTGAACCCTTGCGGCAACGGTTTTCTTTCGGCCTCCGGCTTGCATTCCAATATTTTCAATGCAACACTTTGATCCAATGAAGTAATATTCTTGTTTTCGTCATACTGATAAAACTTGTAGTAATCGCCGTACTTGCAAAACGCAACAATCCCGGAGTTTTTCCAGTCTTTACAGGAACGTATTTTTGAGGGTAACTCCAGGATTTTTGTAAACATCGCGGGCTTCTCGAGTTTCAACTGCTTCATCAACTGAGCATAGTCCTCGAATGTCGACTCAACCTCGCCGGTATCATCATCTAATACTGTCGGGTTGTTTTCGTATATCTTAAAAAACTTATTCTCTTGCAACTGTTCGTCTTGGCTTAAATACTTAGCGTCTTCCCCTATAAAATCGTGGATTTCCTGCATCCTGTTCTTCACTTTTCCGGTGAATGATAGATGGCGGTCGAGTTCTTTCTCCGGGAAAAAGTTGTAAGTCCATATCTCATTATGCTCGGTAGTAACCCGGTCAATTCTTCCTACGCGCTGGATTAACCGTACCGGATTCCAGTGGAGGTCGTAGTTGATTATTATATTACAATCCTGCAAATTTAACCCTTCGCTCAACACATCAGTCGCCACAAGGATCTGTATCTCATCCGACTCTTTGATATTCACTTGATTAGCCTTAGGTGCGAACCTTTTTACTATCTTTGACAGATCAAACGTTTTTGAGGAAACACCTTCGGTTTTACTATACCGGCTCTTAAGCTGTTCGGTCAGATACTGCTGGGTCGCTTCATATTGAGTGAAAATAATAGCTTTTTTACCCTTAATTTGTTTTGAATCCAGTTCAGTGAGTAGTTTTGAAAGCTTCGCGTCTTCTTTTGGCACAATTGTCTCTACGAGCTCCAGTAGCTGTTTAAACACATCGAGGTCGTTATTTAAATCCTTCATCATTTTGGCAGTATCAAAATTACCGGCTTGATATTTGTTATCCGAATCATCGTATTGCGCTAACACCGCAGCGTCATCCGTATCAATCATCGATTCGATCAACTCCTCGCCTTCTGGCCCGGCGGGAATTATGCCTTTATCCACCGCGCGGAGAAACGCGGTGTAAATAGCAATAAAGTTGCGGATAGATTTTTGGAACGCCACATAGCTGCTTTCGAACCGTTTGAGAACTATTGATTTTATAATTGCTTTGATATGCGGCGATATACTGCTGAGTTGTTTCAATTCCTGTTCTTTTTTACACTCCGGTTTTACGTACGCCCCGAGGTTGTACCGAGCATACTTAACGGTTTTTAATAGTTTTACAATATCGTCATAAATCCCGGGATATACCTGGTCGATACTATAATCTATCCTAAACGGCCCCTTGCGTTCCGGGAATTTGAGGTTGTTCTTTTTCATATCTTCCGGATAATGCCGTTGAATGTCCCTGCGGGTCCGCCGGATAAGTACGTGCCACAACAGTTCTTTCAAGTCCCGTTCTTTTTTGTCAACCGCAATAAAGTATTTACGCAAGTTCGGCGGGTCTATCGGGATATCCGTTATCTCCTGCGGATGGAAAAGTTTTAATTGGTGATAAATATCGTCCGCTGACAAATTGTATGGCGTGGCAGTTACAAGTATAACCTTTTTTCCAAACAATATTTCCGCTAAATCCTGATACCGTTGCGATAAATGCGACTTAAAATGGTGCGATTCGTCCACAACCACTATGGTGGTATCATTTATCAACTGCGTATCATCCAACAAATCTTCGAGCTTGCCGGAAGACACGATCCGCCCCTGCATCGGGATGCCAAAAGTGGACGTCACCTGCACCCAGTTGTTGACTAATTTCGGCGGGCAGATTATCAACGCGCGCGCGCCTTCTTTCTCCCAATACTCCGCGAGCAGCGCTGAAGTAACAAACGTTTTACCCAACCCTACAACGTCTGAGATAAACACGCCGTTGTATTTATCCAAAATCTTTTTTGCGTGTACAACCGCGTCTTTTTGGTAATCGAACAACAACAACTTCGGGATTTTGTTCGTAACCATCGAGTCTTCGGTTCCAATACGGTCTTTCACGAGTTCGTATATCACCTTGAGGTACAACTCGTACGGCGTAGGTTCGTTAATCGCCCAGGAAAGGTTGAGCTCGGTCAAAAGTTCTGCGTTAAAATCTTCGGCATTATCCCACAACTGGTCGAACCAGGTGGACAGTTTCTCGTGGTTGCCATTCCCCGGGACCACAACGTTGAGTTCGGTATTGCTATTCAACCCGGCAAACGTGAGGTTGCTCGACCCGACGATTGCTGCGCCGGTAAACGCGCGTTCCTTCGGGAAATCAAAGATATACGCTTTTGCGTGTAAGGGTTCTTTCAGGTACACCTTGACCTTCAGTTTACCGGTTTCAATAAACCGCGCAACTTGTTTTACAAGATTCTCGTTATCATCAGTTTGCGCCAACCCTTCAACCACAGCGCGGGTGGAAAGTTTATTCTCCGCGAGCTCGTCGCCTACCTGAACGGGTGTGAGGTATTGTTTGCTTTCGAACAAGTTGGTGCAGGTATCCAACCGTTTATACCCCAGCGCTACAGCTTCGATGGTTTTACGGTTCGTACTGCTTCCTATCAACAACTTAATTTCTTCGAGTTGCGCGAGTTCTGAGATTATAGGCTTCATTCCGGAAATAAAAAAGTATCCCACCGCGAACTTCGCGCGCTGCGAATCGTTGAGGAACCGCTTGATTTCGGTTGCAAGCTTCGTTTCTAAGTTGTCAATAATGTCGTGGGGCATAAACAGGGTTACTCTCTTAATTAATGAATCGAATGACTAATTTTTCTAAATACTATTATTTTACACTATAGTAATAAGTTTCTTCGCAACTCTCTATCACTTCTGTTTTTTCATTTATTCTAGCATAGGGAATTGACGTTTTTTCTATAGGCGCATAGCGTCCATTCTTTGTTTTTTGCAGGAAAGTTAACAAAACGTTTACTTCATTTATTTGTTTATTTTTTTGCTTTCTTGTCATTTGAGCACTATCTTCATCGCGTCTTCACGCGATTTTTGTTCAATTATGCTATATCGTCTTTGCGATTCTTCAAACTGTACCCGCAATTGCTCAAGTATTTCCGCATTTTTTTGTGCAGTAAACCCGTCCTTCTCTTTTTTAGGTTCCAGTTTATCCAAAATGTCTTTCACCACGTTTTTTAGTCCAGTTTCCACCCTTGTTTCCCCCCTCTTAAATTATTTGAATAAATATCAAACTCTGTCATCTCAAACTGTTTATACGGTATGGTTTCATATTTAAGTACCCCAGGGTACAAGACTATTGAATTTGTCACATTTTCAAAGTTATTACTTGTTGCATCTAGCAAAATCAATCCAATTGCTTTACTATTTTTGTATTGCGTTTCATTACTTAATTCTGCAACCCAAATAAATTTTGGCATATCAGAGTTAATCAGTAAATCCTTAACATCTCGATTCATATCATTCACTGCAACATATTTCTTGTACGACCGGCTCGACGTTAAAAATAAACGATAAATTAATACACTTCCATCTTTTGTACTATTATACCCAAATATCCGTTTATCATTCAACACTGATCTTATAGTATCCCTTGCAACTGTAGCTTCCATATATATTTTAGAATACAAAGGAACGACAAACGCTGTTACATTCATATTGTCAAGATTTGTGCCTTTATAATGTTCTGGGCAATCAAAAGAACATACTTTTAAAGGCGATGTATTGTCATCTATTAATACATATTTTCGTGGAATATCAGCACTATCAATAATATTATTACTAACATTCAAACCTATACTACCTGAGATTTGTTTTAATAAATTATTCGCGCTCTTTAGTAAGACATTGTCCTCTATAAATACATTATTTTGAAGATTATCTTCATGCCCAACAAACAGTACCGCATGTGCAGCGCCTTGTTTTGTTAGGCTAACTACAAGCGGTATTCCTGATTCAACATAATAATTCAACACTCTCTGAAACTCTTTTTTATCTGGACAAGCATCACGTGAATATATTCTTGTACCAAATCCAAAAGTTTTCAGAGCATATGATATCCATCCTATTGTCAATCCACGGGAAGGCAATAGCCTTTCAGAAGTCATCTCTTTTATTGCAGTATTTATGCTTGATGGCAATATTGTTTTGTATTCCGAATACTTATTGCCAAAATATTCCATACAACTCCATACACTCGTCTCGGCACATGTGATAGTTTCTGTGTCCTGAGACGAATGCGGGAAAGCAGAAATACTAAATTTTATACCGTTCACAACAACATTACTTTCACATAAACAACATAAGAACGAATTGGTTTTCAACGCTTTCGGCGAAATCATGCTTCTCCCTATAATGCACGGAGGAGTAGGACGTAAAACGACAAACCCAAGGTATTGTTCCCTGATTGATTCTATTAGTTTTGTATCACGGAAACTTTCAGGCGTTATGTTTTCCGCAAAAAATGATACTCTGATAGTATTTCTTAAATATGTTTGATGCCGGGAAGAGAAAAAGTGGTAATAACTGTCACGGTACAATTTGTCAACATAGGGATACTCAATAAAACAGTAAACAGAATCTTTTATGTCTTCCAAGTAGTCAGTAAGTTTATCTTTAACTCTTTGTTCATTGAACTTAAATATTGGAAATTCATTGGTTGTTAACTCATCTGATGTGTTAGCAGATAACGTTGCTAGAAAAGCTTGTAAATCTGTTTTTTTGACAATCTGCGTGAATATCATAGTCGCTCGCTCCTTGTAAATTTGTGTGTCACCCAAATATATCTTCGTTCATCTTCCATAATAGTATTATATCTAAAAATATCGTTATTTCAAAATCAGGAAATCAAAACCTCATAGCTGCTAATTCTTTAGATATTGCTTTAGTTAGTTTTTCTTGTTGTAAATTAGCTTCTGTTTCTTTTTTTATAGCGGCGTTTATTTCGTTATACGCTTTTGCCAACTGTTGACGAATTTCTGCGTCTGTGTTACGTTTTCTATTCTTTAGACTCGTCACAAGAATTCTCCATTTCATTTTTCAGTTACTTTCTGCCCAATAATAGCATTTTCTTTGTTTAATAATCTCCCGCACTTCGTCGAGATGTTCTTCGCTACAATCAAATATTTTGTCCGTAGACAACATTTCTTCAATATTAATAATTTCCCGCCGGCTTTTACCGTGTTTAAACAAATACTCGTGTTTCTTCCATTCCGGGAATTTGTGGGTATAATCTACAAGAGACCATTTGTCCATACTGCCAAACTTTTCGTGGATCAACTTAATAACTTTTTTGTCAGTTTCCGACAACATGTCGTAACGCGCAGCAGAACCGTTCTTTGATATTATAGTATTAGCGTGTTTCTTGAGATATTTTTGCGCGTATGAAAGTTCGTCTTCTGATAGGTTAAACGCGTCCAGGTCAAGTACGTTGAGTACCGTAGAACCTACCGGGCCGCGTTCCATTGCAACATACATATCTTCTGTGATAGTACGGCCATATTTCATCAGGTGGTACTTGTCGCTTAAATATATGTACTTCACGACAGCTATCTTGTCGATAGGTTTGCTAAATGTGTTTAATAAATACGAGATTGCTTGTATAATCTTTTTTGTTTCTATCATGGTAATATTATATATCTTTATCCCAGTGAAAATGTTAATTATTCATCAACATAGACTGCAAGAATCAGAAACATATAATCAAGATTGTTTTTTGTCATTTATTAATCTTTCACATATTTTCCATACTGTATCAAGACATTCGTTTTTTAATATTACTGCTGTTTTAATATCGAATATATTTTTACCTTTCCATTTGTATTCTGAATTCTTTTTCAAATGCGCTAATGAATTACGAAGTGTGTTTAAATCAGCAAATAATCTATTCTCATCGTCAGTGATTATACCCAAATCTTTTACCAAACATCTTTTTCTGTCAAATGGGATGTTAGTAAAAAAATCAAACATCTTATCTGTTGGATATTTATTATCAAAACATGATATTATTATATTATTCACAAAATTATCACAGTGAATATGCAATTCAATAACAAGGCAAATAATCAGTGTTTCTTGTTCGCTTATTTTTGATTTATAACGTTTATCTGTAAGTAATCTCAGCCATGATTTTATTTCATCATTATCACGTTCACGTTCATGAACTAAACTAATAGTTTCTCTTACTGCATCCATTAAGCTTCGTTTCGTCATCTTTTAATTCCTATATTTTAGTTTTATTTAGGTTCTCAACCAATTACTTAAATCTTTCTTTACTAGATCCGAGAATCCGTGATGATATATAACACTATTATCATCCTGCAAAATATTAATATTGTAATCACGCAAACGTTTTAATGCTGCTTTGGCATAATCCTGCCCGCCATTTACTAGCAGTAATTTTGATATTTTGAAAACGTTTTCTTTTATTAACGCCAGGATATCCTTATCAAGAGCGTTAAAACCTATACACAACAAGTCTGTTGTGTTTTTTAGATCAGGAATAGCTTTTTCGACATGTTCAGGACAAATAAAAGAATATTCTCCTATTGGAGCAATTAAAGCTGGGAACCAAATGCAATTACTTGGAATCGTTGTTCCATAAATATTTTTCCTTAATACTATCGAGATATCTTTTGAAAAGTAAGTACTCTCAAAACCTTCTGGATAGACACCTCTTTTAATATTATCACGAATTGTCATAATAGTTTTCTGATCTTGATTAATATTCCTTCTCCACCAATTAACAGAACCGTGAGGTTTAATATATTTTACTAGCAATCCAGTCTGTAGTTGAAGATTTGTGTACGAGTTAATGTCTTTGATACGTTCTTGACATGTAGCATCCAAAGCATAGTCTGCAAATAAATCATAATTCATATTTATCCACACAAGATTATTGTATTTGCTTTTTGCAATTATGTTAATCATACTTAGATAATTTGAGGGTAAACCCGTATTAGTTGTAACATATTTAATACTTATTTCTTCAAATAAATGCTGAATATATTTCACTGTTTCAAAATATCTATTTTTCTCTAAGGCGTTGCCCTGCTTTAAAGAAATCAAATATTTTTCTAAAGCGTTTTCTTCTGAATACTCATCTCCAACTTGTGCCGCCAAAGGATATAAGTCCAAACATTTCTTTATCCAAGTATCATTAGGGTTCCGGTTATCTTCGTACTCAGGGTTAAACAGATGTTTAGTTAATGGTGGTTTGTACAAAGGATTTGTTTTATACTTATTTAAGAGTAAATCATTTGATGCACCCGCACCCGTGATTATTAACAGAGTTTTCATCAATAGTTCCTTCACACACTTTTCGCTTTACTGATCCTGTCCCAAACCAACCGGCAGACCGCACGATAGATTTCTACGCGTTCATCTTTGTTAAGATCAAGCGCATCAAAAACTATTTTATCCAGTTCTGCGCGGTCTGGTAACGGCTTAGGTTCTTGAGCTTCAATGGGGATATCAGATTTTGGATCGATGCCACATTCTTCGAATATTGATTTTAGTTCCCTGTTTTTTAGATAAAACCGATTTTCTAATTGAGGTATATTTTCTAAAACTATAAAATCATTAACCTCATAAACCATCAAAGATTTTGCTCCCTCACCTAGTCCACTTCGAGACATGACTTCTGCTATTAAACCAAACAATGAGGAGTTAACAGTATTTTGTAGTTCATATGATGAATGATTGTAATATAAACGACAATCACACATCATTTCTTGTCCTGAAACAAATGCACCAAGCCGTTCATTTGTTTCCTTTACCCAGAAAGTATTACCAGTTGCATGATTCAAAGAATACCAATATTTTCTACCGGCAACACTTGGGACTTTGTACCACAATATGCCATTTTGGTCTTTTTGCTTCTCACCCCACTCGATATATTTAAGGGCATTCGTCCCTTTCAGTTCTTGTTTGCTTTTATTGCAGATAAATACTTGGTATTGCAAATCGTTCGGATTTACAAGAATGCCTTTACATTCCCGCGGGCTTTTAATAATAGGACGCAAAAACTCATTTTCGATTTTCCACTCCTGAATATTCTGAGCATTGAGATAAAAAAACTCATTTACCCCAGACGTGATCCCGCGCCGTACTTCCGCGATATCGCCCAGCGGTACAAACTTCCCCTTTCCTTTTTCAAGCAACGTAAAATAAATCTCTGGTGCGCGAAGATATTTCCCACCCCACTTCGACCCGGTGTACACGTTTTTAATATTCAACCCCGGCGCGTTATCTTCATCAACCTCAACCCCTTCGTCGTAAAGCGCGGACTGAGTGATAGCGTTCACCCGATAATCTTCATTTACCACCCGCTGAGTAGCATTCTCAATCGCCACCATCGTTTCAGACGACACAACTTCCTCAAACGGTTTTTTGAACATCACGAACCGCACAATATTGTCTTTCACGTTTTTCGCCTGCGCGCTGAACACTGTGATAACGGTATTAACATCCGCGTTTTTAAATGACCGTTTTGCTTGGTTATCGTACACAGCGTACATCTTCACGTTGTCAAGCAAAAACTTTTGCAGTTCCTTCCCGTACCCAACGTCCAGCCACGAGTTTGACGAAATATAGCAAAACACACCGTTGGGGTTCAGTAACCGCAACCCTTTAAGATAAAAATGGACATACAGGTCGGCTTTCTGCCCAACCCCGAGTTCGGGATACCAGTCCGCTTTCAACATTTGAGCCAGTTTATCTTTATACTTCCGTTTTTGTTCTACCGTAGAGTTTGGCTTGTAAGGATCTGCAATAAGTTCTTGCCTTATATATGGCGGGTTGGCAATAACGATATCGAATCCGCCGTTCTCAGCGAATACTTCCGCGTACTCGATCGTCCACACCGCGCTTTTCTTCGCGTATATCGTCCGTTTCTGCGCGACAAGATGCTCGATTTGTTCGTCGTAACCCTGGTTCAACCGTTTCCGTCGTTCAGTGGCTTTAAGATCCAGCTCCTGTTGCTGCTGCTGGTACTGCGTGAACAACGCGTCCTGCGCCGCATGCCCGATACCGTCAAAACCCTGCCGGTTTTTAAGTTTCTTGACTTCATTAATCTTATCGTCGATAAGCTTACAATAAAATATAAGTTCTTTTTTCAGTATTACTGTTTCATCAACCTTCTTTTGTGAATAATAAAACTCGTGTTTCAACTGTTTAAGCTCGTCCAACAACTCTTTTTGTTCATTCTTCAACCCGGCAACGTCTTTGACTGAGAAGTACACCCCGCCGGCTTCCTGTACGATACTATCCCCGACCCGCAGTTTGAATGTCAAGCTCGGGAGTAACGGCTTGTTTCGCAGGTCCAGCTTCGTTTCATCCGCGTCTACCAACAGTTCGAGCCACAACCGCAACTTCGCAACCTCTACCGCCCAGTCTTTAACATCCACGCCGTACAACGATTTTTCAATAACTTTCTTCTTTTCCTCGAACCGGTCCACCGGCGCTCCTTGTTTCTCAGCTAACGCAGTTTTGAGTTCAAGCACTACGTGCAGCGCGCCAACGATAAACGCGCCGGACCCGCACGCGGGGTCAACTATCCGGACGTCGTCGAGGCAATCCCGCACTTTCGTTATATCCTCGCCGCTGAACTCCACCGGCTTTTCAGTATTCGCTTCGTAAAACACAAATTCGTACAGTTTAGTTTTATCAATCACGGTTTTGTTGAACAAATACTCCACTACCGCCCGACGAACCATAAAGTCTACTTCGATCCTCGGGGTATAAAATATCCCGCCTTTATGCTGTTCATCAACTTTCTCGGATACGTTCACCAGGCTTTCGAATATCGTTCCCAGCATCTCGGGGTTCACCGCGATATGCTGGTCAAACGGGGTATCTTCCTGTATCGTAAAGTTGTAGCGGTCCAGCAGGTTGTCAATAATATCCGATATCAATTCGTCGCTGACTACAAACCCCTGGTCGTCAACGCCCGCGATTTTGGTAAACAACCCGCCGTTGAGGTACGGCGCTTGAGCAAACGTGTCCGCAATATTCGGTGGTAAGTGTTTTGCCAGTTTAGGATCAAAATTATGGTTGAACGAGTTGAAGAAAAACACGTTAAGCCAATTTTTGTGGAACGTATCCTTTGCGCGCTGGCCATTGCGGTACGTGTCCCACAAAGTTTTGACGAACTCCGTATCGTTCAACAACCAATTTTTCTTTTGGATGTAGTACACAAACATTAACCGGTTGAGGAACGTTTGCACGAA
>Ga0265292_1000943_pt1 | contig 30294 bp, 30 predicted proteins | sample Munlanlewell296A_FD_189080 | JGI IMG/M metagenome (GOLD analysis project Ga0265292, IMG submission 189080) | Leachate microbial communities from a municipal landfill in Southern Ontario, Canada - Leachate well 296A | ecosystem: Engineered > Solid waste > Landfill > Unclassified | place: Canada... | reverse complement strand
AAAAAATAAAACAAAAACATGACAGGAACAATAAAAACCCTGACGGATAGAGGATTCGGATTCATCTCACGCGAAGGCGAGACGAAGGATCTTTTCTTTCATTCAAAGGATCTCGTTGGTGTCACTTTTGATGAACTTAAGGCAGGCGATGTCGTCTCCTTCGAAGTTCAGCAAGGTGAAAAGGGACCAAGCGCAGTCAACGTGTCTCGCGCATAAGCCACTCACAGCAGATAAAAGAAAATACCGCCTTCAGGGCGGTATTTTCTTATACCCGTTAAATGGGGTAGTTGTTTGATTTTTTGAAAAATTAATGTTATAATTTGAACACAATGAAAGATTTCAAAAAAGGAGGAGGTTTTGGCGGCGGAAGAAGCGGAGGATTTAAAAAGCCTAGCTTTGGTCGTGGGGCTCCTCAGGGTGGTGGAGGTTTTCGAGGTGGTCCAAAGCGGGATTTCTCGGCACCTTTAGAAATGCACCAAGCAACATGTGTGGATTGTGGAAAAATGTGCGAAGTGCCATTTCGCCCTAACGGAAAGAAACCAGTATTTTGTAGAGATTGTTTTGCAAGTAAGAGAGAAGATGCACCTCGCTCGTTTTCACACGCCCCTTCAAATGCACGACCATCTTTTCGATCTAATTCTTCTGATGGTGGTGAGAGGCAGGGAAGCGATCTGAAAAACCAAGTTGAGCTGTTACACTCTAAGGTGGATGCACTGACACGAATGGTTGCGGCACTTGGCGGCACTTCATCTGAGAGTGTAGCCGTTAAGTCTTCAGGGAAAGCGTTGGTAAAACCATCGCTTCGGAAGACTTCTACAAGATCTGCAAAGAAATAGATTCAACCTAGTAGTTTGTTTGTATAGAACAAGCACCCACTAAAAGTTTTTTAAATATACATTATGGCAACAGCTCGTGGAGAAGTAATAGTTCGATTTGAAAAAGTCTCACACGACTTTACTATTCGCAAGCCCATTTTGCGTGAGGTGGATTTTTCTATACGGAAAGGAACAAAGATAACCCTCATGGGTCAAAATGGTGCAGGCAAAAGTACTATTTTTGGCTTGATTACTAAAAGCCACGAACCTGAAGATGGTCAGATTCATTTCCAGCACGGACTGACTATCGCACTCGGTAGACAGGTGATTCCGCGAGACCAGATGGATCTTACGGTGCGTGAATTTTTTCAAAAGGTCTTTCCTCATAAAGTGTATGATATTGATCCTCGTATTGATGCAGTTTTGGAAGTGGTGAACTTGGTGGCTCCATATGAAAAGGTAATACGAACATTTTCAGGTGGACAGCAGGCGCGACTTCTTTTAGCATCCGCACTTATTCAGAATCCTGACTTGTTGCTTTTGGATGAGCCGACGAACAATCTCGACAAAGAGGGGATTGCACATCTTACGAAGTTCCTCATTGAGTATAAAAAGACCGTCGTTGTCATTTCACACGATGCAGAATTTTTGAATTCATTTACACAAGGAGTGTTGTATTTGGATATTCATACACACACCATTGAGCAGTATGTGGGTAACTACTCTGATGTAGTTGCAGAAATTTCTGTGCGTATAGAAAAAGAAAACCGTAAGAATGCTCAACTCGCTAAAGAGATACAAGAGAATAAAGACAAAGCAAACTTTTTTGCTAACAAAGGTGGGCAAATGCGTATGGTTGCAAAGAGAATGCGCGCAAAGGCTGATGAGCTTGAGGAGGCAAAAGTTGAAGTGCGTAAAGAAGATAAGGCTATTCGTTCATTTCGTATTCCCTTTCAGAGTGGGCTTATTGGAGAGATTGTGACTATTTCTTCGCTTACGGTAGTAAAAAAGCATAAACCAACAGAGCGTAAGGTTAAGGTGGTACTTAGGAAAAATGAACATCTTCTGCTCGCTGGTCCAAACGGCATTGGTAAGAGCACCCTTTTGCAGTCGCTTGCCGATGGAACAGCAAAGGGTGCCGATATTATGCCTGGGGTACGCATAGGATATTATCGTCAGGATTTTTCTAACCTTGATTTTGATAGCACTGTGTATGAAGAACTTGCGTCAGTCTTGAGTACTCGCATCGAAGAAGATGTGCGCAAGGTTGCTGCTGGATTTTTATTGAGTGGTGAAATTTTTCACTCAAAAATAGGTACACTTTCTGAAGGTCAGAAAGGGCTTGTTGCTTTTGCACGATTGGTATTGTTAAAACCAGGGCTTTTGATTTTGGACGAGCCAACCAACCACATAAACTTCCGTCACTTGCCCCTCATTGCGGAAGCACTGAGCGCGTATGAAGGACCGATGATTCTCGTTTCTCACGTGCCAGATTTTGTTTCACAAATTCGTATTGACGAAATTTTGGACTTGAATAGTTAATGTCTCGGTACTTTTTTGCTCCAGTCTTTAACTAACTTATTTAAAGTAACCTTACAGATATATACATTCTAGCATTTTGCAAAAAGCTAGAATGTATATATGGAATTGTATATACTGAAGTGTATGAAAGTGAACTATCGAAAATTAGAACGGGTAGTCAAGGGATATGCTAACCATAATCGACTTCAGATTATGGATTTGCTCAAAAGTGAGCCAGAGCTTTCTGTTGGAGAAATAGCTGAAAAGCTACAGATAGGATATATGAATGTATCAGATCATATTCGCAAACTTGCTGTTGCTGGGCTCGTGATGAAGCGAAGTGACGGTCCCAATGTGAGGCACAAGCTCACCCCTCGCGCTGAATCTATTCTAGCATTTTGCAAAAAACTAGAATGAGAACGAAGCCAAAAAAAGTGGCTACTGTGGATAGCACGAAAGACACAACTTCTATAGCAAAAGAAGTTGTGTGGGATGTGGTGGTCATTGGGGGTGGTCCTGCGGGCATGATGGCTGCAGGAAGGGCTGGTGAGAGAAGGAAACGCGTGTTGCTACTTGAAAAAAATTCTAAAGTTGGAAAGAAGCTTCTCATTACAGGCGGTGGCAGATGTAATGTTACGAACAACAAGCCTGATGTCCGCACGATGCTTGCGAAGTATACAAAGAGCGATCAGTTTCTTTTTTCAGCCTTTTCGCAGTTTGCTGTAGCGGAAACTATTCGTTTTTTTAGTGATAGGGGAATGGAAATGAATGAGGAGCCCGAAGGAAGGATGTTTCCTGTTACAAATAAAGCGGAGACGGTATGGAATGTTCTTATCGAGTATATGAAGGTAGGGCGAGTGAAGGTGCAAACAAAAGCAAATGTATCTAGTATTACTTTCAATAAATTTTTACATAGAGTAATTATTACGTTGACGGATGGATCTACTATTTCCGCTCGTTCGTGCATTGTTGCAACGGGTGGAACATCCCATCCAGAAACAGGTTCCACAGGCGAAGGGTTTGGGTGGTTGGAGTCATTTGGTCACGAGGTAATAAAAAATGATGCGGCATTGGTGCCTATTGCCTTGAAAGATAGTTGGATACACAGCGTTGCTGGGGTAGTGCTTAAAGATATTAAACTCACGACCTTCAAAAATGACATAAAACAGCAAGTGTACAAAGGGAAATTACTTTTTACGCATGTTGGCATTAGTGGTCCAACGGTTTTGAATATGAGTAGGGACGTTGGTGAACTCATTGCCTCTTCAGAGGGGGATGAGTACTTGGAAGGAAATGTAGTATCGAAAGTACCAAAGAAGAGTGATGTCACTATTATGCTGGATATGTTTCCGATGTTTGATCATGGAGTGTTGCGAGAAAAACTACAAACAGTACTAACTACTGAGAGTAATAAAAAAATAAAAAATTCGCTTTCTTCTTTTTTACCCCCATTGCTCGTTGCTCCTCTTTTAGAACTTGCGCAGGTGGACGGTGAAATCTTCAATCACTCCGTGCGCTCTTTTGAGCGCACGGCACTCGTTTCTATTCTAAAAGCGGTTCCTCTTCATGTTTCAAAGCTTCTGGGAAAAAATAAAGCAGTTGTTTCATCAGGAGGTGTGACGCTCCGCGAGGTGAATTTTAAAACTATGCAGTCGCGCATTGTGCCAGAAATCTACCTTGTAGGAGATGTGCTGAATATCAATAGGCCATCAGGCGGATATAGTTTGCAGTTATGTTGGACTACTGGATATATTGCAGGAAACAGTTGTTGAGTATTAAGTTCGGTATACTGATTTTGTGAAAGAAACTATAGCAATTATTGCTGCACTGTTAGCGATTGTAGGGAATGTGCCCTATCTCATTGATATTTTGAAGGGGCGGGTAAAACCTCATGCGTATACATGGTTTGTTTGGAGCATTGTCTCAGCAATTATCCTTTTTGGGCAATTGAGCAAAGGCGCAGGAGTGGGGGCGATCCCAACTGCTGCATCTGAGATTTTTACCATTATAATTTTCTTGTTCTCATTAAAATTTGGATTCAAAGGAATTACCAAAATAGATACTTTCTTCTTATGTCTTGCGCTGGTAGGTCTTATTCCATGGTTGCTGACAAAGGATCCAACAGTTTCGGTGATTATTGCAGTCTTAATAGATGTCATTGCTTTTATACCAACCATCAGAAAAACGTGGCTAGAACCAAAGACGGAAACCCCGATTCTTTTTGGAATGAATGTAGTGCGACACACTCTCGCACTCTTTTCTTTGCAGGCATATAATATTGCAACAACCTTGCACTCTATCGTTATGATTATCGCAAACTCACTTATGACAGTATTGATTCTTCAAAAAAAGAAAAGAAAGCATACATAAAAATATATGATAAAGATAAAAACACTCCTCTCTATTTTTTGTGTTCTCGCGATTGTGTTGGTGGGTATATTTTTTGTGTTTCGTAACGCCTCTATTATTGAGCCTGTCATAAACGAACAATCAACCTCTCTGGCGTCGGTTTTGCCGAGCGTTATTATAGCGCTGACTAATACTGATCGAGTGAAAAATGGTTCCCCGCTTCTTCTTGAAAATCCACTTCTCACTAAGGCGGCACAGACGAAAGCTGACGACATGCTCGCGCGTCAGTATTATTCGCACACAACACCTGAAGGACATACCCCGCTTTATTTTTTGGATGCCGTTGGTTATAAATATTTAAATGCAGGAGAAAATCTTGATTTAACCTATGAGAGTACTGCAGATGATGTGCATACTGCATGGCTTAATTCGCCCGCGCATCGTGCAAATCTTTTGTTACCGCAATACACTGAGATAGGGGTAGGGGTCGCTGAAGGAGAATACCGTGGTGAACATGTTACTTTTGTTGTGGAAATTATGACGACGCCGATGCCGTTAGTTAGTAGTACGCCAGCGTGTTGTGAACCAGTTGAGGTGATCAAAAAACCTGCGGTTAAAACCAAAGCGCCAGTTGCATCTCCACAATTCATCCCTGTTATACCCGTTTCTTCACCAGCGTCAGTACAAACATCCTCCGAGACATTTATTTCTACTACCACATCAGCACTTCCGCCAGTATTAGAGACAGTGCTATCTCAAGTTGCCTCGAGTTCTTTACCGCTTCCCACGCTCATTGTGTCTGTGTCGAGCACGGAGAGTGCCGTTGAGCTTCTTGAGTTATTTAAAAACACAAAAGTTTCTTTTATTGATTCAGTCCGCTCCTTCGTATCTAGTCTACAGAGAGTAACAAAAGAGCTCGTTATGCGTCTTGGAGAGAGTGCATCTCGTTTTAATGTACAATAATATTTAGTCGGTATGGACAAAAAACTCGTTATTTTGATCAGCATAGCTGTTGTCGCGGTTACTATTTTTGTAGGGCTTGTATGGTATGGGGGACAAAAAACTCTCCCTATTACAGAAATACCTCTCGACAGCCCCATACTGGGCGATGGCACACAATTTCATACCTATGGCGCTGTAACAATAAGGTTGGGTGAGCAGATAGTCTTCGAAGACCTGAGTGTAAGAGTTATTTCACTTGAAGAAGATAGTCGCTGTCCGACAGGTGTGCAGTGTATTCAAGCGGGGACAGTGCGTGTGAAAGTTGAGATAGTCTCAGGGTTGGGAACAAGCACTCCTATAATAGGTTTAGGAAAATCAATCACAACCGAGGCAGAAGTCATTACCCTTACTACAACAACGCCTTATCCGGCACGGGACGTTTCTATAGTCCCAAATGAGTATCAGTTTATTTTCACTGTCGCAAAACGCACAGTCGCAGGATGTTTTATTGGAGGATGTTCTAGTCAAATATGTAGTGACCAGCCTGACGTAGTGTCTTCTTGTGAATATCGTTCTGAGTACGCATGCTATCAAAAAGCGACCTGTGAGAGACAAAAAAGTGGTGCATGCGGGTGGACACAAACCGCTGAGTTCAAATTATGCTTGTTGAATCCACCCGCTCTCTAGTTGAATTTGAATAAGGATTGATTTTGTGGTTTAAAGTGTGTATATGACACATAAAAGAAATGTTGCTCTGGCAGTTGCTGTTTTTATACTCCCGTTCTTTCTTGCTCCTGTATTCACATACGCTGCTAATGATTATTCCGAACTGCATCTAAATGCTGAGTCTGTTTTTTCAGCAAAAAATCTTTTTGTTATTCAGAAATCGGGAGCGGTGATATACACTCGCGCTCGGTGGGGGCAAACATTTGTTCGCGTTACCGTGTTTACCGATAAAGGTACAGTGCTGACCAAAAAATATGGAGGTAGTGCGTTACTTAGTGAAATTAAAGAAGGTGATTTGTTGAATATTGAAGGTGTCTTGGCGGTTGGGGCTGACGAAGTGGTTGTTACTGCAAAGAAAGTAAAAGATTTATCGCTTCAATCTGAGCCAAAAAATCTTTTAGGGACTGTGCGTAGTATTAATGGTAATGGAAATTCATTTGTTCTTAAAAATACTGCCTTCGGATCCACAACAATTGCAATTTCAAGTTCTACTATCCTTAAGAAGGGTGTGCGTACCATTGCCCTTGGAGAAGTAGCCGTTGGAGATAAAGTGCTTAGTGCGTCTGGTGTGTATGACTATAAGACAAATATTCTCAGTGCAACGAGTACTGAATTCTACCAAGATAAAACAGTGTTTAATCCGCGAAATTTTAGTGGCACACTGAAGGAAATTTCGGGAACAACTCTACCAGCGAGCCTCACTGTTGTAGTGGGGAATACAACCTATACGGTGTTTCTAACAGAAAAGACATTGCTGTTTAATAAAACAAAAAAAGCAACATCTCTCAGTCGTTTTGTTGTCGGAGATTCTGTGCGTTTCTATGGCAAGATTCGTCAAACCAATCTGAAAGAAATTGATGCCGATGTCGCCTCTGATTTGAACTTTTGATGCGTCCGATGAAGTATGTAGTTATTGAGAAGAGGGTTGGGGAAACACCTCTACAGGCACTTGAAGCATTTCGCCAGACCGATCCTACACTTCAAGACATTCCTCTTACATACGCGGGTCGTCTCGACCCTATGGCGAGTGGAAAACTTCTCATTCTTATAGGAGAGGAATGCAAGCGTCGAGAAAAGTACGACGGACTTGATAAAGAATATGAGTTTGAAATATTACTTGGTGTAACAAGTGATACTGGAGATATGCTTGGAATGACAAAAAGCGATACACGCATGCCTAGACAGGATTATTTTGAAAAAGATTTACAGAAAATTACCACATCGCTTGTAGGCTCGCATGTGCTTCCATATCCTGCATTCTCGTCAAAGACTGTGGCGGGTAAGCCTCTCTTTCAGTACGCACTTGAAGGTACTCTCGATTCTATAGAAATTCCTACAATTAAGACACATGTATACAGAATGGAGTATCTAGGTAAAAAAACACTTACACTTAACGAGCTTATAGAGCAGGTGCTTGGGAAAATAGACCTTTTACGGGCCCCTGTAGATTCGGGGAAAATTGGCGCTGATTTTAGAAAGGCTGAAATTATTAGGCAATGGGAGACCCTTTCTCCCCAAGGGGCCGAGAAGTATACCGTTCTAAAATTTAAAGCAGTGGTTTCTTCGGGTACATATATTCGTTCGCTTGCACCTATAATTGCACAGCGTTTCGGCGCTCTAGGTATGGCATATTCAATTCATCGTACGCATATAGGTAAGTACAGAACGGTAACGAAATTTTTTGGTTTTTGGAGAAAAACCTTTACTTGAAAATGAAGTTTTTATACGGGCATTTTCATTGTGCGCTATAGTAGGAAATAGAGACCAGTATGGACAAGAAATCTCGCAACGAGTTTATAACAAAAAAGAAGGTGTCACTTGGAGCCACTGTGGGTATATGCGTAGGATCTCTTCTACTTTTGTATCTTGTGGGTCATATAAATATCTTTGAAACAACATATTCTGTTGCAGAGGCTGAGGTGAGTGTGAAGACACCTGCTCCCCGGGCACCAGAAAAATTAGACAAGCTTGCCTACGATACACGACTCGTAAAAAATGCTAACTATGCAAGTACGACTTTAGCAAAGCGTACAGCCTCCTCCAGTCCACTTATGTGGCCAGCAAAGACTGTGTATCCAAACGCTGGGGCGATATTGCCCTTTAAACGCATTGTCGCCTACTACGGAAATTTTTATTCAAAGGGTATGGGAGTACTTGGTGAGTACCCAGCTCCTGAAATGATTAAAAAATTGAAAGCAGAGGTTGCTGTATGGAATGCAGCTGACCCACACACACCTGTTATTCCTGCTATCAACTACATTCTCATCACAGCACAAGAGAGTGCTGGTAAGGATGGAAAGTATCGACTACGTATGCCGGACACCCAAGTTGATCGTGCAATTGAACTCGCAAAAGAAGTGAATGGAATAGTTATCCTTGATGTACAGGTCGGGTTGAGCAATCTTCCTACAGAGCTCCCTATGTATGAAAAGTATTTCAAGATGCCACAGGTGCACCTTGGAATTGATCCAGAGTTTGCTATGCATAACGGAGTGCGCCCTGGCAGAGTCATTGGTTCGTTTGATGCGGTGGATATTAATTATGCGGTGAACTATCTCTCAAAGCTCGTCAAAGATAATAACCTTCCACCGAAGGTTCTCGTTGTGCATCGCTTCACTGAGAACATGGTCACAAACTATAAGCAAATTAAACCTACCCCAGAGGTGCAAATAATTATGGATATGGATGGATGGGGTTTTGGTGCAAAGAAAATCAATACGTACAATACTGTTGTGGCCTCAGAACCAGTACAATTTACTGGGTTTAAACTTTTTTATAAGAATGACTTAAAGCCTCCTTCTACTCGTTTGCTCACACCAGCTGAAATACTCTCACTCACTCCTCAGCCGTTGTTTATTCAGTACCAGTAGTTTTTTGTTCTAGAATGAACGGGGGGTAGGTGTGTGTAATAAAAACACATCTGCACCGTCATATTTCTAGAGCGGTTTTAAAAGGCTCACGAGTAATTGTAATTATGCGATAACTCGAGATATATATGTGTCCTTTATTACTATTTATATATTTATAATAAAATTATGACTAAGAAAAATATACTCATCGCAGTTGTTGTTATCGCCATTCTTGCGTTTGGCACTTGGTATCTGGTCTCTAAAAATGCAAACCCTGTCTCGACGACAGGAACAGATATAACTACAGGTATCCCCGACACAGCTGGTGCTACAAATCCGGGTACAACTGCAACACCTACAAAGGGAACAGGTACGCTTAAGACCGCATTTACTCAAGGTGGAAATTACACCTGCACACTTAATGCGCTTGCAACTGATAATGGAAAAACAGCAGGAACAGTGTACGCATCTGCGGGAAAGACACGCACTGATTTTCGCGCTCAAAGCGCAGACGGCATTGTTACAGAGCTTCATATAATTCGTGACGGCACTTCGGCATACACATGGGTTTCGGGTCAGACAACGGGAACCAAGACCGCAATTACTACCGCGAGTCCGTTTGTTCCTCGTCAGCCCTCGGGAGCCGGTATTGCTATAACTGATGAATCCTCGGTTGACTGGGATTGTCACCCTTGGCTCACTGACAAAGCGCAGTTTGTTCCCCCATCAAACATTACCTTTATTCAAGGATAATTATTTTTAAGGAAAGTTTGATTTCCTTAATCTAAATAAAAACCTCTCGCTATGAGAGGTTTTTTTATGTTGTTACGGCATTATTGAGATGTCTTCGTGGTTTGCTGCACATTGGTTATTAGCGTATATTCCCCTAAACATATGAGTCAGGAAGCAAATAGACATCGCTTTAAAGTGGGAGGAAAACATCACCGTAATATGCAGAAGGATTCAGCGGATAAAGTAAGAAAATGGTGCACTGGCTGTGAAAAGCCAAAGAAAGTCTTTTCTGGAAATGATTGTTGTCCTGATTGCGGCGCAACACTCTAATTCAGAATAGGTTGTCCACGCCACATGCTATTATCTACAGCCCAACTTTTAAATTAAAGAAATAATCTATGCTACCTACAGCCGTTATCGCGTTCAGAGAGTTTTTTGAAGCCTTTCTTATTGTTGGTGTATTTTTAGGCGTCTCTAAAGCCCTTGGACTAAAGAGGGAAGTAGAAATTGCACTGGCAGCGGGATTAGGGATACTTATGTCGCTAGTGCTCGTTGGGGGCACATATTTCTTTAGCAGTCAGTTGGGTAGTTTTTTTACTGAGAGGACTGTTGAGTTGTTGGAAGGCTATGTAATGGTTTTTTCAGGACTTTTTCTCATGTATGTCATTTTCTCTCTCCACACCATTATGAGTGCGAATCGCAAAGACATAATGGGTAAAGCAGAGGCGCGTTTTAAGGAAAATGTTTTCGATATCTCATTATTTTTTACTATCGTTTTTCTTGTTATACGCGAAGGGTTTGAGATCGCACTTTTCACTGCAAGTATTGCGCTCTTGACGACGTTCATTCAAAATTTCTTGGGATTGTTGATTGGTCTCGCTGGAGCAAGTGTCCTCGGTATCTCTACCTTTTTTGCCTACACGCGTTTTCCTACAAGGAAAATATTTAAGATAACGGAATACATGGTTATTCTTTTGGGTGCGTCGTTAACACAAAACGGTATTACTAAGCTTTTTGAAAACTACTTCAACATACATCTATCTAACATAGTACCCATTAATCTCTTTTTTCTTCCAGACACAGGGAGTGTGGGAGGGCATTTGATTCGAAGTCTTATAGGTATTGAGCAGGAATTCAGTCTTGTTCGTTTGGGTATTATGCTTGTATATATTGCCCTTATATATGTACTCTTCATGCGTACACGAACGAAAAAACCTCTCACCACAAAAGAGTAGTCTATATTACCGAGCATATTTGTCGCTCTAGTGCCGCTGGCTTAACTTCTGATACCCTGTGTAGTATGAACTTTTCTGTTGAAGAACATGCAGATGCTGAGCTTGAAAAAAGTGGTGCGCTCACCACGGCACGCATTCAGTCTCTGGGCGACAATATTTTTGCGTTTGCGATGACTATGTTGGTGCTAAATTTCCTTCTTCCAGAACTTGGACGAGAGGATAGTTTAGTGCAAGCACTGTCAGGGTTGTCATTTAGTTTCCTCACTTATGTAATGAGTTTTATTGTACTTGGCGTTATGTGGGTGAGTCAGCAAAACCAGTATCACTTTATAGAGCGAACCGACCGTCTTTTTCTTTGGATAAATATTTTCTTCCTGATGTTTGTGGTGTTCATACCGTTCTCAACGCATACGCTTGGCTTGCACTATGATTCCACACTCGCAGTAGTTATATACGGTTTGAATTTACTTATCTGTGGTGCACTTCTTTACATGCATTGGTCATATGCCACACATGCGCACCGTCTCGTTGCATCAAATTTAAGCGACCGCGTCATTAAGGTTATTTCATTTCGTTTTATCTTCATTATTCTTTGGGTGTCGGTTGCTGTTCTTGTGTCTTTTCTTTCAATTCCCGCTGCATTTTTCCTTTTTGTTCCGGGCATGATTTTAGGAATGATGCCTACCCTGATGGACCGACTCGCACACCGCTTTCTTTCGTAATCCGCATATTTTGCCGTTTTGGTATATACTGGTGTTAGTAGTGTCTCCAACCAGTAGCGGTATGAAAAAACAACCAGCAAAGCCAGTTCGTATAAAGCCACCCTACGCTCCAAAGCTTACAAAAAGCGCAATTTTAGTATGTACCTGCGGTATTCGCTATATTAAAACTCGTGTTGACCAAGTTGTGTGTATCGCATGTTTGGTACAAGAGCGCGACTCACAGAAGTAGAATGGTATAAATGGCAAAGGTTAAGACAGGAATGGTATTCGGTGTCTTTGATGGCCTCCATGAAGGTCATCAATTTTTTTTGAACTCAGCATCTGATAAATGCGAAAAGCTCATTGTTGTTGTTGCTCAAGATGATGCATCTTTCACTTTGAAAGGTAGAAAGCCAAAACATGCTTTTGATGAACGAGTGCGGGCGCTTACGGCGCACAGTGTCTCTTGGCTTGTAGTTGCTGGAGATTCTATGCAAGGGGAGTGGAGTGCTCTAAAAACCCATAAGCCTGACGTGGTGTTTTTAGGGCATGACCAAGGTGCGATTGCTAGTGTATTAGAACAGATGGGTATACAGTTTTTGTTCATAGAAGCTCATCGGCCTTTGGAATTTAAATCGAGCCTGCTCCATCATCCTGAGGCAGGGTAAAGCACATGAGGCACTTGACATAGTAGTCAATCAGCGTAGGATTGCTCCTAACGGCGATATTGCCCTGAGAGCCTCGGTTCTCCCCGCATTGTGGTCGTACAAATAAGCCATTTTATGCCCTGTGGGCCTGTAGTGGTTTAGGTCGAATTTAATAGAAAAACGAATTAGATTATATGTCATCAGAAAATCCTAAAAATCGACAGGAACAAAAGGAAGAGTGTCCGCGCTGTCGCAAAATGTTCTCAGGACTCCATTTCTGCTTGCCAGTGCACATACCAAATCCTTTGGGTGGAGGTAACTCGCAATAAAGTAAGTTGTATTGAAGAATAAAAACAAGCAAGCCCCGATGGGGACGATACACGAAGAATAAACTGCTCACGGCAGTTTTTTTTATTATCTACGCTTGCTATACCCCATGAGATAAGAACTTCCTATGTAGAGTGTTAGCGGTTTGTCCTCGAGTAAAATATATACATCTAAAGTGTAAATTTCATATCTCACGGGGTATAGTGTTCATATGAATATTCACGATACGGTACGTAGACTTATGCAAGACGGTAAAGGTGTACTTGCAGTGGATGAAGATACACTCGCTCTCCAAAAATATTTTTCTGCTTTTAATATCGCCTATACAGAAAATTCAGAACGTTCATACTTCGAACTTTTATTTGAAACACCTGGGATAGAAAAACTTCTCTCGGCAGTTATTGTGTCCGAAGAAAGAATTAAACAAACTACACTCGCTGGAGTTCCATTCTCAGATCTGATTTCTTCTAAAAATATTCTAGTTGGCGTGCACATTGATGAAAGTATTTCTGAAAATGTATCAGCACGTCTGCAAGAATATAAATCGCTTGCAATTACTTGTGCAAAAAAAACTGTACGTGTGGAAGTTACTGGCGCTCCAGTTTCTGAAGAATTTTCTGCAGAGGCACACGATCTTGCCAGTTTCGGAGTGGCGTGTCAGGAAAAAGATATCGTTCCAATTCTCGGACTAGAATTAGTGCAAGCAGGACCACATACGGCCGAGCAAGCTGAAGGTGCACTCGCAGAAAGACTTTCTATTTTCTCTGATGTCTTAATGCACTCTGATGTGGATCATAAGGGATTAATTATTGAGGTGAGCATGGCATCGTCTGGAAGTGAGAATCCCTTGCCTGCAGAGCCTAAAGAGGTTGCTGAAAGGACGCTGCATGCACTCTCGATCCCAACCTTAGGATCTGTCGGAGGAGTTTTATTTTTTTCTGATGGAGAAACTCCTGAAATTGCAACCGCAGACTTAAATGCCATCGCTCGTTTAGAACCGTTCCCTTGGCCTGTTGCGTTTTGTTTCTCTCGTGCGCTTCAAGAGCCAGTTTTTCGTGTGTGGCAAGGTAGCGACGAGCACAAGACAGAGGCTCAGGCGGCTCTTTATGAGCATCTCTTATTAAATGTAAGGGCAGACGGTGGGGGATACGGACAAGGAATGGAATCTCGTTGATTTTTGTGTTGTATTTTGTTTTTGAGGTTTAGTGAGTTTTCTTTTAACCAAAGTGAGTGCTTTCAGGTGTCGTAGAAAATGGCTCGGTGAGGTACTTTTGGGACGACGCCCCACCAAAAAGTTTGACACCAGCAGTCTTTGTTTCTTTTCGATTTTTTAATTGATATCCACACGATTTTTTTGAGACTTCTTTGTCCACAGACATGTAGAATGCTCTATACCTTCCGTCATTCCTGTTGTAATCTGTACATCCGACTTACATTTTGATTTACTGATTCTTGCGAAAAATAATTCTTGCAAAATCGTAGAAAAATTATTAAATTATTCCGTTTTCGGACGGGCACCATCTCTCGACCATGACTAGCACGCAGAAAACAAAGAAACGAAACGGCACCATCGTTGATTTTAATCAGGGAAAAATTGTTTCTGCAGTTTCTAAAGCATTTTTTGAAGTTCTTCAAGATACGCACAGTGATGAATCGGCGGCTATAGGTGAGGCGGTGGCAAGTGCAGTGAGACTTCGCTATGCCGGTACTGCTTCTATTCCTTCGGTTGAGGAAATTCAAGATCTTGTTGAGCACTCGCTCATGGAACGCTCGTATTTTGACGTTGCAAAAGCCTACATTATTTACCGCTACGAACACGCAAAGATTCGTGAAGAAAAACAAGAAGAGGTTGTAAAGAAAATTGAAGAGCGAGGACTTTTGATTCTCAAGCGAAACGGTGAACGAGAGATTTTTTCAATCGACAAAATTAGAAAGACTATTGAGTTTAGTGTACTGCCAGAAAATGCACGTGGTGTTGATATCGACGGTTTTATTTCTCAAGTGCAACGTGAAGTGTATGACGGCATTTCAACAAAAGAAATTGAACGCACACTTATTATGGTTGCGCGTTCAATGATTGAGCGAGATCCTGCATACAACCAACTCGGAGCCCAGCTCATGTTGAATTCTCTCTACAATGAAGTGCTTCACACTGACGCTATCTCAATAGTGTCGGGCGATTTTGATAGTATCTATCGCACAGCGTTTGTAAAAAATGTGAAGACAGCGGTTGAATTAAAACAACTTGATGAAAGAATACTTTCATTTGATCTTTCAAAAATTGCATCAGCACTTCGACCTGAGCGCGATCGTTTATTGAAGTACATTGGCGTTGCAACACTGTCTGACAGATATCTTATTCATAGTCGAGAAAACAAACAACCACTTGAAACACCACAAATGCTCTATATGCGTGTTGCGATGGGAGTTGCTTTGAATGAGAAAGAAAATCGTGAGGCCTGGGCAATTCGTTTTTATGAAATGCTTTCAACTCTCCGTTTTGTTCCTTCTACACCAACCCTTTTCCACTCAGGCATGCCACGAGCACAACTTTCTTCTTGTTACTTGAACACCGTTGATGACGATTTGGACCAGATATTTAAGGTGTACGGTGACAATGCACAAATGTCCAAGTGGGCAGGAGGCATTGGTACTGACTGGACGAATCTTCGTGCGACAGGTGCATATATAAAGAAGGCAGGCATTACTTCGCAGGGTGTCGTACCATTTTTGAAGATTGCTAACGACGTTACGGTGGCTATAAACCGCTCTGGTAGACGCCGTGGAGCAACTGCGGTGTACCTTGAAACATGGCACTACGACATTGAAGACTTCTTGGAGCTTCGTAAAAACACCGGGGATGAAAGACGTCGTACTCACGACATGAACACTGCTAATTGGATTCCAGACCTATTTATGAAGCGTGTGCGTGAAGATGGTTCATGGACACTCTTTTCTCCTGATGAAACACCCGACTTACATCATATCTACGGCAAGAAATTTGAAGAAGCATATGCACGCTACGAAAAACTTGCTGATGAAGGGAAAATAAAACTCTTCAAGCGCATGAAGGCGGGAGATTTGTGGAAGAAGATGCTTGCCATGCTTTACGAGACAGGACACCCATGGATTACTTTCAAAGATCCATCAAACATTCGCTCTCCTCAGGATCATGTGGGCGTCATTCACAACTCAAATCTTTGTACTGAAATTACACTAAACAATTCAAAAGATGAGACTGCTGTTTGTAACCTAGGCTGGGTCAACTTTGCAATGCATGTGACGAACGGAATGTTTGATCGCGAAAAGGCAAGGGAAACCGTAACGGTAGGTATGCGCATGCTCGACAATGTTATTGACCTTAACTTCTATCCAACAATTGAAGGTAGAAACTCAAACATGCGTCACCGACCAGTAGGTTTGGGTGTCGGCGGATTCCAAGATGCTTTGTATCAACTCAATATTGATTTCGCATCTGAGGCATGTGTAGAGTTTGCTGACGAAAGTATGGAAATTCTTTCCTACTACTCAATCCTCGCTTCTACTGATTTGGCACGCGAAAGAGGATCATATGAATCTTTTCTAGGATCAAAATGGGATCGAGGACTTTTGCCAGTAGATACTATTCGACTCCTTGAAGATGAGCGAGGAGAAACAATTGATGTTGCCAGGGACACAAAGCTTGATTGGAATGCTGTGCGCGATGCAATAAAAAAATACGGCATGCGTAACTCTAACTGTATGGCAATTGCTCCAACCGCTTCAACTTCAAACATTGTTTCGGTAGTGCCATCCGTTGAACCTGTCTATAAAAACATTTATGTTGAGTCCAACATCAGCGGAGACTTTACTGTAGTAAACCCTTACCTCGTTGAAGACTTAAAGAAATTGAATCTTTGGAACGACGCAATGCTCAATGAACTTAAATATCAGGATGGTTCTCTCGGAAAAATTGCTGGTATTCCGCAAGCTCTCAAAGATAAATATAAAGAAACATTTGAAATAGACATGCGTTGGATCATTCGCGCTGCGGCATATCGTGGAAAGTGGATTGACCAGTCGCAGTCATTGAACATTTTCTTCCGTGGTTCATCAGGTAAGGAGCTTTCTGAAATCTACTTCTACGCATGGGAGATGGGCTTGAAAACAACGTATTACCTTCGTTCGCTTGCCGCAACACAGGTTGAAAAATCAACAGTCTCAACTAAAGAATTTGGTTCCACTCATACTCGTGATCAAAATGCTGGTGTAGATGCTAATGATGCTATGTCTATGACCAAGCCTGCTTCAACGATGACTCCCGCACAAGCACCTGTTGCTGTTCTAGAGACAGCTCCACGAACCTATGTGTTACACCGAGCTCTTGCTGCAGCATGTGAGTCATGTGAATAGATTTTATTAATCCTAAACGCTAGCCCCTAAACACTAACCTCTAACTAACATGGCAATCCAAAGAAACGCAAAGCCCGTCGATATTAACCAGCGCCGTGTTATTAACGGCCTTGAGGCTGATGTTATTCAGCTTTACCCAATGAAGCATAAGTTTGCGTGGGAGTACTACAACGCTGCAAATTCAAACCACTGGCTTCCAACAGAAATTTCCATGCAGCTCGACATCGAGCAGTGGAAATCACCAACAGCACTCTCTCAGGATGAACGACATGCCTTTGAAACCATTCTTGGGTTTTTCACCACCGCTGATTCAATTGCTGCAAACAACATTGTTATTGGTTTTTATAAGCATGTGACGAGTCCTGAGATTCGCATGTACTTGCTTCGACAAGCCTACGAAGAGGCAATTCACACGCACGCATATCAGTACATCGTGGAATCGCTTGGAATGGATGAGTCCAAAATATTCAACATGTACCGTGAGGTGGACGCACTCTACAACAAGGAGGCATTCATTCTTTCCTTCAATGAAGGTGTTTTTGACCCAGCATTTAAAACAGGAACATTTGAGGCAGACCAAAAATTCTTGGAAAACTGGGCAGTATTTTCACTCATCTTGGAAGGTATTTTCTTCTATTCATCATTCGCGGTTATGTTTGGCTTTCAGCGCCAGCACAAGCTCACAGGTTCTGCTGAGCAGATTCAGTACATCATGCGTGATGAGTCTATGCACTTGAACTTCGGTCTCGAAATCATTAATGCAATTCGCGAAGAAAATCCAGAATTGTGGACACAGAAATTCCAAGATCGAATCATTGAACTTGTGCATCAGGCAGTGAAGCTTGAGTACGAATATGCGCGTGATGTATTTCCAACAGGAATCTTTGGACTCAATGCTGACGGGTTTAAAGAGTACATTCAATTCATTGCAGATAGACGCTTAGAGCGCGTAGGACTACCTGCGCAGTATCACTCAACGAATCCTTTCCCATGGATGAGTGAAGCTATTGACCTTGCAAAGAAAAAGAATTTCTTCGAGACACGTGTTACTGAGTACAAAACAGGTGGAGCACTCAATTGGTAAGAATTTACGGAAACCGTAAATTCTTTGCTTTTTGTAAAATAAAAATGGAAGATTCTGTGTGGCGAGAGCATTTAAAGGACGAGAAACATCAATCATCGAGAGTGTAGTAAAAAACCGCATTGTAAAACCCTCATACATTTGAGGGTTTTAAATTATATATGATCCCTTCGGGTCCGATGAAGTCTGTTCCCTGCGGAACCGATGAAGCATCGCCTAGCCTCTAAACGCTAAACGCTATACACTACTAGAATGTTTGGTTTTTTAAAAAAGAAGAAAGAGCGGTCACCAATTTTCCTCTACAACACACTCTCAAAAACAAAAGAGGAGTTTAAAGCAATAGCTGGCAAAAAGGTCAGAATGTATACCTGTGGTCCCACGGTGTATGACTACGCCCACATTGGAAATTTACGTGCCTATGTATTTGCCGATACGCTTCGGCGAACGCTTGAGTACGCAGGTTTCTCAGTAAAGCAGGTAATTAATATTACTGATGTTGGTCATCTTGCGCAGGATTCTGATGACGGAGAAGACAAAATGACCTCTGCGTTGAAACGCGAGGGCAAAGAACTCACTATTGAGAATATGAAGCTTTTAGGAGAAGGATACACTTCGCTTTTTGTAGAAGACTTGAAGGCGCTTAATGTTGAAATGCCGTTTGTATTTCCACGAGCAACTCTGCATATTCAAGAACAAATTGCATTTATTTCGTCGCTCTTTCAGAAAGGATATGCGTATAAAACCTCAGACGGCATGTATTTTGATACTGCTAAGTTTCCTTCCTATGGTGCGCTGGGTTCGTCTGATGTCGGACAGGTTGTGTCTTCTTCGGGTCAGTCACGCATAGTGGCAAATCCCGAAAAGCATGACCAACGAGATTTTGCTCTTTGGAAGTTTGATAGTGCGCTTGGCTTTGAAGCGCCGTGGGGCAAGGGATTTCCAGGGTGGCATATTGAATGTACTGCGATGGCAACAAAATATCTTGGTAAAAGTTTTGATATACATACTGGTGGCATCGATCACATTGCTATTCATCACAACAACGAAATTGCACAGGCAGAAGCGGTGTCTGGGAAAAAGTTTGTGAACTATTGGATGCACGGTGAATTTATTACCATAGAAGGGAAACGCATTGGAAAATCAGAAGGGAATGCAATTCGTTTATATCAGCTTCGTGAAAACAACATAAGTCCAGTTGTATATAGGTATCTTTTACTCACTGCTCATTATCGTTCACTTTTGAATTTCACATGGGAAGCTGTGCTTGGAGCACAAACTGCACTTCAGAGAGCTCAACGCATGTTTGCAGATTTTCCAGCGGGTGGACATATTGCAACTCTCTATCGTACAAAGTTTGAGACAGCGATTAATGATGATTTGAATATGCCAATCGCAATTGCCGTCATGTGGGAGCTTTTGAAAGATGATTCGGTCACACCTGCCGATAAGCGAGCGACAATTCTCGATTTTGATCGTGTATTTGGGTTAGGTTTTGGTACGGGATCGCTTTCTGAGAGCTCTAAAGTTTCGGTCACTGCGTTATCTGATGTACCGACGGAGGTAGCGTCTTTGGTTAAAGAGCGTGAAGAAGCGAGAGATACTAAGGATTGGGCACGCGCTGATGCACTAAGGCTTTCCATTGAAGAGCAAGGGTTTACAGTTGAAGATGCCCCAGATAGATCTGTTGTACACAAAGCACCGGAAGGGTTTAGGGGATAGTGGGTAGCGTTTAGGGGTCGAGTTTTGCAGTTTATTTCTCTAAAACCTAAACACTAACTTTCAGCTGTCAGGTTCCAGCTTTTAGCTTTTAACTTCGAACTCCTATGGTCCCTACGGACCCGATGAAGCGTCGCCTAAACCCTAAACCCTAGCTCCTAACCCCTACCTCCGTGGTATCCTGTTTTTATTAACTAAGCACTTTTATATGAACAGTAAAAATATCAACGTTATCATCATATTGGCAATTGCAGTTGTCGCTATTTTCATCGGACTTGGATTCTTTGGTTTCGGTGGACTTGGTACTGCAGGTGCTCCAAAAACTGAACAAAATGGCGCGCAAGCAATTCTTGCTGAAATTCAACAGACAGGAACAGTTGCAGATCTTCGAGTTCAAGAAATTACTGACGGGGCCGGCGAAGTAGTTGTTGCTGGGGATACGCTCACCGTTCAATACATTGGTGTTTTACCTGATGGTACAGTTTTTGATTCAACTGATGCGCATGGTGGTACGCCCTTCGTATTTACTATTGGAGCTGGAACGGTTATTCAGGGGTGGGAAAGAGGTCTTCTTGGTATGAGAGAAGGGGGCCGTCGCTTACTTGCGGTACCACCGGCGTTAGGATACGGCGCACAGGCAAATGGCGTGATTCCTGCGAATGCCACATTGATATTTGATGTGCAACTTCTGAAACGGGTTCCCGCAGGTACTCCTGTCACACCAGCGACTCCATAAGTAGTAATGTCCGCAGGTTCTTTTTCGTTTAAGATACAACACGCGCTTCCCGTTGGAGCGCGTGTTGGCATTGTAGAGACCCCTCATGGCTCTTTTGAAACCCCTGCGTTTGTTGCCGTGGGCACTAAGGCCACAGTGAAATCTGTATTACCTGACGACTTACGCGTGCATGCCGGCGTCGATGTTGCACTTGCAAACACCTACCATCTTTTCCTTCAGCCTGGTGAAGATATTGTCGCAAAAGCCGGAGGTCTGCATGCATTTATGGGCTGGAACGGACCACTGTTTACTGATTCGGGAGGGTTTCAAGTTTTTTCATTGGGGGTTGGTTTTGGAAAAGGTCTTTCAAAATTTATTCCGCGTAGAGATGTGCATGAAAGTACTACACCCACTGTCTACGACGACGAAGTTCGTTCACAACATGGGAAACTCGCGATTGTTGATGATGAGGGAGTTTCTTTTACTTCCCACATTGATGGAACACTGTATCGGTTCACTCCTGAGAGATCAGTTGAAATCCAACATGCGCTCGGCGCTGACCTATTTTTTGCGTTCGATGATTTTGTGTTACCTGATGCTCCTCGGGAAGAGCAAATAACTTCAATGCGTCGAACGCACGCATGGGCAGAGCGATCCCTCACGACGCATCGTGCAAATCTTGTTGCGAGAAAACGGCAGGCGATTTTCGGTATTGTGCAGGGTGGACGCTATGCTGATCTTAGGGCAGAGAGTGCAAAAATAATTGGGGAAATGGAGTTTGACGGCTTTGGTATTGGAGGAACTTTTTCTAAAGCGGATTTAGGAGAAACCCTTCGTGTTGCCATAGATAACCTCCCACCCGAGAAGCCCCGGCATCTTTTGGGTATAGGAGAACCTGAGGATATTTTTGAAGCAGTGTCACAGGGTATAGATACTTTCGATTGTGTACAGCCAACACGGCTTGCACGAACGGGAATGATTTACACGTCTCGAGGAAAAGTTAATCTTTTGAATGAAAAATACATTCGTGACTTCTCACCACTCGATGAGGATACGGGTGGGTATGCTTCGGAGCACTTCTCAAAGGCGTATGTTGCGCATTTGTTCCGTGCAAAGGAGATGCTTGGTGCCACAATAGCCTCAATTCATAATTTATATTTTCTTACTTCTTTGATGAAAAATATCCGCAATTCAATCCTTGAAGATAGGTTTGATGCCTTTCGCCAGGAGTTTCTAAAAAACTATCTAGTTTGACATTTTTTTAAAAAAGCATAATTTGTTCAGTATATGAACGAACGAGCAAAATGCTTACAATGTGGCGGATTAGGTTACATTAAAAAAAGTGTCATTGGAAGAAGTGTGTTTCCAGGCTTTCTTGGAGGAAAGCCAAAATCTTCTGTGCATAGGGTTCCGTGTCCACGATGCAATTCAAGAAACTAAATTGATGTTAGAAAGCTAGTGCCTAACCCCCCCCAACTGATTAGCAAGAAATTTTTGTTATTGTTTCTATATTTTCACTATCATATATGATAGTATTTAGTGAGTGAAAGTTCGACCAAAAAAACTCACTAAAGATCAAATTATTGAAACTCTTGATGCTTTATATACTGCAGCAGGTTCGCTCCGAGGGCGTGCCACTATGAAATTATTTCTCCGCGATCTTTTAACTGAAGGAGAGCGAGTAATGCTTGGTAGGCGTATCCTCATTGCTCGACGTCTTTTGAGTGGACAAAGCTATCTTACTATTCAGCATGATCTTGGAACGAGTCCTGTGACAATACGCAATGTAGAAAAATGGCTTGATGATCAAATGCCTGGCTATGAGACAGCGATACAAGGTATGCAAGAAAGTCTTGCAAAGCGGAAGCAGAAAAGTGCACCTATGGGCACTTTTGCGTATTTAAAGAAGCGTTACCCGTTACACTTTCTCCTTTTCCCGTGGCCAAAAGGGTATCGAACAGAAGATCAATAACCACTATCATATATGATAGTGGTTATTGATCGAGGTGGAGCGTAAGTCAATGTAAATAGCAAGGAGTGTGTGAAGATCACATAAAAGATACAATGGGATACATGGAGCCTTTGGCAGTGAAAATTCGACCTAAAAATCTTGATGAATTCATTGGGCAGGAGCACTTAGTGGGCGTAGGGAAACCTCTCCGTGTTGCCATAGAAGGTAAGCATAGGTTTTCTTTTGTGCTCTGGGGACCACCAGGGGTGGGAAAAACGACCTTGGCGCGCATTTATGCAGATTCATTAGACGCTACTTTTTTTGAACTTTCGGCTGTTGCGGTTGGAAAAGAAGATATTAGGAAAGTAATAGCTACTGACACAGGTGAAAAACCAAAAGTTTTATTTCTTGACGAAATACATAGATTCAACAAAGCTCAACAAGATTTTCTTCTTCCTTTTGTAGAGAAGGGTGGTTTAACGTTAATAGGAGCGACCACTGAAAATCCAAGCTTTGAAGTTATTCCTGCACTTTTGTCTCGTGCACGAGTGTTTGTATTACAGTCCATATCTGCTGAAAATATGGCAAAAATAGTCGAGCGTACAGGAATTAAACTCGATTCGGATGCGGTTGAATGGATAGTCGCATATGCGAATGGTGATGCTCGAGCCACAATTACCATTATTGAGAATGCTGAGCGCTTGTATGGAGAGGTAACTCAAAGGACACTACAAGAATCACTCCAATCAGGGCGTCTTCGTTATGACAAAAAAGGTGAGGAGCACTACGATACCATTTCCGCATTTATAAAAAGTATGCGCGCAAGTCAGCCTGACGCTGCGATGTATTATCTCGCGCGCATGCTTGAGGGCGGAGAAGATCCGGTGTTCATTGCAAGGCGTATGGTGATTTTTGCAAGTGAGGATATTGGGCTCGCACAACCAACAGCACTAGTGGTAGCAAACGCAGTGTTTGATGCTGTTCGCTCAATAGGAATGCCTGAGGCTGGAATAAATCTTGCTCATGGTGTTGCCTATCTCTCGAACTCAAAAAAAGACCGCTCCGCATATGATGCACTCCGCGGAGCTCAGGCGGATGTTCAGGCGACAGGTAATCTGCCTATCCCTATGAATGTGCGTAATGCACCAACAAAGCTTATGAAGGAGTTGGGATACGGCAAGGATTATACAAAATATCCCTCAACAGACCTTGGGACAGGTGACACAGAGAGTTATTTGCCTGAAAAGTTAAAAAAGAAGAAATACTTTGATTCTTGACAGAATTTTTGAAAAGAGTATTTTGGACATATGGCAACTGTAGCTCGCAACTTTGGCCTTCTTCTCGTCGTCAGCCTACGCTAACGGAGGGAATTTGAGTTATATAAAAAACAAACCCCTCCCTAAAACGGAGGGGTTTTTAAAAATAAATATATGTCTTTAGAGTCAATCGCATCAATATCTGAAATTCGACCTCATATTTGTCAGTGGCAATGTGTTGGTTCTGACGAAACGCATCAGTTGTATAAATGTGTATGGGAAGGTTGTGAAAAAACCAAGCGAACTCGAAAAATATAAAAATTAAGAAATTTTATCCTGATAGGGTTTTTGCTATACTGCTCTCTCTATGAGCGGGTTTAAACTCAAATCAGAATATAAGCCTGCGGGGGATCAGCCAAAAGCTATTGAGGCCTTGGTTAAGGGTGTGAAAAAAGGGGAGTCACACCAGACACTCCTTGGTGTTACCGGTTCAGGTAAAACCTTTACGGTGGCTAATGTTATACAGCAGATTCAAAAGCCAACGCTAGTTATTGCACATAACAAAACGCTCGCAGCACAACTCACCCAAGAATATCGAGAATTTTTTCCTGAAAATGCAGTGCATTATTTTGTTTCTTATTACGATTATTACCAGCCTGAGGCGTACATGCCGATGACTGATACCTATATTGAGAAAGAGGCTCAAATCAATGCTGAAATCGATAGGTTACGACACGCATCCACGCAAGCGCTTTTAACTCGAAGCGATGTGATTATTGTGGCGTCAGTTTCCGCTATTTATGGTCTTGGTTCTCCTGAACAGTACAAAAGAGTTCACAGGAATATTGCAGTGGGTGAAAAGTTTGAACGCGCGGAGTTTGTGCGTGCGCTTATAGGTTTACAATTTGAGCGAACGAACGCTGATTTAACTCCAGGAACATTTAGAGCGGTAGGTGCCAATGTTGAGCTGATGCCAGTCAATGAAGTGGTAGTGTATCGAATTCATCCAGAGCAGGGAAAGATTGCACATATCAGTAAGCTCAATGCTGTTTCGCGAGCCCTCGTTGATGAGCCAAAAGAATTTTTTCTTTTTCCTGCAAAACATTATGTTACCGATGAAGCAGATAGAGGGAGAGCGGTAGCGGATATACAAAAAGAACTTGATCTTCGCTTAACGCAACTTGAAGCCGAAGGGAAGATGCTTGAGGCAGAGCGCCTACGGAGACGCACTCGTTACGATCTTGCTCTCATTAGAGAAATTGGATACTGCAATGGTATTGAAAACTACTCTCGTCATTTCGATGGGCGTAAGGCGGGAGAACCACCATACACACTTCTTTCATATTTCCCGCACAAAGCAGATGGAACGCCAGATTTCCTGACAGTTATTGATGAGTCGCATGTGACTATTCCTCAGCTTCGTGGGATGTATGCAGGAGATCAATCGCGAAAAAAAATGCTAATTGATTACGGATTTCGATTGCCTTCTGCCGCGGATAATCGCCCTCTAACATTTGAGGAATTCGAAGGCAGAGTGCGAGAAAAAGTCTATACTAGCGCCACTCCGGGGGTCTATGAGTTTGAACACTCAGGTAAACCTATTGAGCAAGTGATTCGCCCCACTGGGCTCATTGATCCTGAAATAATAATTCGTCCTGTAACTGGTACTGGCTCATCCAATGGTCAGGTTGTCGATTTTATAGAAGAAACCATCACGGTAGTAAAAGGAGGAGGGCGAGTGTTGGTTACAACACTCACAAAGAAAATGGCAGAAGATTTATCGGAATTTTTAAAGGAAAAGAAAATAAAAGCAGAATATATCCATAGCGATATCAAGACGATTGATCGCATTACTATTCTTACTGAGTTTCGTAAGGGTACCTTTGATTGTTTGGTCGGGGTTAACCTACTTCGTGAAGGATTGGACTTACCAGAAGTCGAACTTGTTGGAATATTGGACGCTGATAAGGAAGGATTTCTCCGCTCGGACACTTCGCTTATTCAGACTATCGGAAGAGCCGCTCGTAATGTAAACGGACGGGTTATTCTTTATGCCGATGGCATGACCGGCTCGATGGAGCGTGCAATTGGTGAAACTAACCGTCGTCGTGCAGTTCAGCTCGCCTACAATAAAAAACATGGTATTACCCCAAAAACTATTCATAAGGTTATTAAAGACATCACCGAGACACTACAGTCTGAGCGAGCCGCTACTATCAATATGCTTTTGGCAGTTGATGAGGATCGCACGCATGATCCTAAAGCCTTGAAGGCTCTTATTAGTGAAAAGCGTCAGCAAATGGAAGACGCTGTAGAGGTTCTTGATTTTGAGACCGCAGCGCTTTTGCGGGATGAAGTGTATAAGCTTGAAGAGAAGTTGCCAGTGCCTAAGAAACCTAAACGTAAACCAAAATGGCCCAAGAAGGGGATGGTAATTGATTTAGAGGATTAAGAGTCTGTCTAGCGTTAGTCATCGAGAGACGGTAGTATGAGGGTACCGCCGGACCGGCGGTTATTCGTATATATGGCAAAAGAAAAATCGAAAGGTATTCATGACTCTGATGTAGGGCTCGACAAGATTGTTGTTCGAGGTGCAAAGACGCATAACCTAAAAAATGTTTCGTTAGAAATTCCACGAAATAAACTTGTTGTGTTTACTGGGCTTTCTGGTTCCGGTAAGTCCTCACTCGCGTTCGACACTATTTTTGCTGAAGGACAGAGAAGGTATGTTGAATCACTTTCGGCATATGCTCGGCAATTTTTGAATCAGATGGCAAAGCCCGATGTTGAAGAAATCACTGGTCTCTCGCCTGCAATTGCTATTGATCAGAAAAGTCGTTCTAACAATCCGCGATCTACCGTTGCAACTATTACTGAGATTTATGACTACATGCGTATTTTGTATGCTCGCGTAGGTCAGCCGTACTGTACGCAGGATGACACTCCAATTCAGAAACTTTCCAAGGAGGAGATTATGAAGATAATTCTTCGCACTGTTGAGGTTGTCGATTTAAAAGCAACAGCGAAGCGTGCAATGGGAGTCGCCTATAATGATTTGAAAATTCGTATTTTAGCGCCCGTAGTTGTGGGTAGAAAAGGAGAATACTATCAGCTTCTCTATGATTTGCTCGGTAAAGGATATGAAAAAGTAATTGTTGATGGAAAGGAACACTCACTTCGCGAAAGAATTGCTATTGAAAAGAATAAAGTACACGACATTGATGTTGTGGTGGATGAGATTTTTGTGACCGAATTTGAAAAATCAAAAGTGGATGCTAGGGAGCGATTATCAGAAGCGATTGAGCTCGCTCTTAAAGAATCGAACGGTCTTATAAAGATAGAAAACCCACTCAAAGAAGTGCGCATTCTTTCGGCAAAGTTTATTTGCCCACTGGACGGTTCATCGTTTCCGGAGGTCGAACCTCGACTGTTCTCATTCAATAGTCCCTATGGTGCATGTCCTGAATGTCATGGTCTCGGAACAGTAGGATTCTTTAATCTCGATGTTTGTACGGTATGTGAGGGCAAGCGCCTTCGACCAGAAGCGCTCCGGGTGTTTTTAGGAGGCACTGAACAGAGGCTAGGTATTTCGATTGTTGACCTTACACGGCTTTCTATTATTGATGCAAAGGCGTTTATTGAAAGCCTGAAACTGACCAAAAAACAGGAAGAAATTTCAAGTGCAATACTCAAAGAAATTCTTGCACGCCTACAATTTATGATTGATGTAGGCATTGGCTACCTTACTCTCGACCGCACCGCCAACACGCTTTCAGGCGGTGAGGCACAGCGCATTAGGCTCGCATCACAGCTTGGAAGCGGTCTTGTGGGAGCCCTCTATGTTCTCGACGAGCCTACCATTGGGCTTCACCAAAAAGACAATGATCGTTTAGTTAAAACACTTTTACGACTTCGAGATTTAGGTAACAGCATCATTGTTGTGGAGCACGATGAAGACACAATTTTCTCTTCAGACTTTATTGTGGACATTGGTCCTGGGGCTGGTGTGCACGGTGGAGAGATAGTGGTTGCTGGTTGGCTCGATAAACTTCTTACCGCTAAGCGCAACGACTCAGGCTCTTTGACGCTTTCGTATCTTCGCGGAGAAAAAAAGATTCCAATTCCCGACGAGCGACGCACCGAACAAAAAGGTGCCTTGAAAGTAAGGCAAGGAAATATTTTCAACATCAAGAATATGGATGTTGATGTTCCTTTGGGTAGATTAATTTGTGTCACCGGTGTATCTGGTTCGGGTAAATCGTCTTTCATGTATGAGCTTTTGTATAAAAATCTCCGAGGAAAGTTAGAGCGAAATTACAGAACAACCAAGCTCTATAACTGCGCTAGTTTTTCAGGTGCCGAGTATTTGAGTCGCGTTATTCTTATCGATCAGTCCTCCATTGGCCGTACACCTCGCTCTAACCCTGCTACATACACAGGCGCTTTTTCACACATCAGAGATATGTTTGCCGCAACGACTGAAGCTAGGGCACGCGGATGGAAGGGTGGCAGGTTTTCTTTTAATGTAAAAGGAGGACGATGTGAGGCCTGCCAAGGAAACGGCACCATTGCCGTTGAGATGCATTTCTTGCCCACAGTGTATGTAACCTGCGATGTGTGTGACGGTAAGCGCTTTATGAAGGAAACCTTGGAAGTCGAATACCGAAAGAAAAACATACATCAAGTACTTTCTATGACAGTGGAAGAGGGGCTTGAGTTCTTTAATGACATTCCCGCTATTCATGATCGTCTTAAAACACTTTCAGAAGTGGGCCTTGGCTACTTGAAACTGGGTCAATCCGCAACAACGCTTTCAGGTGGAGAAGCACAGAGAGTGAAAATTTCTTCGGAGTTGTACCGAAGACATACTGAAAAAACTATCTATCTTTTGGACGAGCCTACTATTGGACTTCACTATGAAGATGTTCGAAAGCTTATAGATATTTTGCAGACCCTCGTAAACAAGGGGAATACCGTCATGGTTATTGAGCACAATATGGAGCTTATAAAGAGCTCAGATTTCGTTATTGATATTGGACCTGATGGGGGAGTTGATGGAGGAAAAATCGTTGCCAAAGGTACGCCTGAGGAAGTGGCTCGGACAAAAGGTTCATATACGGGTGAATATTTGAAACCACTCTTGAAAAATTGACAGGTTATAGGTGAAATAATAAGGTGCGTGTATGTCTGAGAAAACTCCTGATGTTTCAAGGTCTCTACCCGAAATTTATGATGACAGGAGAGGTGGATGGCGGGTGCCCACAAGAGATGAAATGATCGATAGAATTAAAGGTGCTTTAGTAAGTCAATTTAGAATGAAAGGTGGAGATGCTCGCAAAAGGGCTAGGGCATTAGTGTTTGGTTTTGAAAACGGTACTGTGCCGTATGAGGAAATAAACTATTTTTGTTGAGATACATTTGACGAAAGTTTTTAATGTATTCATCTTGATTCTTTTTATGTCACTCTCACCCATATATGGGTGAGAGTGTGAGGTAAAGTTTACGACCTATCTTTCGCAGGCTTTTGTTTAGGGTTGAATCCTTTGGGCCAGGGGAACAAGAGGAAGTGGAGCGGATAATTCCGTTTTAGGCGTGCAAAGCCTTTATTCTGTTCAAATCGTTTTCCGCGTGCTTTAAATTCATCTTCCATGCCTTTAATTGCTTTCTCATATCCAGGCATTTGATCTTCAAGCCATCGGTGTACTTTTGAAATTGTAGTTACTCCCACTTTGAGCTCTGCTTTAATCGCATCATAACCTTTTCCTTTTAGGATACGTCGTGCAATAAGTATTCGGCGTCCAAGCATAATACGCTCTCCAGAGGTGAGGAGATCTCTTAGGAACGACTTCATCGCATTACGTCCTCGCAACGAGCCTGCTGCGGTATAAAGAGTGTCCAAAGTTTCGATAGTTTGTTTCTTCGTTAACTTCTTAGGATGTACTTTCATACTTGAATTTTAAATTTTCTTTTTTACACTCACCCATATATGGGTGAGTGTAAAATCAGTATATACTCTGCATCTTCTTTGTGACTTTGATATAGTGCAGATGTGGAAAAGAAAGATATAGATTTTTCAAAGATTCCTGATACCTCTGGTATTTACATCTTTCGTAAAGGAAAGAAGATTTTATATATAGGTAAGGCAACTTCACTTCGAAGTAGGATTCGAAGCTATTTTGTTGACAACATAATTGATATTCGCAGTCCCTTGATTGCCAAGATTGTTGCGGATGCGGGAGCGGTTACTTGGGAGGAAACCGACTCCGTGTTAGAAGCATTTCTTCTGGAGTCGAAGCGAATAAAAGAACATCAGCCAGTAGGAAATACAGACGCAAAAGA
>Ga0265292_1000942_pt1 | contig 30295 bp, 31 predicted proteins | sample Munlanlewell296A_FD_189080 | JGI IMG/M metagenome (GOLD analysis project Ga0265292, IMG submission 189080) | Leachate microbial communities from a municipal landfill in Southern Ontario, Canada - Leachate well 296A | ecosystem: Engineered > Solid waste > Landfill > Unclassified | place: Canada... | reverse complement strand
GTGAGTATGGGAACAATTGCCGCGCGGAAAGCATGGGAAATCGTTAAAAATACCGAAAATGTTTTGGCTATTGAATATATGAATGCAACACAAGCAATTGATTTTCGAGATACAAGAAAACTTGGAAAGGTGACAAAAAAAATGCATTCAATGGTAAGGAAATATGTAAAACACATTGATAATGATAGGATTTTAGCGAAGGATATACAGGTAATGCGTGATGACGTCTTTGAAAAAGTTATTGGAGTGATATCATAGATGTATGAGAGGAAAAGAAATTGAGATACTCAAAAAGCTCGTCTCCCTGCGGAGTTTTGTGGATAAAAAAAACAACGAAAAAAAAGTTGCCGATTTTATTTTTAAATATCTAAAACAATTTAGTTTTTTGAAGGTAAGTCGTCAAAAAATATCAAAAGACCGGTGGAATATTATTGCAAAAACAAAAGGAACCCAAAAATTATTTTTTGCGGGACACATGGATACAGTATTGCCAAAAAATAACCGCCCGATAAAGGTGAAAGAAAAAAGAGGAAGATTAATTGGACTTGGGGCCCTTGATACAAAGGGTGGTATCGCAGCATTACTCACTGCAATTGGAGAAATGAAGGAGATAAAAAACTCATCATTCCTTTTTTATTGCGGCGAAGAATACGATTTTAAGGGAATGAAAAATTTCTTAGATAATAAAACGGGAAAAATTGGAGAGATTGGAATTGTAATTGAACCCACTGATTTAAAAATATGGAATGCACACAGAGGACTTATTGAGATTTCTTTTGATATAGAAGGAAAACGTGGACATGCAGCGGATGAAAGTTCTGGGGTAAGTGCCACGAAAGCCATGATGGATTTATTATGCGCACTTGAATTATATCTAAACAATTTTTCTCACCCCGTATTGGGGAATTCGACACTTAATATCGCATTTTTATACGGAGGATTGCGTGATAATTCTTCAGTCAGTTATCAGGGTAATGTTATACCCGATTTTGCCCGATCGGTGATTGAAATTAGGACGGCTTCCGAAAAATTAAACGCTAAGAAGATATCTTTATTTCTTAAAAAGGAGGCAATAAAAAATAAAGTGGTGATAAAAAATCTTTTGGTGGTGCATGATTTGGGAAGCCTTTTTACATCAGAAAAGAAATTAAAGAACATTTCTAAAATAATCCATTCTGTTGTTGGGCGCGCCGAAATTATTTCCCCTCGAAAAAAGGGGTATAGCGATGGCCAACTTATATCACAAAAAAAGAAAATTCCAGTTGTATATCTTGGTCCATCTGGAAGAGGTGCTCATAGTGTTGATGAATATGTAGAGAAATCCTCTTTGTTGTTATTGAAAAATGTATATAAAAAGATTCTTGAAGAATATTCAAATTAGCAAAATTATCTGCCTTTTCGACACAAGGAGGAATACTTGACATTTCCTCCTTTTTTTTAGAATCTAATAGTAGTACTGAATTAAAAATGGAGGTGTGTCATGGGACACAATAATATTATTAGAATCGAACGGTTCGATTCACATCACGAACACTTCGAACATCTTCTTCCTAAACTGATATCTTGTTATCAAAATGTATTTGCTGACACCCCTTGGCACGAATGGAAAAGATGTCCTCAGTGTAAAGACTATTGGGGCATAAAAGACAAGGAGTTGCTTCATGAGATGAATTTTTCGCATTGTGGAGTTCCACTTGAAGACTATTGGAAGACTAAAGATGTCGAAGAGTGCATACGTGAAGTATTCACCCATAATACTTCTTGTTTTTTAGCTCTTTGTGATGAAGAGGTCATTGGATTTTGCTGGGGATATCTTATAGATCTTGTCGAGCTTGAAAGCCATCTTGGTTTAGGAATTGTTGCTCAAGTGGAAGATAGGTGGGGAAATTGTAAAACCGCGTATCAGAGCGAAATGGGAGTTGAAGCTTCATTTCGTGGAAAAAAGATAGCAAAAAGGATGTTTCGAGCACGCCACTTCGACTTTCTTGGTATGAATGCTGATGTCGGTGTAGTAAGAACAAGAAGAACTCCAGAGCCGAGTAATACATATCTTTGGTTTAAAAAACTTGGATATGAAACTATTGCCTCTTATTCAATTGCTGATGGAAGGGTGATTCTTGCAAAGAAACTCAGTGAGATAGAAGATATTTAATTTAATAAAACTGCCGAATTTTCCGGCAGTTTTTCTCGATTCCCAACATTTGACAATATATTGATTTAGTTTTATTGTTATGATAGTATTATTTATAAATAATTAGTAAAATAAAGGAGTATGGAAATGATAAAACCACAATTACCCAGCGGATTTAAGGACTATCTCCCCGAGGAGATGATCCAGAGAAACAAAATTCTTGACACAATTCGAGCATCTTTCGAATTGTTTAGTTTTTTGCCGCTTGAAACACCCGAAGTTGAACGTTTGGAAATTTTGACAGGTGGCGATCCAAACTTTACAAAACAAATTTATCTCGTGAAAAAAAGTGGAAACAAGGAAGAAGACATAGCTATTGCATTACGGTTTGATCTTACTGTTGCACTTGCGAGGGCGTATGCTCAATATCGGAATGAGATTGGAGGGTTGTTCAAACGTTACCAACTTGGAAGGGTATTTCGAGGCGAACGCCCACAAAAAGGAAGATTTAATGGATTTTACCAATTCGATGTTGATACCGTCGGGTCGAAAGAAATGACCGCAGATGCTGAAATTGTTGCGGTGATTTATACCACCATGAAAAAACTCGGTGTGAATGATTTTATTATCAAGATCAACAACCGGAAGATTTTAAACTCCCTTCCAGAATTTGCTGGATTTAAAAATGAATTAAATATTGATGTACTGCGCGCGATAGATAAACTTGATAAGCAGTCATGGGAACCAATATCGGGAGAGCTTACTACAATGGGAATCTCAACTGATGCGGTTGCGGCAATTAAAAAATTCCTGGATATTTCACGTGGTAACGAAGAGGCACTTGATATGGTATTTGATCTTGTAAAAAAATCAGAAAATGCTGTTCAAGGAATAAAAGAGCTTCGTGAAATTGCTGAAAATCTTTCTGCGCTTGGTGTACCAAAAGAGAATTGGATATTCGACTTTTCGGTCGCCCGCGGACTTGGATATTACACGGGTCCTGTATTTGAAACAATGCTCACTAAACTTCCATCAATTGGTAGTGTGTGCTCTGGTGGTAGATATGATGATTTGATAAGCAAGTTCAGCACCATATCTGTCCCTGCAGTAGGTACATCAATCGGAGTAGATCGTCTGTTTGACGCGTTGAAAGAACTTGGAATGGTGAAAAAAGAAAAGAGTATTGCAAAAATACTCGTGCTCAATTTTGAAAATAATCCAAAAGCACGTATTTACGTCCAAGAAATTACCTCTTTACTTCGCGCAAACAACATTCCTACCGAACTTTATCTTGGAAAAGAAAAGGGGATGGGGGGGCAATTGAAATACGCGGAAAAATTGGAAATGCAATATGCAATTATTGCAGGAATGACTGAAGTTGAAAAAAATATTATTCAATTTAAAGACTTAACGAATCGTACGCAGGAAACTATTGACAAATCTGAAATTATTGCTAAAGTAAGGTCAGTCATTTCTTAAGTTTCACGGGACGCATAGCTCATGATTGGTAGAGCGCCTGACTGTGGATCAGGAGGCGACGGGTTCGACCCCCGTTGCGCCCCCGCCGTTTTTCACGGCTCTAATAAAGAAAGACTTTCGTAAAAACGAAGGTCTTTTTTGTTAAGGGCGGATAATTATTTTATGGTATACTAGAAAGAGATAAATGAAATTTGTGCAAAAAACACTATCATGAATTTATACGATCCAGAAGTAAAAGATATATTACTTGAGCATAATTATGTCGATCCCGCTGACATGAAAAATGCGGAGGTTGCCGCGAAAACTGGAAATATAAACGCGGTTGATTATCTCATATCCAAAGAACTCATAACAAGAGATCTTGTCGGGCAAGCGATTGCTGAATCGTTTTTTGTGCAATATGCCGATCTCAATTCTCATCAGCCGCCACGCGAACAAGTGCTTCATATTCAAGAAAATGTGGCAAAAAAATTCAGAGTGGTGATATTTAAGGAAACGAAAAATGAAGTAGTAGTTACGACCGATGAGCCAACGCAGAAAGAATTAAAAGAAGGACTGAAGACGATTTTTGATGGAACAAAAAAAATTACCATCGCATATTCACTCCCCGATGATATTGATGGTGCATTCACGCATTATAAAAAAACGCTTGAAACGCGTTTTGCGGCAATTATAAAGGAAAATAAAAAGGTTGCTCCGGAGATTATAGAGGAGATTATTAATGACGCAGTGACATATCGATCCTCTGATATCCATTTTGAACCACAAGAACAGGAGGTGGTTATCCGTTTTAGAATTGACGGGGTGCTACAGGAGGCAGGAAGAATCCCAAAGGAATATTACGAGAATATTTTAAATAGGATAAAAATACAGGGACATATGAGAACCGATGAACATTTTTCAGCACAAGATGGTTCACTTCGATATAGAAATGGGAATGAAAATATTGATATGAGAATTTCTGTTATTCCGATTATGGATGGCGAAAAGATAGCAATACGTTTACTTTCGGAATACGTGAGGGGATTTACCCTCGGTGATTTAGGTCTTTCAGAGGAACACCAAAGTATGCTCATAAAAGCAGCGCAGAAACCGTTTGGAATGATTCTCGTAACCGGTCCAACAGGATCGGGAAAAACGACAACGCTTTATTCTTTAATTAAAATTTTTAATATGCCAGAAAAAAATATTACGACAATTGAAGACCCAATTGAATACAAAATAACAGGGATCAATCAAATTCAGGTGAATAAACAAACAAATCTGACTTTTTCAGAAGGACTTCGCTCAATCGTAAGACAAGATCCCGATATTATTTTAGTGGGAGAAATCCGTGATAATGAAACTGCCGATATTGCCGTAAATGCAGCGCTTACTGGACATCTTTTATTTTCCACGTTTCATGCGAATGATGCGGCAACGGCAATTCCTCGTCTTTTTGATATGGGTATTGAGCCATTTCTTCTTGCGTCGACGCTTGAAATAATTGTTGCTCAGCGATTAGTACGGAAAATTTGTGAAACTTGTCGCTTTAGCGTCCCTATAAAAAAAGTTGATCTAGAAAAAATATCGGCAAATATTTCTCAATATTTTCAGGAAAAAACAACTCTCTATAGGGGAAAGGGATGTTCAGTATGTAATTTTACCGGCTATAAAGGGAGGACGGGAATATTCGAATTTATCGAAGTCACGCCGGAGATAAAAGATTTAATGATGAAAAATCCATCTACACAAAACATTTGGTCGCTCGCACACGCCCAAGGATCAAAATCTTTATTTGAAGATGGAATAGAAAAGGTAAAAGGAGGAATTACCACCGTAGAGGAATTATTACGCGTTTCATCTCCTTCAAAGGAATAAATAATGGAAAAAAAAAGAAAACAAAAAAATTTTTTCTCTTTCTTTTCACTCGCACACATCAGTAAAGATGAGCGAGCATATTTTATAGAAAATATTTCTCTCCTTATTTCTTCCGGGATGAATATCATGGTTGCGCTTGAAGCAATTAAATCAGAGAGTAAATCGAAAGCTATGCGAGAGATGATTGATTTTATGAAGGAGGAAATTGACGCGGGTGTTTCATTGTGGAAAGTGCTTGATCATACACATATATTTTCTACAAATGTGATTGCCCTTTTACGCATTGGTGAAGAAACAGGAAGATTATCCGAGAACTTCAAAGTGATAATTTCTCAGGAACGAAAAGATCGCGTGTTCAAATCAAAACTGCGTTCCGCGATGCTTTACCCAGGGATTGTATTCTCACTTACGGTTGTCATTGGTGTTGGAATCACATGGTTTATACTTCCAAAACTCGCATCAGTCTTTTCTGGATTACACCTAGATCTTCCCATACTTACCCGCCTTCTCATTAGTGTAGGAACTTATCTTGGAGCATATGGACATATTGTTATCCCACTTTTTATCGTGGTATTATTTACTCTTTGGTATTTCCTTTTCATTTTTAAGAAAACAAAACATATTGGACAAGATTTTTTATTTCTTTTTCCCGCGATTGGAAAGTTGGTGAAAGAAATTGAAATTGCGCGTTTTGGATATATGCTCGGAACGCTTTTAAATGCTGGGTTATCATTAACCGATTCGTTAAATTCATTGAGTGAGGTGACGGGAATTCGAAGATACCAAATGTTTTTTGATTACATCCGAAAAGAAATTGAAGAGGGAAACTCTTTCAAAAAAAGTTTTTCTACATTTCCCCATACGAAAAAATTGATTCCAGTGCCTATACAGCAGATGATTGTTGCGGGAGAACAATCGGGAAATTTAGCGGAAATACTTTCTACTATTGGAAGTATCTTTGAAGAAAAAACTGAAATTACAACAAAAAATCTTTCAGTAATACTTGAGCCAATACTTCTTGTAATTGTGTGGATTGGTGTTGCGGGAATCGCTCTTGCGGTGATACTTCCACTTTACTCTCTCCTTGGGGGACTAAATCCTTAAAATCATTTTTATTATATGTATCTTTCACATAACACGGGATTTACACTTATTGAAATAATGCTTTCACTTGCGATTATTTCACTTATTGCTGCAACAGGAATTCCAATTTTTCAATCATTTCAAAATAGAAATGAACTTGATATTGCAACGGTGACGTTTGCGCAAAGTTTACGGCGCGCACAGATATTGTCACGAGCTTCAGATGGTGATACGAGTTGGGGTATGTATGTGCAACCGGGAGATATTACTCTCTTTAAGGGTCTAAGTTATGTGGGTCGTGATAATACCTTTGATGAAGTATTTACTATTCCAATAAGTATCGTTGCATCAGGAACGCAGGAGTATGTATTCAGTCGTTTTACAGGTTTACCGCAGAGTGTTGGATCATTAACATTTACATCAGTAAATAATGAAACAAGAATAATCACAATCAACACAAAAGGGACGATTAGTTATTAGCTTCTTAGCTTGTAGCTTTTTAGGGTATGAATAATCAACCAATAAATACATACAAAGATTTAATTGTCTGGCAAAAATCAATGGATTTAGTGGTTGCTATTTATGATTTAACAGATAATTTTCCGAAAACTGAAATATATGGTCTAGCGGCGCAAATGCGCCGAAGTGCTGTATCAATCCCATCCAATATTGCAGAAGGGAGAAGGCGAGGAAGTAAAAAGGATTATCGTCAATTTCTTATTATCGCGTATGCCTCTGGCGCAGAGTTAGAAATGCAGATAGAAATTGCGAAACGTTTGCCATTTGGAAAAAATCTGAATTATACAAATGCAGATGGTTTACTTAATGAAGTAATGCGTATGTTGAATAAAATGACTCATGAACTCAATTCCTAAAAAGCTGAGAAGCTACCAACTACAAGCTAGTAAAGGATTTATTTCTATTGAAGCGCTTCTTGCGGCGACAATCTTTGGATTGTTAGTGACTGGACTTGTGGGCGCATACCTTTATGGTCAAGAAGCAACCGTACTTTCGGGGAGTCGTGTTCGTGCGGTGATGTTGGCGGAAGAAGGATTGGAAGTAGTTCGTAATATTCGCGATGCGTCGTATGCAAATCTTGTTGATGGAACATACGGGCTCGCGACATCAAGTAACCAGTGGATATTTTCTAGCAGTTCGCAAGACATAATAGGAGGATTTACCCGTCAGGTGACTATTGCTACAGTTGATTCAAAAAGAAAATCAATCACTTCAAATATTTCTTGGCAACAAAATCAACAACGATCGGGTTTAGTTTCACTTATCTCGCGTCTTACAAATTGGATGGCGATAGTCATTGGAGATTGGGCAAATCCAAACACACTTGCCGGTACGTATAATGCAAGTGGTAATAATGATGGTCTTAAAATAGCCGTTCAAGGTAATTATGCATATATTGTGCGAAATGGTGGCACACCAGATTTTCTTATTGTAAACATCAGTAATCCATCCAGCCCATCACTTGCTGGATCACTTACGCTCACCGGTACACCAAATAATATTTTTGTTTCCGGAAATTATGCATATGTGACCAATAGCGATAATGTGCAAGAATTGCAGATCATTGACATTTCCAATCCGCTTTTACCAAGTGTTGTGGGAACATTTAATGCTTCAGGAAATGGAAATGGAATGGGTATTTATGTTGTTGGCTCAATTGCATATCTCGGGCGCGATACCGCTGGAGAAGATACATTTGTGACCGTGAATATCTCAAATCCGAGTTCACCTTCTCTTATTGGATCGATTGATCTTGATCAAATAGGATACGAGGTGGTTGTTTCGGGAAATTATGCGTATATTGCTTCCGATGATAACGAGCAAGAATTGAAAGTGGTTAATATTACCACCCCGTCGGCTCCAACACTCGCTGGCGGTCTCAATCTTGCTGGCAATACGGATGCCATCACCATTGCGCGTGCGAGTTCAACACTATTAGTTGGACAGGGATCATCACTCAGAATAGTAAATATATCAACGCCGACGAATCCATCACTTATCTCATCATTTACCGGGGGAAACACTATAAACGAGATTTCACTTGGAAATGGCAATGCCTACGCGTTTCTTGCTGAATCAAATGGTCCCAGCGAATTAGAAATAGTGAATATATCAACGCTGAATGTTCCCACACAAGTTGGTATATATAATGCGTCAGCAACATTCAACGGCGTTGCATATGACGGGGTATCTGATCGAGCATACGTTGTTGGTGCGGCAAACACTGCAGAACTTAGTGTTATCGCACCATAGATATATGAGAAAAAATATTTATTCACAATCTGGATTTACCCCCCCACCAAAATTTTTTGGTGTGAGCTCACAAAGCGAGCGGGGGTTTACACTAGTTGAATTGTTGCTTTATCTAGGGCTTTCGTCGGTTTTGATTATTGCTATTTCTATTTTTCTTTCGATGCTCTTGCAAGCTCGTATTAAAAATCAGGCAATTGGAGAAGTTGAACAGCAGGGGTTGCAGGTAATGCAAATTATGACGCAAACCATCCGAAATGCTAGTAGTACTAATTCTCCCACCCAAGGTGCAAGTACTTCTTCTCTTTCTCTTAACACTACTGTTCCAGCAAATAATCCAACGGTTTTTGATCTTTCAAGTGGAGTGATTCGCATCACGGAAGGTGGGGGAACGGCGGAAGCACTTACAAATTCCCGTATCGTGGCCTCTGGTCTTATATTTCAAAATCTTTCTCGACTGGATACGCCAGGGATCATTCGTGTCCAATTTACGCTTACCTATAAAAATCCAAATAATGTAAGTGAATATAATTTTCAAAAAACATTTATCGCCTCCGGAACATTGAGATAAATAATATGTATTTTAATTTTAGGAATAATATTTGTTATAATAAGGTGGGTGGGTACATTACATTAGTGAGTGTTTTAGTGGCGGGGGCTGTTGGCGTTACAATTGCCGTTTCCATTATATTACTTGGCGTTGGATCATCGCAAACGAGCTTTGCGGATGAAAGGTCGAATCAAGCGAAAGGATTGGCAAATGCATGTGCCGAAGAAGCACTTCAACAAATACATGACATTCCTTTTTTTGCCGGTTCCGATACACTTACACTTGGACAGGGAACGTGTGGATATTTGGTAACAAATGAGGGGGGATCAAATCGCACTATTACCTCGTCAAGTACTGTGGGCACGGTTATTCGAAACATAACTATACAAATTAATCAAATAGGTCCTACAATTCAAATTTCGTCGTGGCAGGAAAATTAAAATCAAAAATGAACACATATAATAAAAAACAGGATGGATTTACACTTCTCGAAGTATTGTTGGTTGTTGCAATTATCGCAATCCTTGCGGGTATTGTCATTCTTGCTATCAATCCAGGAAAACAACTTGCGGATACAAGAAATACACAAAGAAAGTCGGATGTGAATACGATATTGAATGCGGTGTATCAATATACGATTGATAACTCAGGAACACTTCCGGCATCGATTACCACAACCTCAACAGAAATTTGTAGGAGTACGGTCGCAACTTCAACATGTACATCATTGGTAAATTTCACAGACTACATTACATTAAACGAAAAATATTTAACTGCGCTTCCGATTGACCCCCAATCAACATCCACAGCAGGTACTGGATACAAAATATTCAAGACGGCAAACTCGAGAATTACTGTTACTGCTCCAAGCGCCGAAAACTCACAAACAATAACAGTCACACGATAAGAGAGTAAACCCCGTTAGAAGCTCACACGGAGCATTAAACCCTGTATTCACCAAAACTGATCAGCATTCATCCCGTTAGAAGCAGATCGCGATCCGCGATCGCGGCTTCTAACGGGATTCATCCTCGTGGCAAGGCGCGGGACATTCTGCTTCTAACGGGGTAAAAATTGAATTACAAAAACTCACGGATAAAATGTGAGTCTTTATCGTTCTTTCGATATGGAATATGGTAAAATAAGAAGACAAGTCGGGAAAAGTTCTATTTTATCATGAATAAAAAACAGGATGGGTTTACACTACTTGAGGTACTCCTCGTTGTTGCAATCATTGCAATCCTTGCGGGTATTATTATTCTTGCCATTAATCCGGCAAAACAACTCGCGGATACAAAAAACACACAGAGAAGGGCGGATGTAAATACAATCTTAAATGCAGTCTACCAATATATGATTGATAACTCGGGAACGATTCCGTCAACCATTCCCCTTAATTCTGATTGCGGAATAGTCGCGACAACTGAAATTTGTAAATTAAATGGAATTTGTACGAATCTTGTTGATCTCTCTGTACTTACCAATAGTAAAAAATATCTTGTATCAATCCCGATAGATCCCACTGGCTCCACTTCAACGTATGGTACTGGATATAGCGTTTCAAAAGATGCCACAAATCGTGTAACTGTGTGCGCTCCACGAGCGGAACAGGGAACTACGATAAGTGCAACACGGTAAAAATATTTATTAATGCAAAGCCCCACTAAAAGAAGGTTTTCTTTTGAGACACAAGGCGTCCGTCAGCATGTTGGTCTTATGACGGTGTCTTTTTTTATGGTGTTTCTTGGTTTATGGGGCGTGTCAGGTCTTGCGGAACGTGCGGTTTATTTTTTAATCTATTTTAATCCAGACCTTACCCAAGAGCTTTTTTCAAATATTTCCGCGGTGTTTGTTTTTGTGGGAAGTATGTTGCTTACCGTTCAAGCATTTTTGGTAATTCGTCATGAAAAACAACTCACAGAGGAGAAACAGAAACTAGATGAGGCATTGTTAAATAGTATTGGAGATGGAATTATTGCGACCGACGAAAAAGGAATTATTATATTTATGAACCCTCAATCAGAACGTTCTTTTTTATGCACGTTTAATGAATGTAGAGGAAATAATATATTTGATTTTCTTGAACTATATGACGGGAAAGAAAGAAAAGTTTCGAGAAGTGCTCATCCATTGCAAAAAATATTTTTATTGAAAGAAGAAGCATATCCGTTTGTAACAAAACCAAAAGAATTTTTTTATCTTAAAAAAGAAGGGAATCAGAAAAAATTTCCTGCTTCGCTTAACATTGCCCCCGTTATTATTGAAGGAATATTACGCGGAGTGGTGATTGCATTTCGAGATATCACAAAAGAAAAAGAAATAGATGAAATGAAAAGTAGTTTCATAACAGTAGCGGCGCATCAGTTAAGAACTCCATTAGGGACAATTCGGTGGAATATTGAATTACTTATGGAAGAAGCAGGTTCATCATTTTCTGAGGCAATTTCTTCTGTGGTACAAAACATTTATGAGACGAACAAACGAATGGTTGAAATGGTAGATGATCTTTTAAATGCATCCCGCCTTGAAGACGGGAAAATAGAAAACCGACCAGAGCATATGCTTATTGCCCCGATGATACAGTCGGTTATTCAAGATTTTACACCGGAAATACAAAGATTGGGATTAACATTTTCATTTGATGTAAAAAAATATATGTCCATTGAGGCAATTGTTGATCCAAAACGGTTTAGAGATGTTATACAAAATCTCATAGGAAATGCCATTCGATATAATTCCATGCAGGGTTCGGTGTCTATCGATGTAGCGAAGTCAGAAAAAGATATTGTTATTACGGTTTCTGATACAGGAATAGGTATTCCCGAGAATGAAAGAGAAAAATTGTTTTCTCGGTTCTTTAGGGCATCAAATGCACTTTTACATTCCACCGATGGATGTGGTCTTGGTCTCTTTATTGTAAAATCGTATGTGGAGGGATGGGGTGGGCAAGTATGGTTTGAAAGCGTTGAACAAAAGGGGACAACCTTCCATTTTTCAATACCAATGCTTACATAATATATGGCAAAAAATATAATTTCAAAAAAAAAGAAGATTTTGGTTGGAGAAGACGATAAAAATTATGCAAATATTTTTCGTTTGAAACTAGAAAAAGAGGGATATGAAGTTTTTATCGCTGGTAATGGAAGGGAGGTGTTAGAAATTGCAAAACACGAGGAACCACAATTAATCCTCTTAGATATTATTATGCCGATTCAAAACGGCTTTGACACGCTCAAAATATTAAAATCGGATGCGGATCTTTTACACATTCCGGTGATTGTGGTTTCGAACCTCGGTCAAGATGAAGATGTAAAAAAAGCTGAGAAACTTGGCGCATCCGACTATCTTATCAAGGCAAATATTTCGATACAGGAGATGGTCGAGAAAGTGAGAGGGTATATGAAATAGTAACCCCGTTAGGGAACTCGCGCGGAGCATTAAACTCCGTGCTCGTGTTAGGTTGTCATAATCCCGTGACCTGCCGGCAACGTGAAACGTATCTTTTTGGACTGGCAACTCGCTAAGCATTCTCTAACGGTGTGAAGAATTATGAATAATAAAAACGCACCTAAATCTTTTAAATGGAGGGTAGGTGTGTTAAACTTTGTGTATGAGAGTTGATATTTTGGGGAATAAGTTGGATCTCACCCCGTCAATTAAAAAATATATTAATGATAAATTTGTTCCGCTCGAGAAAGCACTTTCTCGCTTCGAACATGAGGGGGAAACCGTCCTTTTTATAGAAATTGCACGAACGACCAGACATCATAAAAAGGGAAATGTGTTTTATGCTGAAGCGACAATAAAACTTCCCGGAAAAACAATTCGCGCTGAACATTTTGACGTTGATGTGAGAACAAGTATTGATGCGGTGAAAGATGTGTTACGCGAAGAAATAAAGAAATTCAAGGAAAAAAAACAAGAGAAAAATGGAAAAAAAAGAGAGAAAGGTTTTTAATAAAAAAAGTGGTTTATTATTAAAAGAAGGATGATTCAATTGATGTTTTTATAGGACCCAAAGGAGGATGGAGTGAAACTGAGTTAAACAATGCAAAAGAAAATAGATTTTTGATTATGAGTCTCGGTAAGTTCACATTACGCAGTGAAACCACAGCTATTATTGCTTCATATTTATTCTCAAATTCTTGACCTACTTACACTGCCATACTGAAATAGGTTTGAAGTCCGAGAAGCATTATAATAATTTTAATTCTAAAACCTTTCTATGAAAGAACTTTTTCTCACTTCGGAAATAAATCTTGTCGCTAGCGATATCAGTAAGAAAATTAAAACCAAAAGCGGCAATTTGCGGACCGCATATATAATAACGCCCGTTGAAAAGGGGTATGAGAAAAACGATCTGAAATGGTCCAAGCAAAACCAAGCTTCAATGATAAAAGCTGGATTCGATATTTTTGAATATTCCATAACAAATAAAAAACTTGACGAATTAAAACGAGACTTAAATGATGTTGATGTGATTTATGTTGAAGGAGGGAGTTTGGTTTATATGATGAATCAGGTTCGTTTGTCTGGATTTGATATTTTTATTCGCGAATTTGTTAAAAAGGGTGGTGTGTATATAGGGACTAGCACAGGAAGTTTTATCATGGCGGAAGATACTGCACCAGGACTTTCATTGGAGGTATATTTAGAAAACAATTTTGACACTAAAGGAATAGGTTTAGTGAATTTTCTTGTCATGCCCCATTGGGGCACTAGTGAGTTTAAAGAGAGTTATCAAAAAATGTTGTTTGATGCTTATGATATGAAGGTCCCGATGATTGTTTTGACTGATACTCAATACGTTTGGGTCAAAAATGATTCCATACAGATTATTGATGTAAATAAATGAAAATTAGAAAAAATATAAATAGAGTGAGAAGACGGGCGGAAAGGATTTTAAAAGGACTCAAAAAAATTGTTCCAAATGCGGGGATGATGTTGAAATACAGGAATAATTTGGAACTTCTTGTTGCGGTGATACTTTCCGCGCAATGCACCGATAAAAAAGTAAATGAGGTGACTGAAAAACTATTTAAAAAATATACGAGATTTGAAGATTATATAAAAGCATCCGCCAACCGGCGGACCGTCAAAGAATTCGAAAAAGATATTTATGCAACCGGATTTTATAAAAATAAAACAAAAAATATACTTTCGGCAGCGAAATACATACAAAAGAATCATGGAGGAAAAATACCAAAAACCATGGAAGAAATAATAAAAATTCCGGGTGTTGGGAGGAAAACAGCAAATGTGGTGCTTGGAAATGCATATGGAATAGTGGAGGGGATTGCCGTCGATACACACGTCTTTCGACTCGCGCATGTCCTTAAACTAAGTGACGGAAAGACACCTGAGATAGTGGAAAAAGATCTAATGGGTCTATTTCCTAAAAAAGAGTGGTTTAGGCTCACCTATTACTTAATTGAATATGGAAGAAACTATTGTCCCGCACGCAAACATGATCATAAAAACTGTCCACTTTTCCAAATCTTACGAAGTTCGACTTCGTAAGATTGTGGTTTGACAAAATTTCTATTTTTTATAGAATAAGAAACAGCATTTTGTGGAGGATCTATATGGTGGGGCGCTTGGGAGAGGCGCCAGATGAATATCTCTGGAATGAATTCCTATTGTGGATTCTCCGTCATTTTTTCAAAATCTATAAACGCGGGGGTAGCTCAGTTGGTTAGAGCGCTTCCTTGCAAGGAAGAGGTCGCAGGTTCGAGTCCTGTCGCCCGCTCGCATCTTGGGTGGATAGTTTAATTGGGAAAACGCAACATTTTTAATGTTGAAAGTAGAGGTTCGAGCCCTTTTCCGCCCACGCTGGGACCGTCGTTTAATTGGTTAGGATGCTGAGTGTTAATCAGTGAATAGGGGTTCGAATCCCTTCGGTCTCGCGCTGTAGCGACGTAGCTAAAAAAAGCGAGTATTAATTTCGTAGTAGGAGAAATTGATATTTGAAGACATTGGTTCTTCCGTCGCTACGCATATTTTAAAACCCTTCAATAAAGAAGGGTTTTTGTTTTTTCTAAATCTTGTATAATTATATATAGATCATTTAGGGCTGTAGCTCAATGGTTGCCCACCCGAACGACTGAAATTATTCAGTCGAGCGGGGAGCACACTCCGATGTATATCGGAGAGGTCGTAGATTCAAGCCCCATCGGTCTTACGTAATATTGTTCGGTTGTGTGAATCGTCTAATTGGATAGGATCTCTTTGAGATAATAAAGAGAAATAAGAGTTCGAGTCTCTTTTTGCACACCGGCTTGTATTTCATAAAAAACCTTTGATTATAAGGGTTTTTCTTTTTGACATGGGTAAAATGATACCGTATCTTTTAAATAGGTTCTTTTTAAATGCCGAGGTGGCGGAATTGGCAGACGCGCAGGACTCAAAATCCTGTAATCTTTTAGGTTGTGCGGGTTCAAGTCCCGCCCTCGGCACCAGTAGTAACTTGTTCGGAATTAAGAATAGGGAGCGATTTTGCGGAAGCCAAAATCGCGCTTTGATTTTCGCCAAAACCCTTTCCGCCTACGGCGGAAGCCGTGAAATCCCATAATTCCCCCCAGCGTATGGAAACCGTTTTGTCCTTGATTTCAGGGTTAGAGCCGATTTTCTGAAAAAACTTCTTCCATTCTAAGAAATTGGAAGATAATATTCGCGTGGCTCTTAGCAGGCGTCCCATTATTTACGTCTTCGTTGGCGGCGCCGCGATTGTACTTTTCTGGCGAGGTGTGTGGATGGTTGCGGATACCATTCCGTTTTTAACAGCCCAAATTCCCCTTTGAAGCCGAACACTTGGTGATATAGTTATCGCCATGAAAAACAGAAAAAAGGTTGGATGAAAAAATCGCCTCGGAAGTAAAAACAGAGCTTGATATATTAAACTACATAGAAAAGCGACTCAACGATATCGAGAAAGAATTGAAAATCTTCAGAGAAGAAATGAGGAGAAATGTCGTTCCGCTAGCGTAATTTTTTGTTGATTTATCAAAGAAATATTGCTATAATTGACCAATATTATGCCAGGTAGTGAAAACTCGACTGATTCGCCAAAGGCGAATAAAGATTGAATCCTCTAATTTTTACTATTTGGCGATAATAAACAACTTAAAGATTAAAATTAATTATCAATTATTTTTAAGTCGAGTTTCTACTACCTGGTATGACTATCCCAAAGTATCTTACACGAATTTTCTTTATTGGAATTTTTGTCGTTTTTATATTTTTTTCAAGTATTGTTGCTTTCGTTACTGATTGGTGGTGGTTCTCCGAAGTTGGCCATACTCAAATCTTTATTAAATCTTTGGTCTCTAAAATAGTGCTGTTCTTGTCAGCGGGAATTTTTGCCGCCGTTTTTTTACTCATCAACTTCTCTTTAGCAACCCGCTCAAAAATCTCTTGGACGGCAATTTTGCCGGAGGCGTTAATCGGTCGACCGATGAATGTGGACAGTCGCATTGTTAAAAAATTAGCCGTTGTGTTGAGTGTGGTAATCGCGGTCTTTTTCGGACTTGCGGCGGCGGCCAATTGGCAAGAAATACTGAAATTTATTTCCGGCGCGGTTTTTGGCGCATCAGATCCTATCTTTAATAAAGATATCGGATTTTATATTTTTTCTCTTCCAGTCTTTCAGACGGGGTTGGGCCTAATAAAATTTCTCGCTTTGTTAACGCTGATCGGCTGTGCGATTATATATTTTTTTCGAGGTAGCCTTAATGTTGCAAGTTTGCGATTACTTAAGCAAATGCAAATTGAACGCGGGGCTAGAATCCATCTTGGCATTTTGCTTGCAATTTTTCTCGCAACCATTGCCGTCGGGGTCTATCTTTCTCGCTTTACACTGCTTACAAGCCAAAGCGGCTTAGTTTTTGGCGCGACCTACACAGATGCAACCGTGAGAATATTCATGCTTTGGATTTCAATGGCTACTGCCGTGCTCGCTGTGATTTCGGCCATCTTTTGGGCATGGTCCCCCTACGGGGGATCTCCCGAAGGGAGAAAAGGAAAGTTATCGCCACTTATCGGAGCAGTTTCTCTGTATGTTATCGTGGGATTTGCTGGGGCGGTGATCCCGTCCCTTGTCCAAAAACTCGTAGTTGCTCCAAATGAGCTTGTGAAGGAGACGCCGTTTATTAAGTATAATATCGCCGCTACCAGGGCTGGGTTTGCGCTTGATAAAATAGAGGAGCGAGAAATCTCTGGAGATAAACCCATCACTGCGTCTGATATCGCAAACAATAATCTTACGGTCAAAAATGTGCGGCTTTGGGATAGGAAACCCCTTTTGTCAACTTTTTCCCAGATACAAGAAATCAGAACCTATTACGAGTTTGCCGAAGTTGATAATGATCGCTATATCATAGACGGAGAAATTCGCCAGATTATGTTATCTCCGCGGGAGTTGGCATCGGATAGCTTACCGAATAAAAACTGGATTAATGAACGGCTGACATTTACTCATGGCTACGGCGTAGCGGCCGGGCCGGTGAATCAAGTTACTCCCGAAGGCCTGCCGGTTTTGTTTGTGAAGGACTTGCCGCCCAAGTCGGATGTGAAAGAACTTGAAATTTCGCGTCCAGAAATCTACTTCGGCGAGCTTTCAAACGACTATGTCATTACCAAAACAAAATCCCGTGAGTTTGATTATCCTAAGGGTGAAGAAAATGTCTATGCAACATATGGAGGGAAAGGCGGGGTGGAGATAAATTCGTTTTTAAGGCGCGTCTTTTATGCGGTGAAATTTCAGTCGCTCAAACTGCTTTTGTCTAACGACATAACTAATGAAAGCCGTATTTTATATTACCGCACCATTGCCGAGAGAGTCGCCAAGATCGCGCCGTTTTTGACCTTTGACCGAGACCCTTATATTGTCATTGCCGATGGCAAGGTATATTGGATTGCCGATGCGTATACCACGAGTGACCGCTATCCTTACTCGGAACCAATACGGTTAAACGGTGGGAAGATAAACTATATCAGAAACTCGGTTAAGGTAGTGGTTGATGCGTATAATGGCAGTGTTGTTTTCTATCAAGCGGATGCAGATGACCCGATTTTAAAAACATATGCTACGATTTTCCCCGGAACATTCCGGCCGATGTCGGAGATGCCAGAAAGTTTGGTTTCTCATTTGCGCTATCCCGAAGATATCTTTACTCTGCAGACTGCCGCGTATTCGGTCTATCACATGGATGATCCGCAGATTTTTTACAATAAAGAAGATCAGTGGGAAATTCCGGCCATTCCGTCAGAAGGAGAGGGCCTGCCTGCCCTGCCTACCGGACAGGCAGGCGGTCAGGCAGGGGCATCTCGCGCCGGCGCAATTCCGCCAATGCAACCGCGGCACATTATTATGAAATTGCCGGGTGAGAAAAAAGAGGAATATATTTTGATGCTGCCTTTTACTCCTCGCGCAAAAGACAATCTGTCTGCCTGGATGGTCGCCCGTAATGACGGAGAAAGCTACGGCAAGTTGTCGGTCTATCGTTTCCCCAAAGACAAGCTCGTGTTCGGACCAAAACAGATCATAGGCCGAATTAATCAAGACTCAGAGATTAGTCAGCAGATTTCGCTTTGGAGTCAAGGCGGGTCGCAAGTAATCCAAGGTCCGCTTTTGGTTATCCCGATTGAAGAATCTCTTTTGTATGTGCGCCCGCTATATCTCAAGGCTGAAGCCGGAAAAATTCCGGAGTTAAAGCGAGTGGTGGTGGCGTATGAAAATAAAATTGCCATGGAAGAAACGCTGGAAGAAGGACTGGCGAAAATTTTTGGCAGTGCCCTGCCTGCCGGCAGGCAGGGAACAGGAGTACGACCACAGGGAACCACGACAGTAAAATCATCCGTTTCAAACAGAATACCCTCTCAAGATATTCAGGAACGCATACGAAGAGCGGCCAGCGCGTATGAGGAGGCACTTCAAGCGCAAATGAACGGTGATTGGGCACGCTACGGTGAGGCCATAAGACGACTAGGAGATATTCTTAAGCAATAACGAATAAAAATATTTATGAGGATTAACTCTGCGATAATAATTGCACTTATTACCCTCCTTATTGGTTTTTTCTCTAAGCAACCATATATATGGATTCCTTTATCTGTTTTAATTTCAGGGCTTATTGATTTATGCACTCGACGATGGGTTGTGTCTGACGAACTCGGTTTGTGGATTAAAACAAGTGCTTTATTAAAGCTTTTACTTGCATTTATTGGTTTTTATGCAATGCTTGGCCAGATAATTTGTATCGGCCTAATTATTTGGTGGTTCGTCTTTTAATTATAAATCACCTCAAAACAACTATACTTCTGGGAGGTCTTACTGGTTTGGTTATCGCCGTAGGATATTATTTTGGCGGGCAAAATGGTGCGCTCATCGCTCTTTTTTTCTCCGCACTCATGAATCTCGGCTCCAATTGGTTTTCCGATAAGATTATGCTTGCTATGTATGGGGCAAAAGAAATTTCTCCGCGGGCAAATCCAAAACTACATCTGATGGTAGAGGAGTTCGCGCAAAAAGCGAATATACCAAAACCAAAGCTCTATCTCGTATCTCTCCCTATCCCGAACGCGTTCGCCACTGGTAGAAATGAGAAACACTCACTCCTTCTGTGGTGAGTCGGTAATGGAGAATCTCTGCGCATTGATTTCTTTCATTTCTGAGTGCAAGTATTCTGAATACTATTTCATCTCCCACTACATATGGATGATGATGATGGGGTCGTGATGAATGAGTGGGGATAATCATTCTTCCATCCGAAGGAGCACGATGCACCCATTTCACCATAGTGCTTTGTGCATATCCGAAGTGACGCGCAACCCGAACCGTACTCATACCAGAACGTACCATATTCACTGCTTCTTTTCGTACCTGAGGAAGATGAGGATTGTTTAGCGTGGAATATATTGAGGGGTATTCCAAGCTATTGAACCATTACGACTACGCTAAAGCTACGGAAGGGCAGGCGAGTAACGAGGTTAACCTATGTTAACCATTGACACTTTGGTTAACATAGCTATACTAGCAATATGGAAAAAGAATTCATTTCGACAACTGAGGCGGCAAAAATCTTGGGAATAAGCAGAATAGCGATTTTCAAGAAGGTAAAATCTGGAGAAATTAAGGCCGAAAAGGTAGGGAGAAATTTTGTTATTCATCGAAGCGATTTGCCATATATTCTCTCTCAATCGCTTGGAGAAAATCAGAAAAAAGATATTCATACATCCGTGAAAAGGGCCGTGCATGAATATGGGGAAACCATACGGCTTCTCGGAAAAGAATAATGAAAACAATAAGCATCGCGGAAGTTGAATATGTTGCCTATAGCCTCGCAAGGGAACTTATGAAATGGAATGAACCAGTTCCTGATTTTGAGATGCGTTTTCCCAATAAACTTGAAGGATGTCTTGCCGCACCATTTCAAACATTTAATAAGAAATCACTGTATAAAGGACTTGTGGAACGGTCCGCCATTTTGTTTTATCTTATGGTAAAAAATCATCCGTTTCAGAATGGAAATAAACGCATTGCCATGGTGACGTTATTATATTTTCTCAGGAAAAACGGGAAGTGGATTCGAGTAGACCAGCAAGAATTATATAACTTTGCGAAGTGGGTTGCCGAAAGTAATTCCAAACTAAAAAACGAGACCGTGCTTGCGGTACAGAAATTTTTCACCTCGTATATGGTGAATGCTTCATTGAATTAATGAGCAACAAATAATTAGTAATTTATAACTGGGAATAAAAATATGGGGACACTTGAAGAATTAAAATCAGTTTTAAATAAGAACACTGTGAAAAATGGGTTGGTTTTAATATTTGATGTTATAATAAATACGAAGAAAACAGGTCTCTAATCTTTGAGACCTGCCCGTTCCGCAGGCGGGTTTGATTTTTGAGATTTCCAGCCGAAAGCTGGTCCGCCTCGGGCGGAAATATTTGATATTTTTTATGTCTCGTGTCATTGCAATTTTTAATCAAAAGGGGGGAGTAGGAAAAACAACCACTGCCATGAATGTGAGTGGATATTTTGCGATTCTTGGAAAAAAGACATTGCTTATCGATTTTGATCCACAATATAACACGACAATTGGATTGGGAGTCATACACGAACCAAGTGAGACAATTTATCACGCGCTTCTCGCTGGTCAACAAATTGACCGAGTAATAAAACGGACTTATCTCGCGCGCCTTGATGTAGTGCCCGCGTCACAAGATCTCGCGGGAGCTCTTGTTGAACTTATCGAAGTTCCCGATCGAGAGTCGCTGCTTAAAAAATTCATTGACCGAGTTCGCGATCAATATGACTTTATACTCATTGATCTTGGACCGACGGTAAATTTACTTACCGTAAACGGGCTCATGGCCGCAGATGAGGTAGTAATTCCCGTACAGTGCGAATACTACAGTCTCGAAGGAATTCCACAACTACTCAACACGGTGCATCTCATAAGAGAAAATCTCGGTCATCCTTTAAAAATCAGCGGGGCGTTGCTTACGATGTATGATAAACGTGAAAAACTTTCTCGAGATATTGCGAGAGAAATACGGAAAAGATTTCCTTATAAAGTATACGATGTCGAAATTCCACGATCAGTTGCACTTGCGGAATCACCTCGTTTTCAAAAACCAATTATGCTCTATGCTCCACAGAGTCCCGGAGCAGTCGCATATGAAGAACTCGCAAAAGAAATTATACGTGGGGATGAAAATCAAAAAGAGCACTTTATTCCCCAAAAAAGAGACATATTTCAAACGATTTCTTCGCACCCATATGTAGAAAAAACATATGAATATGATTATGGTACGTATACACCCACCCTTGGTGTAAAAGAAGAAGAACCAAAGAAAGAGATTGTTAATGAAGAGATATTGTCTGGCGTAGGAGAACCACTGGTACTTATGATACATGAAGAGGGAGGCTTTAAAGATTTTTTTGATTCGCTTACACCTGAACATAAATAACTTTATTGACCCCGTAGTGAAAATTCAATAGCCACCTTGTGGCAAAAACGTTAATCATAAATCAATTAGCAAATATGGAAAGGACAAATTGGATATACATATTTCTAGACCTTTTTTCCTCTAATTGAATTTCTACTACGGGGTTGACATTCTACTTCAGAAAAGTATTATTTTTATTGGTTCTTGTCGCGCGCGCCAGATGGACCATGAAGTGGAGTATCCGGCCGGTATGAAGCCTCACGGAACATTTTTCTCGTTCGATTAAGACCAACGTACGTGCGTTTTGCTGAGACAGAGGAATCTTATCATTCCCTAAGTGAAGTCTAGATATTTCGTCGTTTCGAGTTGTTCTTTATATTTATTACTCACATATTAGACCTTGAAATTAGTAACGAAAGAAAAACTTCATACAAGGGGGTAAATAAGTACCTCTGTTTTGGTTTTCCAGTAGAGAAAACTCAATTGTAAGATCATATAAATTATGAATATTTGGCATAATATTTTATAGAACATACATCCAGAAACCATACTATATTCATTTGTCGCAAAGCGACATATTGAGTTTCTTCTACTGGATTTTTTATATATTAAGAACAAAAAGAAACACTTAGAACTTTTATTCGTTTTATAAACATAATACAATATACATATATGACTACCGGACACGGAATGCAATCACTTATTCCGCCAAAAAAAAATAACGGAGAAGTAAACCCCGTTAGAAGCTCACACGGGGCATTAAACCCCGTGTTCGCCAAAACTGACCAGCATTCATCCCCGGGGCAAGCCGCGGGGCGTTCTGCTTCTAACGGGGTAAAAAAAGAAGAACAAAAACAAAACATTCCGCAGCAAAATGCAGGAAATGTTTTTTTGGAAAATAAACATATCTCAGAAAAGGAGATAGTAGAGCGAGTAATAGAAAGAGACTATAGTCAAAAACAAAAGTTTGATATAAAACCAGAATCAGTATTTCAAATAGAGATCGAAAAAATAAAATCAAATCCATATCAACCGCGAAAAACATTTAACAAAGAAGATCTCAATGAACTTGCCCAGTCGATAACTGAGTTTGGAATAATTCAGCCGCTTATCGTTTCTAAAATAGTGAAAGAAAAACCAGGGGGGGCTGATGTGGAATATCAACTTATCGCGGGAGAACGGAGATTAATGGCATCAAAAATTGCAGGGTTGGAAAGAGTTCCTGCAATCATAAAAAAAATAGACACAGGGAAAGTGCGATTGGAAATGGCACTTATTGAGAATATACAAAGAAGTGATTTGAATGCGCTGGACGCGGGAAAAGCATATGCACGCCTCCAAGATGAATTTGGTCTTACTCAAAGAGAAATCGCAGTGCGTATGGGAAAAAGTAGAGAGGTGATTGCAAATACCTTACGACTCCTAAACCTTCCTTCGTATATACAAACAGCACTTGCAGAGGGAAAGATAAATGAATCGCAGGCCCGTGCACTTCTTTCATTTGAGAATATAACAGAGCAACAGAGGGCATTTGAACAGCTTATTGAACGAAAAACGTCGGTGCGACATATGCGCGAGAAGGGACATCGGGAACGCTCACAAACGCAAAATCCAGAAGAATTACATCTCGAACACCAATTAGAAGAGAGACTCGGTGCCCCAGTAAAAATAATAAAAAACAAGGATAAAGGAAGAATTGTAATCGAATTTTATTCGCGAGATGAATGGCAATCAATTATTGATTCACTTCTGAAAGATGAGATAAATTAGATATAGTGATAACTTATTTCTTTTGTTCCCTGAATCTTCTTAATTTTCATAAGTAGCTTTGCAAGTTTTTGTTTTTGAATTATCCCACATTTCACCACTACTGTTGAAAATGTATTTCGCGGATCTATCTGACTATTCAAAAAAAGGATATTAATATCTAAATCTCCAAAAACATTTGTGATTTCCCTTAGATATCCGGGACGATCGAGATTTGCAACTTTAAACTGAATTTCTTTTGGAGCGAAAATCTTTGTCTGCAATCTTTGGTCTTTTGTACGAAGGGAACTTTTCACATATTTTTTTGCCATCGAACTTTTAATGAAGCGAAGCCAATCTTCCGATGGTTTTTTTCCTTTTTGTGTCGATACTTCAATAACATCCCCCGAATGAAGTTCGTGATCAAGGGGAACAATTTTCCCATTTACTTTTGCACCCGTACACTGGTTTCCTATGTCGCTGTGAATATGATATGCAAAATCAACCGGAGTGGATCTCGCAGGAAGATCAATGACATCGTTTTTTGGAGTGAGCACAAAAATTCTTTCTTTAAAGAAATCAATTTTTAGCGACTCGAGAAAATCTTGCTGATTTGCAAATTTATTTTGCCAATTTTGCAATTGTTGCACCCACAAAAGCTCTTTTTTATTTTGTACCCCATGCCATCCCTTTGTTTTTTGTGTAAGATCTTTTTTTGTTTGTTCATATGCCCAGTGAGCTGCAATACCAAACTCGTTTTCCCGATGCATTTCTTCTGTTTTTATTTGTATTTCTGTTATTTTGTTTTCAAGCGCCGAAACAATAGTGTGAAGACTTCTATATCCATTGGATTTTGGAACTGCAATATAATCTTTAAAACGCCTTGGAAGCGGGGACCAATGCTTATGTATGATACCCAAAACTCCATAACATTCCTCAATAGTATTGACAATGACCCGAACCGCAACGAGATCATATATCTTATCCAAATCCATATCATTTCTCATTAATTTTCTATAAAGGCTGTAATATCGTTTTGCCCGAGAATCTATGGTAATCGGTTCAATATGTGCTTCTTTAAGCATTTTATGGAGTGCGGATTTCATTTTCTCCGCATACAGAACACGCTCATCGTGTTGTTCTTTTACATTTTCAATGAGCCATTTGTATTCTTCTTCATAAAGGAAGGGGAATGAAAGATCTTCGAGTTCTCCACTCAATTTTTGCATTCCTAATCGATATGCAATTGGCGCATATATTTCTATCGTTTCCCACGCGATCTCTTTTTGTTTCTCGGGAGATTTATATTTCAACGTCATCATGTTGTGATATCGGTCAGCAAGCTTTATCAAAATGACACGTAAGTCTTTTCCAAAAGAAAGAATGAGTTTTCGTATGTTCTCGGCATCCGGATTTTCTCCATATTTAAAATTGCGTAATTTTGTCATTCCATCAACAATTTCAGCAATTTCTGTCCCAAATATTTTTTCTAATTCCTTTTGTGTATACAGGGTATCCTCGAGAACATCGTGCAAAAGTGCTCCTGCTATGCTCTTTTCATCAAGTCCCCATTCACGAACAAAATTTGCAACCGCAACTGGATGAATAATATATGGTTCTCCACTTTCTCTTTTCACGTCCTTATGTGCGTTTTCGGCAAATATAAAAGCTCGTTTTACAACGCTCTCTTCTGAATATGTATCAAGCCATGCGGTGTCCATATATTGACTATATGCCAATATAAGGTCATCTGCAAAACCCCAATTGACAATGTAAGAGCGACGAATATAATCATATATGGCATTAGCACTAAAAAGTCGTCAGTGCTAATGAAAGAGTTTGCTTAAAATTTCAAGTCGAACACGCAGAAATTTTAACCGCAAAATCTTCACCCCGTTAGATAAGATTTAAACATGAACACATTCATTTGAGATTGAATATGTTTATAACTTGTCTTAATAGCGTTTTTTTATGTGTTATCTAATGGGGTGTTAAATTTTGTAGTTAACTTTTGCGACAAAAATTAAACAAAATTACATGAATTTTAAACCACTATCAAACCATCTGTTTATAGAACCGCAGGAGGAGCAAAAAACAACAAAATCGGGAATCGTCCTTCCTGATACCGCGGAGAAAGGACGTCCAACAAAGGGGAAAATTCTCGCCACTGGTCCGGGAAAATTAAATGAAAAAGGAGAACGCATACCAATGTCGGTGAAGGTCGGCGACATTGTATTATTTAAAAAATACGGTCCCGATGAGATTGAATTTGAAGGAAAAAAGTATCTCGTCGGCGATGAAGATGACATTTTAGCAATATTAGAATAATTACTATGGCAAAACAAATTAAATTTAACGAAGATGCTCGTGCAGCACTCAAAAAGGGAATCGACACACTCGCTGAAGCGGTGAAAATGACGCTCGGTCCTCGCGGACGTGCAGTGGTTATTGAAAAAGGCTATGGAGCTCCACAAGTGACATTCGACGGGGTCACCGTTGCAAAAGAAATTGAACTTGAGGGAAAATATGAAAATCTCGGCGCGGAATTTATTAAACAAGCGGCAGATAAAACAAATGACAATGTTGGAGATGGGACCACCACATCAGTAGTCCTTGCCCACGCATTAATAGAGGAAGGAGAAAAAGTAATTCGAGAAAAAGGATTTAATGTGATCCAGCTCGCCGAAGAGTTAAAAAAGGGAAGTGAAAAAATTATTAAGATACTCGAAAAACAAAAAGAAGAAATAAACGACAACAAAAAAATACAAGAAGTTGCAACACTTTCAGCAAAAGATGGAGAAATTGGAACATTGATTTCGGATGTGATGACGAAAGTGGGAAAAGATGGAGTAGTTACTGTTGAAGACTCGAATACAATTGGAAACTCCTATGAAATGGTGGAAGGAATGCAATTTGATCGCGGATATGTATCTCCCTATATGATTAGTAACCAAGAAAAAATGGAGGCCTCACTCGATGATCCATATGTTTTGGTTACCGACAAAAAAATCTCTTCAATTAACGAGCTTCTCCCACTTCTCGAGAAAATTATACAAAGTGGAAAAAAAGAACTTTTCATTGTCGCGGAGGACATTGATGGAGAAGCACTTGCAACACTCGTGGTGAATAAATTAAGAGGAATATTCAACGTACTTGCAGTGAAGGCTCCTGGATTTGGAGATAGAAAAAAGGAAATGCTTCAGGATGTTGCGGTAGTGACTGGTGCTGAATTTATCTCCGAAGATTTAGGAAAGAAAATGGAAAATGTTTCATTAGAACAGCTTGGTCATGCACACCGCGTTGTGTCCAATAAAGACAACACAACAATTATCGGAGGAAAAGGAGAAAAGAAACATATCGAGGATCGAATTAGTCAAATCAAGAACCAATTGAAGAAAACAGATTCTGAGTTTGATAAGGAAAAACTTCAAGAGCGACTTGGAAAACTTTCCGGAGGAGTTGCGGTGATAAAAATAGGGGCACCGACAGAGTCTGCACAAAAAGAATTAAAACAACGTGTTGATGATGCGGTACACGCGACTCGTGCGGCAATGGAAGAGGGAATTGTTCCCGGGGGTGGTATTGCGCTTTTCAATGTATACCAGATTTATATTAAGGAATATGCAGATGAGAAAGATGAGATAAAAAAATCAGCAATGGGAATACTACTTGCCGCATTGAAGGCGCCACTTAGTGCAATTGTTGAAAATAGCGGAGAGACTCCGAAGGCAGTCATGGAAGAGTTACAGGAAAAGAAAAACGATTGGATTGGATTTAACGCAGTGACCAATAAAGTAATCGATTTGAAAGAAGTTGGGATCATCGACCCATTAAAAGTTGTAAAAACAGCATTTAGAAATGCAATTTCGGTTGCGGCAAATTATCTTACCATTGGTGCCGCAGTTACCGATATTCCGGAAAAGAAAGAAAAGGGAGGGGGAATGTCGGGAGGAATGGATATGGGATATTAAAATCTCAATTTTCACAAAAACCGATTACTTGTAAAAGTAGTCGGTTTTTTGTTATCCTTGAGGTAGTTTTGTTAACAAGAGAAAGGAGTTAATAATGGAAGAAAACAAAAGTAATGTTGCAAAAATAGAAAAATGGAAGGGAGTGCCTATAAAATGCTTAGACAATGGATTTGTCCGTTTAGTGGATGTAATGGGCGGCGATCATTCCGTCGTTCAAGCAGCAAGAGTTTCATATGGAAAGGGAACAAAAAAAATCAGCGAAGATAGGGGATTAATCCGCTATTTAATGCGCAATAGACACACCAGTCCGTTTGAAATGGTAGAGTTAAAATTTCATGTAAGGGTCCCGATGGATTGTTGGCGTCAGTGGATAAGACATCGGACAGCAAGCGTAAATGAATATTCAACAAGATATTCTATTGCTATTGATGAAAAGCAAGAAACCTCTCCTGAAAACTGGCGTCTTCAGTCACAAGACAACAAACAAGGAAGTAGTGGTTTCTTAAATACTGAGTTGGGAGATGAATTTTCAAAAGAAGAAAAGGAATTTCATAAAATCGCTCGTGATTTGTATGAAAAGAGAATCGATGTTGGTATAGCAAAAGAACAAGCAAGAAAAGATCTGCCACTTTCCACATACACAGAAGCTTACTGGAAAATCGATTTACATAATTTATTTCATTTTTTGAAACTTCGACTTGATCCTCATGCACAATATGAGATACGCGAATATGCAAAAGCAATCGCACAAATTGTAAAAGATGTGTGCCCGCTTTCGTATGAGGCATTTGAAGACTATATTCTTGAATCTATTTCGCTCTCAAAGCAGGAAATAGAATGGATAAGGGATCATATTGCAATTTATCTGTCTTCTAAAACGGTCATAATGGACGAATATGTGATAAAACATACTCCGTTTGAAAGTGAAATGGGAAAGAAGATAACGAGAGAAACAGACGATTTTGTTACAAAACTCAAGAAATTTGGGTTTGTATAATAAAACAAGAGTCGAGTGAAATCGGCTCTTTTTATTTATATGCTTTTCATATATAATAAACCCATAAAAAGTCTCCGCCATCCGCCACGGCGGTATAAAATATAAACAAGGCGGATCAGTCTTGGGTTGAATAATAAAAATATCATGAGTATTCTTACAATTGTATTAATCGTTGTTGCGCTCGTTGTGATATGGCTTATCGCTGCGTACAATGGGTTTGTCCGTCTTGTAAATCGCACAAAAGAAGCATGGGCAGATATTGAGGTTCAATTGAAGCGTCGATATGATCTCATTCCCAATCTTGTCGAAACGGTAAAAGGATATGCGACACACGAAAATGCGGTGTTCGAGAATGTAACAAAGGCTCGCGCGCAAGCACTCGGAGCTCAGTCGGTGAAAGAAAAAGAAACCGCAGATAATATGGTGAGCTCCGCATTAAAAAGCATTTTTGCAGTTGCGGAAGCATACCCACAACTCCGTGCAGTTGAGAGTTTCACGAAACTTCAAGATGAACTTTCGGATACGGAAAATAAAGTTCAAGCGGCACGAAGATTTTATAACGGAAATGTGCGTGACTTGAATACAAAAATTGAGATATTCCCATACAATCTTATTGCGGGAACATTTAAGTTTGAGAAAAGAGAATTCTTTGAGGTGGAAAATGAAGTGGAAAAACAACCAGTGAAAGTTCAGTTTTAACGTTTTATGAAAAACACCTTCCGACATGCGAGACATAACCTCGGATGGGGTGTGTTTTTTATTTCTATATTTTTTATTGTTTCAGTTATTTTTCCGCAGAAAGTATTTGCCCAAGAACGTTCGTACGAATATTCTTCAATAAACGCAAACATAGAGGTAAATAAAGACTCAACAATAAAAGTTGAGGAATATCAAAAATTTTCTTTTTCCGGTACATATCACCAAGGATGGCGTGAAATTCCACTCAAAGATATTTCAGAAATTTCAGATATAAGTGTATTTGATTCAAAAGATCAAAAAGAACTTGAATATTCATCAAAAAAATTAAATAAGGAAGATCCATTAAGTTGGGGGAAATATGCGATATTTAAAGAAAACGGAAAACAGATTATTGAGTGGTATTATGATGCGTCAAATGAGGAACGCGAATGGGTGCTCCGATATACTGTCCACGGAGCTATCCAATTTCTAAAAGACCAGACAAGGTTATATTGGAATATATTTACTGACTATACTGTTCCAATACGTGGTTCAACGGTAGTCGTAAAAATTCCAAA
>Ga0265292_1000941_pt1 | contig 30366 bp, 20 predicted proteins | sample Munlanlewell296A_FD_189080 | JGI IMG/M metagenome (GOLD analysis project Ga0265292, IMG submission 189080) | Leachate microbial communities from a municipal landfill in Southern Ontario, Canada - Leachate well 296A | ecosystem: Engineered > Solid waste > Landfill > Unclassified | place: Canada... | reverse complement strand
GCTCTACTCTCGGATCCTTTAAATCATCGAAGAAAGGAAGTATCCCGTTCATATGCTTTTATCCCTATAAACGTATTTTCTTCAATTATCGCATCCCTTCCCTAAAATTTAGATGCGTTTGCCCTGCCCACCCCCCCCACTAATCACTCCTAACTCCTAACTTCTCCCAAGATACTTACATCTTTTCCACTTTGCCCCGGCACAGGGTTCATAGCAATAGACTTATCGTACTTTTATCGCATGCAAAACAGTCTGCAGCAATTGGACCTTTTTGGTTTTCCGATAGAATCCGTTACTCCGGCAAAGAAAAAAGAGAGAGGGGTTCTTACTTCTGCCCCGGTAACCGAAACACCGGTAATGGAAGCCATCCAACCTGAAACCCTGGTTGAAGAACCTGTTATTACGCTTCAAAGGACTACGCCCGCCATCGCGAAAAAAATAAACGTTGAAAAACAAACGGGCAAACGTGGCAGGAAATCTTTTAAAGAAATGGATGATGAAGCGGATCTGATTGACATACCCTCGGATGAAATACTTACTCAAAAATTGTATTACTCTATCAGTGAAGTAGCGGGCTGGTTTAAAGTAAATACCTCCTTACTCAGGTACTGGGAAAATGAATTTGATATTTTACAGCCTCGTAAAACAAGGAAGGGCGACCGGCTTTTTCGGGTAGAAGATATTAAGAATCTGCAACTGATTTATTTTTTGTTGCGTCAACGTAAATTTTCTATAGACGGGGCCAGGAACTATCTGAAGAATAACAAACAGGATGCAGACAGGCAGGTTCAGCTGGTTGATTCTTTGATGAAATTCAAATCATTCCTTCTCGAACTAAAAACGAATCTGCAGTTGTAGCGGATTGGATCACTATTACTGTTCCCATTTGTGCAGTTGCAGGTCCTGGCCGTCAAACACAGCATAGGTAAAATGGCGAATCCAGTCTCCCAGGTTAATATAACGGCTCTGATTTTTTAGTTTACAATCAATTGGATAATGCCGGTGGCCAAAAATAAAATAATCGTAGTACTGTTGTTGTAATACCTCTTTACTATAAACGATAAGCCATTCATTTTCCTCTCCGAGAAAATGTTCATCGGTGGAGCCTGTTTTTGCACGGCTCTTGCGGCTCAAATAATTAGCCAGGCCAATGCCCCAGGAAGGGTGCACCTGGCCAAATAACCATTGGCAAAACCGGTTACGGAATATTTTTTTGATGAATTTAAATCCCTGATCACCGGGCCCCAACCCATCTCCGTGGCCTATGAAGAATTTTTTTCCGTTCCACTCAAACTGTTTGGGTTGGTGATAAACGGGGATATTGAGTTCTTTCTCAAAATAGCCGTTCATCCACATATCATGATTACCCACAAATACATGAATAACCAGGCCACTATCCGCTAATTCGGCCAGTTTACCCAGGAGGCGCACATATCCTTTGGGTACTACTTTGGTATATTCGAACCAGAAATCAAAAATATCACCCACAATAAAAATTTCCGCCGCATCATGCCGTATGCTTTCTAAAAAAGCAACTACTTTTTTTTCCCTTACCAGGCTGCTGTCATGATCGGGTGCACCGAGGTGAAAATCGGAGAGGAAATATATTTTTTTACCTGGGGTAACTGTCATGCCAATTCTGATTAAAAATTTAACTATCCACCAGGAAGCAAAATACTTCTTTAGGACCATGTACCCCAACTACCAATGTTTTTTCAATATCCGCTGTCCGGCTGGGGCCGGTGGCCAGTGTAACCAATGAAGGGAACTGCGGGCCGTACGCTTCGCGTAATTGTTGCAGGCCCTCACCAATATCGTACACCAATTGTTTGGAATACGCGATACAAATATGTACCGGTGCATATACACTGGTTGTTCTTCCGCTTAATTGCGCACTACTCAATACCATGCTGCCGGTTCTGGCTATCAGGGCCTCGCATCCGGTGATGGCTGCATCGCAGGTGGCCAGTTCATCTGTGTAAACAGGCGTAAATCCCGCATTTGACAGCATATCCTGTATGCCGGTTTCTCTTGAATACCATTTTGTCCACTTGCGAAGTGAGCGCAGGGTTTGCAATTGTGCCGCCAATTCTTTTTCATCTGAACAAAATGAAAATCGTCCCTCCAGTTTACTGAAGTTTTCAGCAAATTCTATCTCGAGTTCCTGCATAGAAGGTAAGAAAACAGATTCGTTTCCTACACTGGCAGGAAAAGGCAAAGGCACCGGTTGCCCGAGTGCCTGCTTAATTTTTTTCAGAATATTTTCTCTTGCTGTACTTGCCATTATCCAATAATAGAGTTTTCTTCATTATCAGGCGCGCCCGGTTCAAAGGTTTTTTCACCAACTGTGTGGTTATTGCTTTGTTCCGGTTCAATTTCAATTAATTTTTTTTCTTCAAAAGGTCGTTTTCCTATCAGGATCTCTACGTCGGATTTGTGCAATACTTCCTTATCGAGTAATTCTTTCGCCAGTATCGCTACTTCATTCTTTTTCTCTTTCAGTAAATTTAGTGTACGCTGATAGGCTTCATCAATAATTTTACGTACCTCTTCATCAATAATCTTTCCGGTTTCTTCGCTGAATGGTTTTGTAAAGGTACTTTCCTGTGTAGGATCATAAAAACTAACATTACCAACTTTGCTGCTCATACCATAGGCAGTAACCATACTGTAAGCAATCTTGGTTATCTGCTGTAAATCATTCGCGGCGCCGGTAGAAATTTTATCAAAGAATATTTCTTCTGCGGCACGCCCACCAAGGGTCATACAAATCTGGTCCATCAGCTGGTCCGTATTATATAAATACTGTTCAGTAGGTGTATATTGTGCATAGCCCAATGCCGCGGTACCACGTGGCACAATGGTTACCTTAAGTAAAGGATAGGCATGTTCCAGAAACCATCCGCAAACCGCGTGGCCCGCTTCATGGTAAGCTATGATAGATTTCTCATGCGGGGCAATGATCTTGTTCTTTTTTTCCAGTCCGCCTATCACCCTGTCTATCGCATCCTGAAAATCAATCATCTCAACAGATTGTTTTCCTTTACGTGCGGCAATCAGCGCGGCTTCATTACAAACATTCGCGATATCCGCACCCGCGAAACCCGGTGTTTGTTCTGCCAGTTTATGAAGGTCGAGTGTTTCAGAGGTTTTAATGGGCAGTAAGTGCACTTTAAAAATAGTTTCACGTCCTTTCACATCCGGTTTATCAATTGATATCTGGCGATCGAAACGGCCCGGTCTCAACAAGGCCGTATCTAATACATCCGGCCTGTTGGTAGCGGCCAGGATAATAATACCGGTATCACCACCAAAGCCATCCATCTCAACCAATAACTGGTTCAGTGTATTTTCTCTTTCATCATTACTCATGATGGCGTTTCGTCCGCGTGCACGGCCAATGGCATCAATCTCATCAATAAAAATAATACAGGGCGCTTTTTCACGTGCCTGTTTAAACAGGTCGCGAACACGGCTGGCGCCAACGCCTACAAACATCTCTACAAAATCACTACCGCTCAGGCTGAAGAATGGAACCTGTGCCTCACCTGCCATGGCTTTTGCCAGCAGGGTTTTACCGGTACCCGGAGGCCCGATTAATAGGGCCCCTTTGGGAATTTTACCACCCAGCGCCGTATATTTTTTAGGATTCTTTAAAAAATCCACGATCTCCATTACTTCCACTTTTGCCTCATCCAGCCCGGCCACATCAGCAAAAGTTACATTCACTTTAGCGCCCTTATCAAATAAGGTAGCTTTGGATTTGCCAATACTAAAGATGCCACCGGCACCACCGGCACCGCCCTGGCCACCCATCTTGCGCATCAATAAAACCCAGGCGCCAATAATAATTAATAAGGATAGTACTGTATTGGCAACGGGACCAAACCATTCGCCTTCAGAAGTGGATTTTGTGGGAATTTCTGACAGCTCGGGATTGGCTTTATAGGCTTCTACCAGTCTTTGTTCAAACCCTTTGATATCATTTACTTCAAATTCAAAAAGGGGTACGCCCTTCGCTTTTTCTTTAGCGATAACGGTTTTGAATTTATCACGGTAAAAGTTTTTATATAAGCTATCCGGTTTAATATACACCCGCACTTTGTCTTTGTTCTTAACGAGGTCCAATCTCTCTACATCGCCTTTCAGCAACATGTTTTGTTTGAATTCCAGTTCGTAGGTTGGCGTAAGCTCAGGGGCAAATTTCATGAACTGCGCTGAAAGCAGCACGGCAGCAATGATAGCATACACCCAATAAATACTGAATTTCGGCCCCTTACGGGGTCCGTCACTTTTTTCCGGACCAGTCATTCCTGGTTTTTTATTTTCCTGTAACATATGAGTACCTCTGTAATTATTACGTTTTCTACTACGATTAAATGATTAACGTTACCTATAGCTTGAATCCTTTATACATCATGTATTTGAGAAGCAGCATCACTCCACATTTCCTCCAGCCTATAAAATTTCCTGGCATCGGGATGCATTACATGCACCACAATATTTATATAATCTGTTAAAACCCATTGAAAAGACTGGCGACCCTCATGTTTATAGGGCCATTCACCGCACTCTTTTTGAACATGGTCCTCTACAAAATCACAGATGGCTTTAACCTGGGTAGTGCTGGAGGCTTCACAAACCACAAAAAAATCCGCGGAAGCTTCGGGAATTTTCCGCAGGTCAAGGCTGATTATATTTTCCCCTTTCTTATCCTGTATAGCTTTGATAATGGCTTTAAAAATTCTTGAATTGCGCGTTAGCCTGGTGATCTTGCTTTTTTCACGGCTTTGTAAAACAGAAAGAGGTTCCAATAATCAACCGGGTTTAGATGATATAAATTTTGTTATTCATCGCGGCATCTTTTTCTGGAACAAATATTACTGCTACTGAAAAAAACAGGCGCCGCTGAACTAACTTCGTCAAAAATAGTAATTCTTTGTTACCCTTACCTGCTAAAAGTACCATTGGGCAACCATTCATGGAATTATCCACCGTGGATAGCACCAACATCTATGCCATGGACCACCTACAGGCTAATTTGGCTGCTCATGGGGCAGTATTTTTTGCCCATATTCAAACCGCGGGCAAGGGACAGCACGGAAAAAAATGGGTAGCTGAGCCGGGAGCCAATATCGCCATGTCTGTGATACTGGATACTTCTTTCCTCTCATTAACGAGGCAATTCTCTTTGAGTGTGATGGTTTCCCTGGCCTGCTATGATTTTTTTTCATGCTATGCCCCTGATGAAACCAGCATTAAATGGCCCAATGATATTTATTGGCGTGACAGAAAGGCAGGGGGAATTTTAATCGAAACAATGGTAAGGGGCAATAAATGGCAGGGGGCAGTTGCCGGTATTGGTATCAACCTGAACCAAACCTCTTTTCCCCCTTATGTACCCAACCCGGTATCTCTAAAGCAGCTAACGGGTAAGCATTTTAACCCGGTTACCATGGCTAAAGAACTTTGCGAAAAACTGGAATTGAGGTATCAGCAGCTCCGAAAAGGGCAAACGGCCGAAATGCTGGCAGCCTATAATTCGCATTTGTATAAAAGAAAGCAGGAGGTAAAATTGAAATGCGGGCCAATTGTTTTTACGGGTATTATAAAAGGTGTATCGGCCACGGGTGAGCTGCTTATTCTGAAAGGATTGAGAGACAGCTTCCGTTTTGGTGAAGTGGAATGGGTAATGGATTGATCTCCTTTACGCGCTGATTTTTTCAAGCAACAGGTTTTTCCTATCCTGCGACAGGTAAACTTCCGCGTCGTTATTCATGGTGATGACAAAATCTTTTTTGTCTACTTTCTTAATCTGGTTCAGGTTAAGTATGTAGCTGCGATGTGACCTGAAAAAAGGTCCGCTGTTTTCGAGATATTCAAAATCACTTAGGGTTTTGGCGATCTTAAGTATACCGTGTATAGTGGTATAAAAGTAGGTATAGCTTCCCTCTGCCTGCAAATAGATAATATCTTCCATTCTCAAAACAAAAATGCTTTCTACTGTTTGCAGAACGATTTTTTTTTCTGACTGATTGTTAAAATTTTCTTTAAGCGCTTTGTATTGCCTGTAATCGCTCACCGTTTCACCTAAAGTAATTTTTTTAAGCGCCCTGGCAATATGTTCCAGGCGTACGGGTTTTAAAATATAATCTACCGCGGATATTTCGAAGGCCCGTAAAGAATGCTCACTATAGGCTGTTACAAAAATGATCTTGAAATCGAGATGCTGATCATCAAAGAAATCAAGCAACTCAAACCCGCTGTATCCGGGCATGGCTATATCAAGAAAAATAAGATCGGGTTTTAGTTTATTGATTGTTTTTACCGCTTCGGGAACATTTTTACATTCAGCCAATATTTCTACCTGGCTGAAATTTTCTTCCAGCATACCGCGCAGAGCTACCCGCGCATTGGGTTCGTCATCAACAATAATTGCCCTTATTTTTTGCATACCATCCCGAAGTTAACATCAGAATACTTATGGAAAATATTTTTTTAGCGCCAATACAGGCATTGCTAAAACAAAGCTTATTTATTTATAAAGCCAGGTTGTCTTTGCCATAGTCCGGAATAAACAAGGTAACCCGCGTACCCAGTGATAGACCTTGATTGTCTTTCTTATCCACTATTTCACAGGTAATCTTTTGCTTATACAATTGATTAAACAGTTCCATCCTTTCGGTTAAAGCCGCCGTAGCAAAACTTACCGGTTTACCCTTACTCCGTTTATTAATCTCCTGTGATTGTGTTCTGCCAATGCCGTTATCATCTATTATCACACTTAACCCATCCGGCATTTTTTCAAAACGAATCAGCAACTTCTTCTCACCCTGCTTATGCATCAGGCCGTGTTTTACCGAGTTTTCGGCAAAGGGTTGCAGCAATAAAGAAGGAATATACATTTCAGACAGATCATCAATATGTATCATCTCAATTTGATAAGTAAATCCTTTATCAAACCTTGCTTTTTCCAACTCAAGGTAGAGCCGGATATTCTCTATTTCATCTTTCAGGGATAGTACCTGTTTATCACTTGCCTGTAAGGTTTTTCGCATCAGATCGCTGAAGTTTCCGAGCAATGCGCTGGCTTCCGTTTTCCTGTTTCCATACACCAGGCCCTGTACCGTATTCAACACGTTATACAAAAAGTGTGGGTTCATTTGCGCACGAAGCGCTACCAACTGGCTTTTCAGTAATTTTTCTTTGATGAGCTGTCTGTTTAGTAACCGTATTTTCCAGAAATGCAGGAATATCCATAATACCAGCCCTGCTACCAATACGGCCATACTGATGAATCCCGTTTTTTGCCAGTATAATTTGGGTACCGTAAAGGAAAAGCGATGAATAGTGCTTACATAATCTTTGCTGGCTATCGCTTTTATTTCGAAGCTATATTTGCCCGATGCCAGCCTGTTAAAGGCAAGTTGATTACTCAAGGTGGTTACCTGCCGCCAAATTGTATCAATTCCTATTAAACGATATTGGTACGTAAGCGCGGATGGAGAAATGTAATGAAGCGCTTCAAAATAAAAATTTATGTCACGGCTATTATCCGGAAGTGTTGACCAGTTGGCTATTTCAGTTCCATTTGAAATAGCTTTCATCATCGGGAATTTTAGTTCAAAATCAAAAGGTTTATGCGCATTTTGCCTGAGCAGAATGCCATTAGGGGTAGCCAGTATCATATTATTTTTCTCTAAAATAAAATCGTTGATAACAATATTACTGAGCCCGTATTTTTCAAGATAGCTGCTTACCCTATTGGTAGAAGTATCTATCCTGTCTACCCCTTCGGCTGTTAATACCCAAACGTATTGATCTTGTATGAGCACTTTACGAACCTGTACACTGCTAAGTCCATTTAGTGTGTTATAGGTTTTCACTATTTTGCCATTCCGGATAAACAGCACCCCTTTTGTAGACGTACCTGCTACCAGGCTGCCATCATTTTGCAGTTGCAGGGAATTGGCTATGATCTCACCGCCATTCTCATCTTTCAGAATTTTGATGGTACCATCGTAATGGTATTCATACAGGCCATCTTCGTATGCCACCCAAAAACAGTTTTGAAAAACAGATCCCAGGGCGGTTAAACTTCTCTTTGCCCTTAGCAAAAAGGATTGACCCCTACCGCCATATCCCAGTGTATCCGTTTGATACATCTCATATAAAGGACAGGTAACTTTTGGAAGGCGTTTATCTGAGCCAAACCTGTCATTCATAATATAAGCGCCTTTAAAAACAGCGATAATCAAATTGCCGTATTTATCCCTGGCAACCCCTTTGCTATAATCAACTGAAGTTTCAACAGGCGCTTTCCGGTTCTGCTTAAACACCCCCCGGTTAGTGATAATTACCCTGGAAGCCGTATCATAGGTGATGAATTCCGTTTCTCTTTGCTTGCTAAGATCATACTTAAATACCTGCTTGCTTTCCAGGTTCAATTTTGCCATTAGCCCCTGGCTGTTCCCCGCCAGCAATTCACCATTGGGCAGTATTTCCAGTTTTTTAAAATTATCGAAAAGCGGATCGTTATATATTTTCATCAGTGTATTATCCAATGAGGGGCAGATAAATACACCATTATCCAATGTGCTGAACCAATAGTTTCCCTGGTAATCCTTTATTACATCAGAAACGCGCTGATTGGGAAAAAAACAGTTGGTTCTGCCCGTTTTTTTATCCCACCGGTATGCCCCGTTTTGTGTGCAAAGCCAGTATTCATTATCATTTATACAGGTACCCAGAAAAATATATACATCCGGAGCAATCACCAAAGAAGGCAGTAGTGTAGTGGTTTCTCCATTAATCTCGAGGGGTAATGCTCTTTCTAATCCAATATTCAGAATTACCATTTTCTTGTCGTTATTCGTAAACCTTGGATCGCTATAAGATTGTTTGATATTAATCCATGCCGTTTTTTTAGCGTTTGAAGAAAACAATAGTCCCCTGTTGGCAAATGCGTAATATTTGTCTTTATACAGGCCCGAAGCCGTTATGGGGTCAAACCCGGCGGGCACCCTGGTAATCCTGATTATTTTATGCGTTATTTTATCAAACTCATAAATACTTTTGAAAGAGTGCAACCATAGCTGCTTTGATCCAACCACTACGTTATTAAAAGAAGAGACTTCTTTGATGATTTCTTCATCAACCGTAAATTTTTTTAAGCTGTCGTTTTGATAATAAAACAACTGGTTTACCAAATTCATACACCAGATTTTACCATCCGCGTCTTCCTGCAGGTAACTTACCGCCCTGGATGCCGTATTATTAAAGGGAAGCAGTGTAAAAAATCTTCCATTAAACCTGAATAAACCCTTATCAGTAGCTAACCAGATGTACCCTTTCTTATCGGTAAGCATGTCGTATACAACCTGGGTTGACAGTTGTTCAGGGTAATTTAATTTTTTAACATAGGGAAATTGCCCGGATGACCGGAAGAAAAAAACAAACAAAATAACCACTACTATACTGCGCATCGGATTAGCTTAAGGGTATTATCGTAACCACCCTTTAAAGTTAGCAGGTGTTTATGATATGCAGTCATTTTTATATATGGCATTTATTTAATTTTTTTTAGCCCCTTTAAAAACAAAACAGGGGTGCTCACAAGGAAAATGGGGGGTTTCAGAGAAAGGGAAGAAATGAATCCTTTTTCTTAGCAATTTACACCTGGGATGCAATAATAGTAAAATTGGGGGAGAGAGCTGCAGTTAGTGCGGCTCTCTTGATTTATTAATAAAACCATTGTGGAAAATGGCAAAAATGAGGTGTTTTACAGTGTTAACTGTATTTCCATTTTCTTAGTCTTAGAATACGGATAGTATGTAATTTGCAGGTATCATTCAACCCCCCTTTTTAATTTTAGCAATGACTCCTGTAAAACTTACTAAGTATTCCCATGGTGGCGGATGCGGATGCAAAATTGCCCCATCTGTATTAGAAACCATTTTACATAGCAATCAATATTATGCTACTAACAAAAGATTATTAGTAGGCAATAGCAGTAAAGATGACGCGGCCGTGTATGATTTGGATAATGGTATGGCGCTGATCAGCACTACCGATTTTTTTATGCCCATAGTAGATGATCCTTTTTGGTTTGGCAAAATTGCCGGGGCCAATGCCATCAGTGATGTATATGCCATGGGGGGGAGGCCCATTCTGGCCATTGCCATATTAGGATGGCCCGTTAATACCCTATCTCCCGAATTGGCGCAACAAGTGCTGGAAGGTGCCAGGCAAATTTGCGCGGAAGCCGGCATACCCCTGGCCGGCGGCCATAGTATTGACACACCCGAACCTATCTTCGGCCTTGCCGTAAACGGGCTGGTACCTATTGATAACCTGAAACAAAATAATACAGCCAAAGAGGGTGACCTTTTATTGCTTACCAAACCCCTGGGTGTAGGCATACTGGCAACCGCGCAAAAAAGAGACGTATTAAGCGAAGCGCATGCTGAGCTACTACTGCAACAGCTTGGCCGGTTAAATATAGTGGGTGAAGCCCTGGGGAAAATGGAAGGGGTACATGCCATGACGGATGTAACAGGCTTTGGTTTATTGGGTCATCTGATTGAGATGGCAGAAGGTAGTGGCCTAAGCGCCACACTTAACTATGGGGCCATACCCATTCTCGAACCGGCCAGGGAATACCTGGCGCAAAAAACCGTACCTGATGCTACTTTCCGAAACTGGAACAGCTATAGCGATAAGGTTGTTTTCGCGGCCGGCGTAAACGTAATGGAAGCATTTAATATTTTACCTGATCCGCAAACAAATGGCGGTTTGTTGATAGCGGTTGCCCCCGAAGACCTGGATTCTGTAAAAAGTATATTGTCTGATTATGGATTAGCCGGTTTTACGGTTCCGATTGGTAAAATGATTGCCAGGGAAGAAAAAACGGTAACCGTTACTATATAGCTACCCGGTTCTGTTTAAAAAACCATATTACCCTTGTTTTTTATTTTTTCATTGGTGAGCTCCGCAACTAACTGCACACCGGCGATGCCTTTGACAGCCTGTTTTATCCAGTTACATTTATCCTCATCCACCAGGTCTCCTTTCATCAGCCATAAAAAATCCATGTGCCTGAATTCGGGTAAAAGGTATTCACCGTCAAACTGGTTATGATACAGGTAGTGTGTTAAAAAACTATTGGGTTCCGCGGATTGATAAACAGAGAAATAATAACCGCGGTTTTTTTTTCGAAGATGAATTTCTATTTCCGGATTTAACCTGAAATCATATCCCAGCAAGTGATTTAACTGCAGGCAAAACTGGTAATTCTTCAGGGGCGCGATAATACCCAGCATCCGGGTATCATCAAAAAAATCATCATTCAGCTCATCTACATTCAGGCGGAGTTTCATGGGCCATGCTGTTAAAATACAATATCAAATACCTTTTCTTCCTTTCCACGTTTGATGCGCAACTGGGTTTTATCTCCCTTATTAAATTTGCCCAGCGATTGCATATAACTGCTAACGTCTACAAATGTATAGTTCCCTAATTGAAGCAATATGTCTCCTGCCTGTAAGCCCGCTATCGCCGCTACTTTACCCGCGCTTACCCCATCAATGCGCATACCTGTTCCTGTATAGCCGTAATCGGGTATTACCCCTAAACTTACTTTAAAACCACTGCTGCGGCCCATTGGGGGTTCCTTTGTTTTCGTAAAACCGAGCTTTCCTTTGCTGTCGGTTGCTTCAATTATCCGGTAAACAAATTTTACGATGTCTTTCTCGCTTTCGTAATTAATCTTATCCCAATCATCGGTTGCTTTGTGATAATCGCTATGGCTGCCGGTGAATAAAAATAATACAGGCACCTCTTTCCTGTAAAAGGTAGCATGGTCACTCGGGCCACCACCCGTGCTATCGAATTTCAAGGCCAGGTTGGTTTTTTCACCTGCAAAAATTTCTCCCCATACCGGTGAGGTACCATAGCCACCTACCGTTAATTTATGTGCCGTATCATAGCGGCCCACCATATCCATATTGATCATATAATTTGGCTTAATGGAAATAGTGGGATTGTCTGTCCAATATTTGCTTCCCAGGAGTCCCATTTCCTCTCCGGTAAAATGCAGCAGCAGGTAATTATTATTGGCAGGCGCGGCTTTTTTCAGCTTTCGTGCCAGCTCTATCAAAGCCGCGGTACCACTGGCGTTATCATCTGCGCCATTATGAATTACACGGCCGGTATCCAATGCTTTCATGCCATCTGCCATTCCATATCCTAAATGATCATAATGCGCTCCCAGAATTACTGTATTGGCTGCCTGGTTATTGATAAAAGCGGTAATATTTTTTGATTTGATTATTCTTTCAGATACACTCACATTTAATACTATCGATAAAGTAGCGGCATTGTCGGAAAAATATTTTTGAACCCCTTCTTTGGTAAGGTAAATCACCGGGATATCGGATAAAGGGCTTTTGTCATTTTTATTGAACTGCACATTATCGGTAATAGCGGAAGTATTAAACAGGAACAGGGCAGTGGCGCCTTTGGCAGATACGGCGGTAACCATTTTTTTGATTTCCGCTTCTATATCAAAATGCGGGCTTGTTTTATTTTCTTCCAGCAGGTCTTTCAGGTCTTTGAACCAGGGTTGCTTCGCCTCGCTCAAAGCGATAGCTGGATTTCCGGTTACTGATTTATTAGCGCTGAAGGCAAGAGGTATATACTCCTCTTTTAACACAAGCGTTTTATCATCTACCTGTAAAAGGGTGGCGGCATCAATCTTTTTGCCCTCATTAATGTCAAATTCCTGAATATACCCCTTATCGCTCCCGGGTTCCAGGCCTATTTGTTTGTATTGCGCAATAATATACTGCAGGGCAAGTTCCTCTCCTTTGCTGCCGGTCATCCTTCCTTCCAGTGCATCATCAGACAGGTATTGGATATGTGCCTTTAGGTTTATCAGCAGTTCAGCATTGGCTTTTGCTTCGGCCAGGCGTTTTTTTCTTTTGCTTTGCGAATACGAAAGCACCGGAATCAATACCAGGATCAATAGAAATTTTTTCATGCCAGTATACATTATGCCTGCAAAAATAAGCGGATGCGGATACCATCGGCTAATTCATCCATAAAAACCTGTGAATTCTGTTCACAAACCAAAAATGAACTGTATTATATGCAGTCATTTTTATATATAGCATTTATTTTATTTTTTTTAGCCCCTTTAAAAACAAAACAGGGGTGCTCACAAGAGAAATGGGGGGGTTCAGAGAAACGGAAGAAATGAATCCTTTTTCTTAGCAATTTACACCTGGGTACTAATTAGTAAAATTGGGAGAGAGAGCTGCAGCTAGTGCGGCTCTCTTAATTTATTAATAAGACTATTGAGGAAAATATTGCAAAAATGAGGTGTTTTACCTTCAGTAATTAGCAATGCCGCGCTTTGTAAGATTTATGTGTCAGTAAATAAACCTTTGTTATGAAAAAATCTCTGTACCCCTCTTTTGTTATTGCTCCTATATTGATTCTATTCTTTTTTGCTCAATGCAAAAAAGAATATACTCCCTCAGTTCCCTTAACTATAACGTTGTATAACAAGCCGCTTTCTACCATTCAATCTTATATAAAGGGGCTATGGAAATTACATTATGGAAAAGGAGGGATTGCCGCAAATAATATACAGTACTACGATAGTGTTTTTTTTAAGTTCACTAATGATAATAAGATAATACTATCATACAAAAATACAATCGGAGTAGACACAACAATAAAGTGGGTCAAAGACTTGGGCACATATACTCATGGAGACTCGACTTTTACCATGAATTTCTATGATAAACTAGGATATCCATCAAATTATATTGTGGACGGTATTTTTAATGACACATTGGTATTACACGACTATGGTTCCGATGCGGTTTTTTATCATTTTACAAAATCAAATTAACCAATTCTAAAATCATACAATTATGAAGTCTTTCCAAAAATTGCTGCTTATAGCTGTACGACTAACAACGCATTAACAGTAGAAACTACCGGCAATAGTGAATTTACCAGGCTCCGGATAATTGATAAAATGGGGCAGGTAAAAAAACAAGTAAAGTATTAAGACACTACCAATTCGTTTTAGTATTTAACCTACCGTCTAAAAAGTAGGCAATTCTTGATTTTAAGACTATGTTCATTACCCAAACGTTACTTATGCCAAGTCTAAAACATAGAAAATCCCGCATTTACAGCCCTAAAGGAGTTTTGGTATTGTTACCAAACTCGTAACTCGCACCCATGGTTTGCCGCTACTTTTGCAGCCATTCAGTCAATTTGATAAAACCTGTATTACATATAGCTTTGGTTGGTAACCCTAACAGTGGTAAAACATCTCTGTTTAACGCACTTACGGGCCTTAACCAGCAGGTAGGTAATTTTCCGGGCGTTACTGTTGACAAAAAAACAGGCCACATACAGTTAGCTGATCATTTACCCGCAGAACTGGTAGATCTTCCGGGAACCTATAGTTTATATCCAAGGCGCTCTGATGAATGGGTGGCTTATAAAGTACTGATGGGGGCCGATAAGGATACCAGGGCCGATGTGGTGCTGTTGGTTGCCGATGCCAGTAACCTGAAAAGAAACCTGTTATTCTGCAGCCAGATCATTGACCTGAAAATACCGGTGGTGATGGCGCTCACCATGACCGATATCGCCGTTAAAAAAGATATTAAAATTGATGTTGGCGGGCTGGAAGCCGAACTGGGCATACCTGTTGTGGCCGTAAATCCGAGAAAGAATAAGGGACTGACTGAGCTAAAAAAAGTATTGGCGCGGGTTGCCAAAACAAATGCCGGTATACAAACAAGGGATTTTATGGATACGGAGCAACTGGCGCCCGCTTCTATTAAAGCTGTTCAGCAATTATTTCCCACGCTGAGCAATTATGCTGCCATTCATTACCTGATTAACCATGAAAATTTTCCACTTTCCCAAACAGAGCAGGATGCCGTTGAACAGATAGAAATAGACAACGCTTTTAATCCTACCAAAACACAGGCAGAAGAAATTGTGCAGCGATATGCCCATATCAGGCAGATTATGAAGCAGCACGTAATAGAAACCGGGCCATTGGAGAAAAAATTATTTACCGATTACTTAGATAACTTTTTTTTACACCGCACCTGGGGGTATATTATTTTATTAGCTGTTCTTTTTTTATTGTTCCAGAGTGTTTTCTGGCTGGCCAGGTTCCCGATGGATGGTATTGAATGGAGTTTCACACATGTAAGCTCCTGGCTTGACCAGCATTTACCCGAAGCCTGGTGGAGCAATCTGCTGGTGAATGGATTTGTGGCAGGCCTGAGTGGCATCCTGGTTTTTGTACCGCAGATCATGATCCTGTTCGGACTCATTACTATCCTGGAAGACTCGGGTTATATGGCCCGCATCAGTTTTTTAAGTGATAAACTAATGCGCAAAGTGGGGCTGAATGGCAAAAGTGTAATGCCCATGATCAGCGCCTTTGCCTGTGCCGTTCCGGCCATCATGAGCGCCAGGAATATTGAAAATAGAAAAGAAAGACTGCTTACCATCCTGGTTACCCCCCTCATGAGCTGCAGCGCGCGACTGCCTGTGTACACCATTTTAATTTCATTGGTAATTGATGATACGTATTACCTGGGTTTTTTAAGTTTACAGGGTTTGGTTATGATGGGCCTTTATTTGCTGGGCACGTTTATGGCGCTGCTGGTAAGTTATGTAATGAAATGGTTTATCAAAATCAAAGAGAAAAGCTTTTTTATACTGGAACTGCCTATTTACCGGGCGCCCAGGTGGAAGAATGTGGGTATCACCATGATAGAGAAGGCAAAAATATTTGTAACAGATGCGGGTAAAGTAATCATGATTATTAGTCTGTTGCTCTGGTTTCTGAGTTCTTATGGCCCCAGTAACCGGATGGAAAAAGTGGAGAACAAATATGCCATACTGCTGCAACAGTTACCAAAACAAAAAGATTCACTTAGAAAACATCTTTCTTCCGAAAAATTAGAAAACTCCTATGCGGGTATCCTTGGTAAAAGCATTGAGCCTGTAATCAGACCTCTTGGTTTTGACTGGAAAATAGGCATTGCCCTTATTACTTCTTTTGCCGCGAGAGAAGTGTTTGTAGGTACGATGGCCACTTTGTATAGTGTAGAAGAAACGGATGGCAGTTCGTTACGACAAAAAATGCACGCCGCCGCTTACCCGGATGGCAAAAAAATTTACACGCTGCCTGCCGCTTTCTCATTGATGATATTTTATGTGTTGGCCATGCAATGCATGAGTACCTTAGCCGTTGTAAAACGCGAAACCAAATCATGGAAATGGCCGGTATTTCAGTTTATTTATATGACGGCACTGGCCTACCTGATGAGCCTGCTGGTCTATCAATTATTTTCATAAAATGAATGCTGCCGGATGTCGTTACCATTCTTCCTCTCTAAATAATGCATTAAACTTTTCATCGCGGATACCCCGTTTGCTATATTAGATTTTTTTAACAGGTGCTTTTTGCTAAATTAGTAGCCTGATACCGGCAAAATACTACCTGGTGATCTTAAACCCTGCTATCTGGAAAACCCATGCCATTACCTAAGCGATTATATTATTTGTCTGTTCTGATGCTGTTTTTTTCTGTCTTTCCTTTTATTACAACCCATGCTGCTCAAACACCCGGTTTTCCTGTTGCCCAAAAAGGTGTAATTGATCTAAGACAATCAGATCTGAAAAACCAATCCATGCCCCTGCAAGGCGAATGGACCCTTTACTGGAAACAATTGGTTACACCCATTGATACTTCTGCCATACCAACCGGATTTTTTAAGTTTGCCGAACTTTGGACCAATACGATCGTAAAAGGATCACCTCTTTCACATATGGGGTATGCATCCTATTCACTTACCGTTCTGTTGCCAAAACATTCCAACAAGCTGGCCCTTGAAATTCCTGATACCTATACATCTTACCGGTTATTTGTTAATGGCGAAATGTTTGCCAATGCGGGTAACCCGGATTCAACCGCTGCAACGGCGGTACCTAAATGGTGTCCGAAAACCCTGGAGCTTTCAACAAACAAAGACACGCTGCATTTAATTTTACAGGTAGCCAATTTCTGGCATTCCAAAGGAGGGCCCTATAAAGATATCATGCTGGGCGACAGGGATTTGCTATTCCACGAAAAAGCCATTGATACTGCCTTTGATCTCTTCTTAACCGGTAGTATATTTATGGGTGGATTATTTTTTCTGGGGTTATTTCTTTTTGGTAAGCACGATAAATCGCTACTGTATTTCGCTTTATTCTGTATCGCGTATAGTTACCGGATGATTGGCTCGAGGAGTTATGTTTTACATACTTTGTTTTCGGAAATACCCTGGACCATTACCTTACATCTTGAATACCTGTCGCTATTCGGTTGCCTGGGGTTATTCAGCCTCTATACCTATCATTTATACCCGGAAGACTCAAATAAAACAGTCACAAAAATACAGGTATGGGCCAGCCTAACCCTCTCCGCTATTGTAGTTGTTTTTCCGCCTGTCATTTTTACCCGGCTCATTAACCCCTTCCTGATTGTGATGTTCGGGCTACTCATTTATGTATTTTATGTATATGTAAAAGCAATGCGAAAAAAACGGACCGGCGCGGCTTATGCCTTGCTGAGTACCTGTGTGGTGCTTGTTGTATTTACCTTAATTAATCTGCAATATTTTAATATTATTTCTCCTCAAAAAGCGATCCTTTTTATTGGTTATATCAGTTTCTTCGTTCTGCAATCACTAATCCTTTCCTTCCGTTTCGCCTCCCTGCTTAAACAGGCGAAAGACCAGGCAGAGCAGGGATTGAAAGCGAAGAATGAATTTCTTTCCACCATGTCGCATGAAATTCGAACCCCCCTCAATTCAATATTGGGCATGACGCATTTGATCCTTCGCGATAATCCAAGTATTGAACAAAAAGAGCAGTTGGATGTATTACTGTTTTCCGCTAATAATTTATTAGCCATCGTAAATGATATCCTTGATTATAATAAAATAGAAGCCGGTAAAGTAAATTTTGAATCGATAGAAACGGATATACCCAATGTGGTTAAGAATATTATTTCTGGATTAAGAACTTCCGCGGAAGACAAGGGAATTGAATTAAGACTGCATATAGACAGTGCCTTGCATACCAAGGTAATGGCTGATCCCACCCGCATTGGCCAGGTGGTAACTAACCTGGTAAGCAATGCCATTAAGTTTACCAAACACGGGCATGTAGCATTAAATATACAGGTAGACAGCCAGACCGATGCAGACATTACACTTACCATCAGCATAGAAGATACAGGCATAGGCATCTCCATTGAAAAACAAAAAATGATCTTCGAACAGTTTACACAGGCAGACACGTCTACTTCCAGAAATTTTGGCGGTACCGGTTTGGGGCTGGCAATATGTAAAAAATTACTTGCCTTACAGGGTATTACGCTACACCTGAAAAGTGATGATGGCAAAGGGTCAAAATTTTATTTTACACAAAGTTTTCAAAAATCTTTTTCAGAAGAAACGAAAACAGAAGAGCAGGCTGATCATACGCCTACCGAAGAGAGTAAACCACTTACAGGTATTTCAATTTTACTGGTAGAGGATAATGAAATAAATATCCTGGTAGCCAAAACGTTTTTACAAAGATGGGGGGCAACCATAGACGTAGCTGTTAATGGCCAGGAAGCGCTGGATAAACTGGATGTAAACAGGCATCGACTGATTTTGATGGATATGCACATGCCCGTAATGGACGGGTATGAAGCCACCCGCCGCCTGCGCGAAATGGGTGTTGAAATACCCATTGTTGCATTAACCGCCAGCCTGCCGCGCGAAGTAGAGGACCGCGTAAAAAATGTTGGCATCGATGCTATTGTGGTAAAACCTTTTGTACCTGATGAGCTTTTCAGGATTGTATTACATTATACAAATGTGTACCATTATACCCGAAAGGATTAAATAGCCTGCCATAGTTACTTTCGTAACTTGAGAAAATGTGTCAAAAGTTCTTTTCCCGAATAGTATCAATACCTGTTTAGGTTACTTCGCTACTTTGCCAAACTCAACCGCGGCCTGTGCCGCCGCCAAACGTGCAATCGGTACACGAAAGGGAGAGCAGCTTACATAGTTCATACCAATGCGGTGACAGAATTTTACACTTTCAGCATCGCCTCCGTGTTCTCCGCAAATACCAACTTTTAATTTGGGTTTGGTAGTACGTCCGCGTTCGGTACCTATTTTAATCAATTCACCTACCCCTTCCTGGTCAATGGTTTGGAAAGGGTCGTCGGGCAATATTTTCTGATCGAGGTAATTGGGCAAGAATCCTCCCACATCATCCCTGCTGAACCCAAAACTCATTTGTGTAAGATCATTCGTACCAAAGCTGAAGAAGTCTGCCACCTGCGCCATATTACCGGCCTGCAAAGCGGCTCTCGGAATTTCAATCATGGTACCATATAAGTAAGGGATGCTTTTTACTTTCAACCTGGTACATACTTCTTTATATACCCTATCAACAATTTCTTTTTGATGAGTTAACTCATTCACTGTGCAGGTAACCGGTACCATGATTTCAGGAAATGCTTTCTTGCCTGATTTGATCATTTCCGCGGTAGCTTCCAAAATGGCTCTTATCTGCATTTCAGTGATCTCAGGATAACTTACCCCTAAGCGAACACCCCGGTGACCCAACATCGGGTTGTTCTCATGCAAAGCCAGTACCCTTCTGCGTAATACGCTCATACTAATACCCAGTTCTTTGCTTAGCTCGTGTAACTTTTCAACATCGTGCGGAACAAACTCATGCAATGGCGGATCCAGTAAACGGATGGTAACCGGAAAACCCTTCATTACCTTCATGGTATCTTTAATATCCTTCTTCACAAAAACAAACAGATCATTCAGCGCTTTACGGCGTTCGGGTTCTGTTTTACTCATAATCATTTTGCGCAACAGGAACAGGGGTTGTTCACTGCCTTCGCCATAAAACATATGCTCTGTACGGAACAGGCCAATACCTTCTGCGCCAAACGATATGGCCTGTGCGGCATCCTGTGGTGTTTCGGCATTTGTTCTAACGCCTATTAACTTTATTTTATCAACCAGGGTCATCAGGTTTTTATAGGATTTGTTCTTATTAAGGTCTATAGCCACCAGCGCCATATCACCCTCATACACCAATCCTTTGGTGCCATTTAAGGTAATGATATCTCCTTCTTTTACGATAACGCCATCCCTTGCTTTAAAGGTTTTTGTTTCAGCGTGTATCTCAATATCATTACAACCCACGATACAACATTTACCCCAGCCCCGGGCAACCAGTGCGGCATGAGAAGTCATACCCCCTTTTGTTGTTAAGATGGCCTGTGATTTATGCATGCCATCCACATCTTCCGGAGATGTTTCTTCACGAACCAGGATTACCTTCTCTCCCCTGGATGCCCACTCAACCGCTTCGGCTGATGAGAAAACCACACGGCCCTTTGCGCCACCCGGACCGGCAGGTAATCCTTTCGCGATAGCTTTGGTAGCCGCTTCAATTGTAGGATCGAGCATGGGCAACAATAGTTCTACCAACTGGTTGGGGCCAACACGCATGATGGCTGTTTTTGCATCAATCAGTTTTTCCGTAAACATTTCTGTGGCCATCCGCACAGCGGCTACCCCGTTACGTTTACCCACCCTGCATTGCAACATATAGAGTTTCCCTTTTTCAATGGTGAACTCAATATCCTGCATGTCTTTATAATGTTTCTCCAACCTTTCCTGAAAGCCATTTAATTCTTTATAGGCCTTCGGCATTATTTTTTCCAGTGTATCCAGTGTTTTGCTCTGGTCATTTTTTGAATAGGCATTAATAGGTCCGGGTGTTCTGATACCCGCAACCACATCTTCACCCTGTGCATTCACTAAATATTCTCCATAGAATTTATTTTCTCCTGTGCCCGGGTTTCTGGTAAACGCCACGCCGGTAGCGCTATCCCCGCCCATATTACCAAACACCATGGCCTGTACATTTACGGCAGTACCCCATTCGTGTGGTATTTTTTCAATCTTACGGTATTCGATGGCGCGTTTCCCGTTCCAACTGCCAAACACACCACCTACACTACCCCATAATTGTTCGTAAGGATCTTCGGGGAAAGGCTTGCCCAATACTTTTTTAACGGTGGCTTTAAATTCTTTAACCAATATTTTTAATTCAGAAACCGTCAGGTCGGTATCTGATGTATAGCCTTTGCTATGTTTAACCGCTTCTAATTTTTCATCCAGTACTTTGCGGATGCCTCTGCCATTTTTGGGTTGAATGTCACCGGCTTTTTCCATCACTACATCGGCATACATCATTACCAATCTGCGATAGGCATCATAGGCAAATCTTTCATCGCCCGATTGTTTAATCAGGCCCTGAATAGTTGCATCATTCAAACCAATATCTAAAACAGTATCCATCATACCGGGCATACTGCGCCTGGCGCCGGAACGAACAGATAAGAGGAGGGGATTATGTACATCACCGAATTTTTTGCCGGTAATCTTTTCTACTTCAGATAAAGCCGTTTGTACCTGCCCCTTTAATACAGAAGGGTATATGCGTTTGTGATCATAATAATAGGTACATACTTCTGTAGAAATCGTAAAACCCGGGGGTACCGGTAGTTTAAGTTTTGGATGGCCCGCCATTTCAGCAAGGTTCGCCCCTTTACCGCCCAATAAATTTTTCATAGATTCATTACCATCGGCCCTGCCGGCGCCAAAGAAATAGACGTATTTCTGTGTACTGTTCTTTTTTATCATATTAAGACTATTTATACCCTAAAAGTAGCATTGTATATCAGTGTTAGTTATGACAATTGTCATTCAATGAGCTGTATTTTATCACCTTACCAGGATATATTATTGATTTTCTACCCTTTCATCAGCTTGGTTTGGCAAATGAAATCCGTTTTGGGTAAACCGGTTTTACCTATCGCGTCAAATCCACCTTCAATTTCTGTGAAGTTGCGGTAGCCGCGTGCCTGTAAAATAGATGCGGCAATCATGCTGCGGTAACCGCCGGCACAATGCAGAAAAAAATGATCGGTGGTAGTTAATTCTTTACTCCATTCATTAATATAAGCAAGGGGTCTGTTATGGGCCTCAGACACCTGTTCGGCAGCATACTCGGTTTCTTTTCTTATATCTATTATTTTATCTACCCCTATGTTTACCTCTTTTGCGAATTGTTCGGCAGAAATCCGGTGCACTGTATCTATTTCCTTACCGGCGGCTTCCCATGCCGCAAAGCCTCCTTTTAAATGTCCCAGCACATGATCAAAGCCAACACGACTTAAACGGGTAATGGTTTCTTCTTCTTTTCCTTCATCGGTAATTAATAACAATGCCTGTTTCACGTCTACGATCATCGAGCCCACCCATGGTGCAAAATCGCCTTGCAACCCTATATTAACAGAACGCGGAACAAACCCTTTATAAAAATCGGTGTTAGCCCTTGTGTCCAATAATAAGGCCTCTGTGTTTTCCGCGGCCGCTTCAAATTCATTGGGGGTTAATGCCCGCATCCCATTTTTCAAGACAGCATCGAAGCTTTCATATCCCTTCTTATTCATGGCCACATTTAAACCAAAATACCCCGGTGGCGGAAGCAGACCCTCTGTAACCGCTTTAATAAAAGCTTCTTTATTGGGTTGGTTTAAAGCATAATTCATTTTTTTCTGGTTGCCCAATGTGTCTACCGTTTCCTTCATCATGTTTTTACCACAGGCGCTTCCGGCCCCATGTGCCGGGTAAACAATCACCTCATCCGCCAGGGGCATTATTTTATTCATCAGGCTGTCATATAATAAGCCGGCCAGCTCATCCTGGGTCATGTCTGCCGATTTTTGCGCCAGATCCGGGCGCCCTACATCTCCCAAAAACAAGGTATCACCACTAAAAATGGCATAATCTTTTCCCTGCTCATCCTTTAACAGAAAAGTGGTGCTTTCCATGGTATGCCCGGGGGTGTGTAATACCTTAATCGTAACCCCTCCCACCATAAATACATCTCCATCCTTTGCAGAAATACAGTCAAATTCGCAGGTAGCATTAGGCCCATACACAATGGGCGCCGATGTTTTTTTACTAAGGTCAACATGCCCGCTCACAAAATCTGCATGGAAATGTGTTTCAAAAATATATTTGAGGCTAACCTTATCTTTCTCTAACCGCGTCATGTAGGGTTGCGTTTCACGTAAGGGATCAATAATAGCCGCTTCACCATTCGAGGTAATATAGTAGGCGCCCTGTGCCAAACATCCTGTATAAATTTGTTCTACCCGCATAGCCACTGTTTTAAAGTAATTACGCGAAGGTAGCTTATGTTTTTTTTCAATACTGTAACATCGGTTGCTTTTCTAAAACCACCGGCGAATTTTAATAATGTATACCTTCCATTTTTACAATAACTGATTTTAATAAAAGGGGTATGACCAAAGAAGAATTACTGACAGAATTAAAACAGGAAACCTATGCCGCGCTCAAACCCTCTCCCATACATGGTATTGGGGTATTTGCCGTTTGTGCCATTCCTAAAGGTTGCCAGGCTGTTTTTTCTAAAAATACGGGGGGATGGATACAACTCAGTTTTGCCGAAGCGGAACAATTACCGGCACATGCCAGGGAATTTGTCGAAACCTATTACCTGTATGATGCGGAACATTATTTCATTCCCGATCATGGATGTAAGGTGATGGATATAGCCAGTTACCTGAATCATTCCAATACACCCAACCTCATTTCTGTGTTGGATGGCGCTTATTTTGAAACGACCAGGGATATTAAAGAAGGAGAAGAATTATTTATCGACTATGGAGAAATCGCGGACGGCCTGGATGATTACCGTTGATACTATATTCAACTTCTGAAAAACTTACAGGTAACCTGTCTGGAAAGAGGCAGGGTTACGCTCAATAAAGGGAATTCATTAAATACTGGAATGCTAAATTGTATACTTATTAAGCGATTTGCATGAAAAAAAGATACCAGGTTCTTCTTGTATTGTCGGTACTTTCCATGATCACTTTCCTCGACAGGATAGCCCTGTCTTCTGCCAGTTCTTCTATCATGAACGACCTGAGCATCAGCACCGTACAATGGGGCTGGATACTGGGTATGTTTACCCTGGCTTATGGTGCATTTGAAGTACCTGCCGGTTGGCTGGGAGACAGGATTGGTGGTAAAAAAGTGTTGACCCGTGTGGTGATCTGGTGGTCTGTCTTTACCATCCTTACCGGATTTTCCACAGGATTCCTGATGTTATTGATTGTACGTATTTTATTTGGCATGGGCGAAGCCGGCGCTTATCCCAATAGCGCTATTGTATTAAGTAAATGGTTTCCTGTTTTAGAGAGGGCAAGGGCACAGTCCATTATCTGGGGCGCCTCGCGTATTGGTGCGGCATTAACGCCATTCATCGTTTTGCCCCTGCAACAAAAATATAGCTGGCATGTATCCTTTTATGTGCTGGGTGGCGTGGGTATTATCTGGGCTTTTTTCTGGATTTTCTGGCACAAAGAAGAACCGGCCGATTGTAAAAATATCCAACCAAAAGAACTTGCCTTTATACAGGCAAACCGCGATTTACCAGACAATAACCGGGCAATAAAATTTTCTTTTTGGAGCATTTTCAAATCAGCCAATATATGGTTCCTCATGGGTATGTATTTCTGCTATGCCATAGGTGCCTATTTTTTTCAAAGCTGGTTTCATACTTATTTACAAAATGGCCGGCTGATACCCAAAGAAGATTTAATATGGGCCTCCTCTTTACCTTATATATTGGCAGCCATCGGTTGTTTTACCGGGGGATGGCTTAGCGATAAAGCCTGTGTTCGTTATGGCAAAAAATGGGGACGCAGGCTGGTACCCATGATCGGGCTGTTTATTTCCGGAATCTGTATTATCAGCGCCTCATTGGTACAGGATAATACTACAGCGATTATTGCTTTAGCGGCGGGCATGGCCAGTATGGATGTTACCGCACCAGTGGCCTGGGCCGTAGCCATGGATCTGGGCGGACCCAATAGCGGCGCGGTTTCCGGCTCTATGAATACGGCCGGATTAACCGGCGCTTACCTTAGTACGGTTGTCTTTGGATACCTCGCCTCTTCCTTCGGTTATTATTTACCCGTGTTACTGATTGGTATTTTTGTTTTAGCCGGGTCCTTTATCTGGTTAAAGATAGATGCTACCAAAAAATTGTCGTTACTGTAACCTGATAAACGCAAGAAACGCAGGATTATTAACAAGGCTGTTATTTCTGAAGCCTGGCATTAACCAACTGTCCTACCTGCTGTCCTTGTTTTTTTCCTTCTTCAATCGCCGCCCTATAATGAATGCCTCCATATAACCGGCTGATACCCGCCTCATCCGCGGCGGCCTTAATGGATAGAAAATTCCTTTGCATGCCTAAATAGATTAATTCAGTGGTATCCAGAAAGGCAATCTGGTTACCGAAAATATTTTCCAGCACCGTAGCGGCGGCGGAAGTAATCACACTATGCCCGCTGGGATATTCAGGAAAGGGCGGCGTTTGTAATAGCGCGTTCCAGTTTGGATCTATGTTTTCCCTGATAACGGTAATTGGACGAACCATCCTGCTTCTGTATTTTTCATCCCAGCAGGAAATAAATCCGTCAAAAATAGCAGTAGCCGTAATAGCAAAAGCTTTGGCGGTTAACAAAGCATCCGCTTTTGTTTGTTTACTTATAATAGAAACGATACCCATCCAGTGCCCGCCGGGTGTGGTTTTTTTAGTGGCGAACATTAAATGCCCTGTATGTTCTGTTACAAAAGGATTGTCATCCCAATAATGCGCGATCGTATCCTGAACAGGCGTTATTTTTTTACTCACTTCATATACTTCCATCAGTTCTTTATCATATTTACTGTTTTTTGATAAACTGTACGGAGGAGGAGGGGTGGGTTTATATTGTGCCGAAGAATCCAACACCAATGAATTGATTAAATGCCAGTGGGGCTCAACAGCATCGGCATAATCGGGGGGTGTTTGCTGCCACTTCCCCGTTTCTTTAAACACACTGTATTTGGGCATCCCCCTGGTTATCTTATAATTATCTTCTGCCGCCCGTTTCAGAATAACGTCCGCGATCTTATCACCAAACTCAATGGAATTGTTATACACCGCCGGCTCCAGGGCATTCTCAAATTTTTGCAGTATTTTTTTTTCGGTTGTAACCAGGCTGTCTTTGGAAAACGTTAGCGCCCTGGCTACTTTAAAAAACGCTTTTACAGCAGCCACAGAGAATTGATATTTTAATTTATCATCAGGAACAGGAACGGAACCAAACCCTTTCATTTTTGCAACCAGTGAAAAGCTGTTCATATCAGCGAACCGAATAGCTTCATAATAGGCCAGGTTACTGTATGCATAAATTCTGCCGGCAACAGGGGGCGAAAAAATATCATATACAATTACTTCCGTTAACCTTTGTACACACTGATGTTCAAGTGTGGTCTCATCCGGTACTGATAAAGTATTTTCCTGTTTACAGGATACCATACATGTTAAGAAAAGCAACCCCGGTACCATGAAATAATATTTTTTCATACAAATTTTTTATTGGGTAATGATTCTTTTTTGGCCCTTACTATTTGTTATTTCAATTGATTGAACCGCATTGTTTAACTGAATACACCTGCCGGACTGCGAATAAAATGAAGATCCGTAACTGAATTCTTCTTTCCTTTTCCTGCCATTCTTTAATGTAACAATTGCATACCTGTCATCCGGATTCAGTTTACTGATTTTGATTCCCGCTATTTTACTTTGAAATAATTGAAGTGGCCCTGCATTACGGGCGGCAGCCAATGTTAGCTTATCATTAGCCACCAGTTGCACCAGCGACTTTCCATTACCCGGTATATATATACCGCTTTGTAAAATAGAAAGTGGCCGGAATAACCCTTTTCCATCTCCTTGTAATGCCAAACCATTAAAGGCATCACTACGGCCAAATCCGGGGGCCATTGAAAACTCATTCCCATTCAATAGGATATCCATATTCCCATCTCCGTTAAAGTCGTTGGCAACTATCCCATATACCGGCGCGAACTGAGCCTGGGCGGGCAGTTGATGTATTGCAAACTGAAAATTACCCATGTTTTCAATCCAGCTACTATAAAAATTATTGGCCGATAACTGAATGGCTCCCTTCAGATCAGCTTCCGGAAAAATATTTTTCATCTCCGCTCTTGCATAAAAAGCATAGTCTGGAAATTTTTCTTTCATCCCACTGAGTTCCCTGATAAACTCATCTCTTCCGGCCACCGGAAATTCTTTCACTTCTCCTTTTACGGTTGATAAAAGATAGCTGCTGGTAATGGCATCAAAGCTGCCATTATTATCAAAGTCTTTCCCATACACTTTTATGGGAAATTTTGCAGAGGGTTGTAAAAAACCATTCATGCCAAAATTGCCCACCACATAATCCATATCACCATCACTATCCAGGTCAGCGGCTGTTACGCTGTTCCACCAACCCAATTCTTTGGAAAGGGTAGTTGTAACAGCGGTAAATTTCCCTTTTTGATTTTTTAAAAAGCTAATAGGCATCCATTCCCCCACCAGCACCAGGTCTGGCCAGCCATCATTATCAATATCACTCCATGCGGCATCGCAAACCAATCCAATTTTTTGTAAGGCGGGGGCTATTCCCTTTGTAACATCAGTAAACCTGATAAGGCCCGGCTTACTATCATTTCTTAAAATATAACTACTTACCGGCACAGGATAACTGCCCGGCAATACCCTGCCGCCAATAAACAAATCAAGATCACCATCCCGATCATAGTCTGCCGCTTTTACGGCGCTTTTACTATTGTCATTGGGCCTTAGCGCCGTTGCCTCTTCCTTAAAATTCCCTTTGCCATCATTGCTATACACATGATCTGCATAATGGCCGGCGCCCGGCTGGTTTTCAGCGCCCCCCGAAGCTATATACATATCCAGGTCGCCATCCCCATCCGCGTCAAATAAACAAATACCCCCATCGTCCTGGTATTTTAAATCAGTAGTATCAATAAAAGGTTTTGAGTGGAAGGTTCCGTTTTTGTTTTGTACAAATAAGTTGGCATAGGTAGGCGAGCCCCCTCCGGCAATCATATCATCCAACCCATCCCCGTTTACATCCCCCACTGCCAGGGATGGACCATACTGCGTTAATTTATGGGGAATTAACCGTTGAATATTAAAATCTATAAAATCAACTTCCGAAGCCACAAAATGTATCCCTGCTGTATTGGTTATTTCTGTAAACCAATTATTTTGCGCAACAGACAGACCCATAAAATTTTCTTTCCCTTTTGATGCTTCAATATTGAGTGTAAGAACCTGGTTAGCGGTAATATTTTTTAGAACCTGCTTCTGTGCATTGGGCCATATCACTACTAAGGAATCTATTTTCGAAACTTTACCCAACCCAAAATGAGCTATGTTTTCTATACTGGACAGATAGCCGCGGTAAGGTGTGTTTTCATATACCTGTTGTTGTCCCTCATAAAACAAACGTATTACGGCCCCTACACCATTTCTATTTAAACCATTGCCCTGTAACTGTACACGGAGATAATTGGCTGCTGCCGACTTTTTATCATTGAGGGTATTCTCCATCAGCGAAGCCTCCATATTGGTATTATTCACTATCACATCCATATCACCGTCCCTGTCAAAGTCGGCATATGCCATTCCTGCAGAAAAACGGGGTATATCCCAGCCCCAGTCTTTGGTTTTATTTGAGAAAGTAATATCCCCATTATTTTTAAAAATATAATTACTGATTTTTACGGAAGGCAATTGCTTTAATATTTCTTCGGGGGCTACATTGGCAATCGCCTGGTTTCTGTAGGCGATAAAGTTCATATCAGTAAGATCCTTCGGCAATCCATTCGACACAATAATATCCCTATACCCATCATTGTCCGCATCTATTGCCAGGGGCGCCCAGCTCCAGTCTGTTTGTGCCATGCCGGCAAAATGGCCCACTTCACTAAATACAGGCGCCCCTATTGAATCTTTTTCTAAAAGTCTCGGCCCCTGGTTTAGTTGTACAGTGTTACGAACATATTGATGCATGTAACCATAACGCGCGCCGTTTTGAAAGTTCTGGTAATTGATGGGGTTGTTCATCATTTTTAAACGGTAATTATCAGCCGGCGCCATATCCAGTTCAATAATATCGGGCAGCCCGTCATTATTGATATCAGCTATATCATTACCCATCGCGTTTCTGCTGGTATGTTTAAAATAGACTGCGCTCAAGTCGCTAAAAGTTCCATTTTTATTGTTGATGTACAGATGATTGTTAGATAAGTAATCATTACTCACATAAATATCTTTCCATCCATCGGCATTAATATCTGTGATGTTAACACCCAGGCCATACCCCTCTGTTAATATACCGGCCACTTTTGATATATCTGTAAAAACAGGGTGTTTTAAAGTTGTATCCCAGTCGTTACGTAACAGCTTATCCGTATTGGGCCAATCGCCCGCTGTATGAATGGGCCTGAACTCATTGGGGTTAGTGCCATCCAGGTCATTCTCCAACAAATACACATCCAGATCGCCATCATTATCATAATCAAAAAAACCGGCCATCTGCGTGCTGGAACTGTCGGCCAGTCCGTATTCTTCCGCCAATTCTATAAAAACGGGGCTGCCACTTTTTTTATTATTTCCCCGATTAATATACAACAGGTTTTTTCTTTGTGTAGCCGTATTCATTACCCCGGCACTTACATATATATCCATCAACCCGTCATTATTAATATCCACTACACTTACCCCCTTGCACCATTTACCATTTCCCCCAACACCGGCAGATGCGGTAACATCCTCAAAGTGCAAATTGCCTTTATTTAAATACAATTTGTTTTCTACCATATTGCCGGTAAAATAAATATCCGGCAAGCTGTCATTATTAAAATCACCGATACCTACCCCACCTCCATTATAGATGTATTCATACGTCATCACATTAAAAAAATCATTTTCAGTTAATTGGTTTGTAAAATGTATGCCGCTTTTCCCGGCGCTTACTTCCCGATATAATGGGGTTTCCTGCCTGCAGGCAGAGAGGCTAAAAAAAAGAAGGCAGAGGATAGATAAAGATCTCGTTTGCATGCAACCTGTTTATGACTACTCTTATTAATCGTTTAGTTATTTAGTGATACAGAATTCTCTACGCTGCATATCTGACGTGGCTTACATGAAAATATTTTTGCACCTGCTTTCTGTCATTTTTCCTATTGTTCATAAAATCTTCAACAT
>Ga0265292_1000940_pt1 | contig 30391 bp, 27 predicted proteins | sample Munlanlewell296A_FD_189080 | JGI IMG/M metagenome (GOLD analysis project Ga0265292, IMG submission 189080) | Leachate microbial communities from a municipal landfill in Southern Ontario, Canada - Leachate well 296A | ecosystem: Engineered > Solid waste > Landfill > Unclassified | place: Canada... | reverse complement strand
ACAACCGATTTTTTAAATATTTTGAGACCCAACGTTACATGTAAGGCCACAGATCATATTCAAGAGATGATTCAATTGATTAACAAATTACAAAAAAATGGATTTGCTTATGAAACTAAAGAGGCGTTTTATTTTAATGTTAAAAAATTTAAAAGCTACGGAAAATTATCCGGACAAAAACTAGAGGAAAAAATCCAGGCTGTCAGAGAAGGGGTCAATGTTGATGAAGATAAAAAACACCCAGCTGATTTTGCTTTATGGTTCAAAAGGGTTGGTCGATTTGCCGATCATACCATGTACTGGAATTCTCCTTGGGGCGATGGATTCCCGGGCTGGCATATAGAATGTTCTGCTATGAGCATGAAATATTTAGGTGAGACAATTGACATTCACTCCGGAGGAATCGATCACGTGCCGGTCCATCATGAAAATGAAATTGCCCAGTCTGAAGCCGCCACAAATAAACTTTTTGTAAAGTATTGGTTTCACAATAATTTTCTAACCGTTGATGGACAGAAAATGAGCAAGTCTTTGGGAAATTTTTACACGATTGAAGACATTGAAAAAAATAAGATCGACCCAATTTCTTTAAGGCTTTTATTTTTACAATCTCATTACCGTCAGCCGCTTAATTTTACCTGGCAGTCAGCCCGTGCCAGCCAAGAAGCTTTTAATAGATTAAAGGAAATTGTTTTAGAATTAAAAAGTTCTAACCCGTTAACCCGTGAACCCATTAACCTCTCAACAAAGGCAACTTCTTATCGAGAACAGTTTTCAAAAGCTTTAGAAAACGACCTACAAACTGCTCAAGCTGTAGCCATATTGTGGGACATGATTAAATCTGATATAACGAATGATGAAAAATATTTCTTGCTCATGGATTTTGATAAAATCTTTGGTTTAAATTTAATCGATATTGCTGAAGAAAAAATTGACTCAAACATAATTATATTAGCTGAGAGAAGACTAGAAGCTAGAAAAAAAAGAGATTTTGATGCTTCAGATCGACTAAGAATTAAAATTGAAAAAGCCGGTTTCAAGATTGAGGATAAGGGAGAAACTTATACAATAAAAAAACAGTTAAACGATTAAAACTTAAACAGTTAAAAAAACTATTAAACCTTAAATATTAAACATGCTTTTTGTTTAACAGTTTAGTGTTTAAAAGTTTTTTTAGGTTTTAACAGTTTAATACTTAACTGTTTATTTGACCTTTTTATATATCCTAATCACAGGGTGATCAAACACCGTCCATGTTTCCTCCGCCTGCTCATTATTTAATCCTGAGGAAAACTCCGCAACTTTCTTAAATCCTAATTTGCCACTAAATAAATCGTCATAATATTTATTTAAAATCGGATATTTTTCTTCAGGATGATTTGCAAAAATTCTTCTCGATGGAACGAAAATATAATCAGCCTTTTCCAAATGTTCTCTTAACTCTTGTTGTAATAGGGGACTTTCATCTAAGTCATAAAAGTTGAAAGAAATTACTTGATAAACTTGATGAACTTTATAACTTGGAACTTCTAAAGGAATGTCCACGACGTTTCCCGTTTCTGAAAGGATATATGAATTATTAGGAATATTTTTGTAAATCCAATCTGAAGCCTGAAATCGAACATCTGGATTTTGATAAACGGAAAGATAAGCGATACCGGGAATGATCGCAAATATAATAATTATAATTTTTATAACATTTATAACTTTTATTCTCAACAAAAAAAGTATTGCGAATATTGTTATTATTGGAAATATCGGTGCCATAAACCGACTCCACTTAGCATAAATTATTGCACTGGGAATAAAATATATTAAAAAAGCAAAGCGCAGTAAATTAATTTTTCTATCTTTCCAACTTAAACCCAAAAAACCCAAACTTCCTAAAATAAAAACTGGCCAACCAAGAGTATAGGGAAATACTTTTTCAAGCTGAAACAGAATGGGTTGTGTATTAAAAAACTGTCTAGTGTAAAAAACTAAAGATTTTCCCAATGCAACTTCAGACTCATAATTTATTGCGCTAATAAAATCGTGAAAATTTATCAGGTTATGAGGAGAAAATAATATCATAAAAATTATTGTTAACGCTCCAAATTTAATTAGATTTTTATATCTATCCCACGATCGTAGGATAGATAATATGGCAACTGCTGGAACGATAATAAATATCATTGATGAAACTTTCGTAGCTACTGCCAACCCTGAAACTAAAGCCAACCATACAACTGCGTCAGTTGTACGGCGTTCAAACATTAGTATTGACAAATAAATAATTAAACTATAAAAAAGCATAAGCAAAGATTCCGTCGTTCCGAAGTGAGAAAATTGAATCGCATATGGAGAAAATATGACCAATAGATAAGAGATAAAAGATATGAGATAGGATTCTTTTTTTATTATAACTTTTATAATCTTTATAATGATTATTGCATTTAAAATCGACGCTGCTGCCGATATTATCCTCAAGCTGATAGCTGCTTCCTGAAAGCTTATTGGAAATCCTAAATCACCGTCAAAGAACTTTAATAAGTAGACAATTAAGTAACCCAGATAAAGAGGAAACTGTCCATAAGCAAAAAAGTGTGGATTGAAACACTCTCTAAAATTTGAAAATTGAAAATTGAAAATTGAAAATTCGCACTTCAATGTTTGAAGTGCGGTCGCCATATTCCGTTCATCCGGATGCATGGGGTAGGGAAGACCCCAGCCGATATTTATGAAACGTGTATAGAATAATAGAAGAAATAAAGCGATAAATATCGGAAATTTAAAATTTAAAATTAAAAATTTAAAAATTGATTGAAAATTGAAAATTGAAAATTGAAAATTTTTCTTGCTGTTGATTTTCTCTATCATAATTAGTATTATAGTACAGACAAATATATGAGATATGAATTAACTTTCCTAATTAAGGAAGAAACTGAGCTAAAAACAATTAAAGATTTAATCGAATCGTATAAAGGCAAAGTCACCAAAGAAGATAAATGGGGTGAAAAGACTTTAGCTTATTCGATAAAAAAAAATCGTACCGCTCTTTTTTATAACTTTCAGTTTGAAATAGACAAAAAAAGTGTCTTAGAGTTAAAAAATAAATTTAATCTAAACGAAAAAATTTTAAGGTATTTGTTATTAATCCGAGAGTAAAAAATATGTCGAGCCGATCATTAAACCGAATTGTTTTAGTTGGCAATCTAACACGAGACCCTGAGTTAAAATATACACCAACAGGTACAGCGGTTTGTACTTTTAGCATCGCTACCAATCGGAGTTGGACATCAAACGATGGCCAGACAAAAGAGGAAGTTCAATATCATCGAGTAGTTGCTTGGCAAAAACTAGCTGAGCTTTGTGGAAAACTTTTAAATAAAGGTAGAAAAGTGTTTGCGGAAGGACGAATGACCTACCGAACTTTTACTGGAAAAGATGGTATTTTGAGAACGATCGCCGAGATTGTTCTTGATGATTTTATAGTTTTTGGTGAAGGGAGAAAAATGACGGAAACCACTTCAGAAGTTGTAATCAAAACTGAAGAGGTTAAACCAGCGGAATCGTCTAAAGAAGAAACTGTTAACCCTGATGACATTCCGTTCTGAGTTAATCAAGTTTCAAGTTTTTCAAGTTTATCAAGCATTTTTCTTGACAAACTTGATGAACTTTATAACTTTATAAACTTATAAATATGAATAAATGTTTTTTTTGTCAGTTTAAATCTAATCCAAGCTATAAAGAAGTAGATAATTTACAAAAATTCATAACACCAAGAAAAAAAATTTTGAATCGAGATAAAACCAATGTTTGTGCCAAACATCAAAGAACTTTAACCAAGGAGTTAAAATATGCCCGTTATTTAGCCCTGCTTCCTTATGTCTCATATCAGGGTTTGCGTTGAACATTTTTTCTTCATATAATGAATTGTTATGCTTATAACTATTCCATTGTCTATTTCTGATCATTGTTTATTAAAAGAAGGTCAAGATGTAGATTTTGAAACACCATTTTTACAAAAAAAAGTTGAGCAAGAGATAGATATTTCTGTTGCTAAAAATTTAAGTGTTCCTCCAGAAAAAATTTTTCATTATTTAAAAAAGTTCGTTGGTGAGTCAATTAAAAAAGATGAAACGATAGCTATAAATAAGGGAATATTTACAACAAAAAAAATCGTTTCTAAGTATTCAGGCTTAATTAAAGAAATCAACCATTCTGACGGTACTATAACAATAGTCAGTCAAGAGGAAACCGAAAACACAGTCAATTCATATTTTAAAGGTAAGGTAAATAAAATTAAAAAAAACGAACTATTTTTAGAAGTAAATAAAGGTGAACAGTTTCCAGGAAAAAATGTTAATCAAAGTTTTGGTGGCAAAGCATTTTATGCAGATGAAAATCTAAATTTTAACTCAGAAAATATTTTTAATAGTATTGTCATTTGTGAAAATATAACTTCTTATTATAAAGCTAAAGCAGAAGCGCTTGGCTGTCAGGGTTTTTTGAGTTTATCTAAATTAACCGAAGAGTCGGGAACTCCATACGCACAATTAAAAAATATAAACGACTACAAAAAAATCATTAAAACAAAATTTACCTATTGCACTATACTCAGTAATTCAAGTAATATTTATTTTTACCAATGAAAAATAATAAACTAACTAACGTTCTTTTGGTTTTATCTTTTATCGTTCTCATCTTTGGAAGTGGTTATAAGATAGGAGAAAACAAAAGCCGGTTTATTCCACTACGAACTACCAACAATAAACTACAAACTAACATAAACTTTGATCTTTTTTGGGAAACTTGGAATAAACTACAGGAACGATATGTAGATCAAAAAAAAGTTGATCCAAAAAAAATGTATTTGGGGGCCATTAAGGGTATGGTTGCATCAATAGATGATCCATATACATTTTTTCTAACCCCCGATGAAAACAAACAAACTAAAGATGACCTGGGAGGTAAGTTTGAAGGTATTGGTGCTCAATTAGGATTAAAAGATAATCGAATTATAATTATTGCCCCGTTGAAAAAATCACCGGCAGAAACTGCTGGAGTCAAGCCAGGGGATTATATTAATAAAGTTGATGGCGTTGCGACGATTAAATGGACTTTGTCCCAGGCCGTTTCTAAAATTCGGGGTCCAAAAAATACCAAGGTTAAGTTAACATTAGAAAGAAATAATAAAGAAATTGAAGTAACTATTGTTCGACAACAGATTATTGTTTCCTCTGTTGAACTTAGCTTTGAAAAAAACATCGCCATTCTTAAAGTAAACCAATTTGGGGACAATACAAATGATGAGTGGAATAAAGCAGTTAAAGATATTAGTAGTAAATGGTCAAATAAACAAGTTGCTGGTTTAGTACTAGATTTAAGGGATAATCCAGGTGGATACTTAGACGGTTCAGTTTATCTTGCTTCAGAATTTTTACCCTTGGGAAAATTAGTGGTTAAGCAAGAAGCTACATTGTATGGTGATAAAGAATATCGAGTTTCAAGAGTTGGATTATTAAAGGAAATTCCTATTGTTGTATTAATCAATAAAGGTTCTGCATCCGCTTCGGAAATTCTGGCAGGCGCTCTTCGAGATTATAACAGAGCGCAGCTCGTTGGTGAAAAAAGTTTTGGAAAAGGATCTGTTCAAGAAGCTCTCGATCTTAAAGAGGGAGCAGGATTGCATGTTACCGTTGCCAAATGGGTATTGCCAAATGGTAATTGGATTAACAGCAAGGGAATTGAGCCAAAAATTAAGGTTACAAATGAAATTAAGGATGGCAATACAATTTCCAAAGAAACTGACAAACAACTTGAAAAAGCAATTGAGCTTTTAACAAAATAGAATAATTAATTATTATTTGTTTTAATTTAAACACTATGATAACCGATGCTGATATTAAAAAATTAAAAAGAGTTTTTGTTACAAAAGATGAGCTAATGAATGCTAACAAATCATTAAGAAAAGACATTGTTGACTTCAAAGACAGTATTTTGAGCGAAATTATCAAACTTCGGGAAGATATTGAAGTTGTTATTGGATATCGAGATATGATAGAAGACCACGATCAACGTATCGAAAAACTCGAAACGACTGTTTATCAATGATTGATTTATTGGATTTCATACAATTTATCAAATATATTTGTGCTTAAATAGATAAAGTATCTATTGACAATTTTTTATCATTCTCTCAATCCAATCTGCATGTTTTGTAGGTTATAAACGGTAGACAAAAAAATACTACTCTGTAATATTACGAAGTAGTATGATAAGAATTTCATATTTTAAAATTAAGGAAGAAGACTACAATAAAATATTTACTATATTTTATAAAATAATTGGCGTGACTGAAGATAGAGATGAATTTAGTAGAATTTTGATTGATTTATTAACACCTGCAGAACGAATTATGCTTATAAAACGAATTGCAGTTATTTATCTACTTTTAAAAGATATTCATTATCTAACTATTTGTAAGGTCTTAAAGGTTTCTAACGGAACAGTTAGCAAATACAAACTATTAATGGAAGATAGTAAAGGCATTGTCCCTGTGATAAAAAAGATGATTAAAAATGAAAAGATATGGTTGTTTTTTGAAGAAATATTTAGTCAAATTTTTTATCCAGGAAAATATGGGATTGATTGGAAATCTGCTTGGAAATTACAAATTGATTTAGAGAATAAAAAATATAGAGGGCTATAATATTTTAATTACTACTCTGTAATATTAGGGAGTAGTAATTATTATTGGGGTTAAATAATTTAGCATAAAATATGTTATAATGTTTTCATGAAAATAAATATTTTGACATATTCTCATCATCAGCCTGCTTTCGGCGGGAAATGATTTTGTCGTAGTAAATGACAAAGCACCCGCCCACCGGCGGGATTTTTTTTGGTTAAAATTATAAATTTAAAACAAAAATATGATTACTAAAATTAAAAAGCTTTATATCTGTTACCCAAGCGGTAACATAAATGCAATCGTTGAGGACAATATTCCAAAGGAGGAATATTCTTCTGTGGCAGAAAAAATTATTAATTTGTATAACAAAAATAAACCTGTACAGGAACAGGTTGAGCAAGTTGCTTTTATTGATAAGCCAACTAATGAAAAGACCTTTTCATCTCTATCTTTATCTGGAGGAGAATTTTCAGGTAATGCTGTTTTATGTTTGGGAGCTTTAAAACTCAAAGATAAAAAGGAGGGCAGATTTCAAGTTTCCGGGTCAAAAGAGTTATTAAAAATTTTTGTAGATGATAATGGTTATATTAACGGACAAATGCCAGATTTTAAAACAAGTCAAGGTTACAAAAAAACTAAGGAAGGTTTTCCGCTAATATTTCTTAAAGGCATAACTCAGATATTAGTTTTTAATAACTTTAATAAAAATGATTTGTGGTTAAAAAATGAGGCTCAAAAAATAATTAAAAATAATAGTTTGGAAAAATCATTAGCTGTTGTTGTCGATTTTATTATTGAAGAAGGTAATATTTTCAAAATAAAACCATATGTTTATTTTAGAAAAGGTCTTACATATGAGAATGTTCGAGAAACCGCTTGTGGTAGTGCTACAACTGCGGTTGGAATATATTTGTCTATTATTAAAAATAAATCGATTAATTATCAAAAAATAGTTCAACCTAGCGGAGACTCATTATATGTTTCCGTGAAAAAAATAGACAATCGATTTGAGTCGTATTTATCTGGTAAAGTTAAAATTTTATATCAAGGACCATTTGATTTAAATTACTAGTTATAAATTTGTATAATATTAATATGGTAGACCAAATGAAGGTTCAAAAATTAGCAGGTTTTAGGGATTATTTCGCCGAAGACGTAAAGATTAGAGAATATGTTATAAATAATTTTAAGAAAGTATTTGAAAAATACGGTTATGAACCATTAGAAACTCCAGCACTTGAAAACAGCAATATATTTGTTGGCGAATTGGGCGATGAGGCAGAAAAATTATTCTATAGATTTAAAGATCAAGGCGGACGGGATATTATGCTTAAATATGATGTTATGACTCCAATGTGTCGAACCGTTGCTGAGAATATAAATAACATTCTCTTTCCATATAAAAGGTATCAGATACAAAACGTTTGGAGAAGTGAAAAGCCTCAAAAAGGCAGATTCAGAGAATTTACTCAATGTGACGCAGATACAATAGGTAGTAGTTCAGTCATTTGTGACGCTGAATTTATTCAAATGGGCATTGAAGCTTTGATAAACATCGGTTTCAAAGAATTTCGAGCCAATATAAATAACCGAAAATTATTGAGCGGGATTATTAAATTTGCTGGAGCCTCAGAAAAAGAATTTATTCCAATTTGTATCTCTATCGATAAATTACCAAAAATTGGAAGAGAGGCAGTAAAAAAAGAGTTAATTGAAAAAAGAAAAATTAGTGCAAAAATCTCTGACAAGATTTTGAATATTATCACTTTAACTGGAGAAACTGAAGATTTATTAAATAAGTTAAAAAAACAACTCATTGATATTCCTATTGCTGTGGAAGCAATTAATGAACTAGAGATTATCTTTGATTATTTTAAAACTATAAAATTGGATAAGAAATACTATAGATTCACGCCTTTTATTGCCCGCGGATTAGCATACTACACTGGACCAGTGTATGAATTTGAAATATTGGAAGGAGACGTTGGATCAGTCGCTGGTTGTGGTCGATATGATAACATCATTGGCAAGTTTGTTGGAAAAGAAGTCGCAGCTACGGGTGGGTCTTTTGGTATCGATCGAATAGTTGAGGTAATCAAAACACGAAAAATGATTAATTTTTCTACAGCTTCAGCCAAAACTTTGGTAACAATTTTTAATAAAGATCTTTTTAATAACTCACTAATAACTGCTGACCAATTAAGGAAAAATAATATTTCTACAATACTTTATCCTGTTCCAACAGAAAAGTTGGACAAGCAACTTAAGTATGCGGACAAGAAAAATATTCCCTATGTCATAATTATTGGACCGGAGGAAGTGGCAAGCGGAAAAGTTGTTTTGAAGGATATGAAGACGGGGGAACAGAAAAACTTAACAATAGAAGAAGTTGTAAAACTGTTATTCAAAAAAAGTTGAATCAGTCGAGTCAGTCAAAGTCAGTTGAATCAGCAACTGATTAAACTGATTAAACTGATTAAACTGATTAAACCGATTAAACTGATTATGCAAATAAATCCCAACGTCGCCATCATCGAAGCCCTACCTGGAGTTGGAGGAGATGAGTCTAAACTTTGGATGGAGGAATTATTAGCTTCTTATTTGCGTTTTGCCCAAAAAAAAGATTTCAAATATTCTAATTTGGACGAAAAAACAATTAAAATAAATGGCCAGGGAGCGTTTGATTTATTTAAAAATGAAACAGGTGTTCATCGAGTACAACGAATTCCAGATACCGAAAGAAAGGGACGAATTCATACTTCTACCTGCATTATCGTCGTACTTCCACAAATTATTCAATCTGATGTTCGGATAAACCCTAATGAACTTGATTGGCAGTTTTACAGATCAGGAGGACACGGAGGGCAAAATGTCAACAAAGTATCAACTGCTGTTCGCTTAACTCATCGCCCTACTGGGATTGTTGTGACAGCCAGTCGGGAAAGATTTCAGGAAGCCAATCGTAAAATTGCCCTTGATCTACTAAACGCCAAACTTTATCAACTTGAAGAAGAAAAGAAAAAAGGCATGAGACATTCATTTGTTACCAATGTAGGAATAGGGGATCGGGCTGAAAAAATCCGGACTTATAATTTTCCCCAAAATCGTCTCACTGATCACAGAGCCGGAAAAAGCTTTCATAACCTTGAAGATATTATTGAAGAAGGAAAGTGGGACAAAGTTTTTTCAATTCAATGAATAGAGACTCTTTAAGATCCTTACTCAAAAACCGCGACTTTGTTTTGATGCAACTTGGGATGTCTACTTCTAGAATTGGAACGTTTATGCAAGACGTAGCCGTTAACTGGCAACTTTATCAATTAACCAAATCACCACTTTCCTTAGGAATATTAGGCTTATCTAAATTTTTTCCTGTTCTTATAATGTCATTTTTTTCGGGAATTGCAGCTGATATTTACAATCGGAAAAAAATCATATTTATCGTACAGGTTTTTTCTATTATTAATGCTAGTCTTCTTGCTATTCTGACAATTACTGGAAAAATTACACCTTTATTAATATATGTTCTCGTTGGTATTGAGGCAGGTCTTTATTCTTTTGAGACTCCAGCTCGTCAAGCAATCGGACCCACAATTATTGAAAAAAAGGATTTTCCTCTCGCTGTTAATATTATGAATATATTTTATCAATCAACAAATTTTATTGGTCCGGCACTAGCAGGTTTTGTAATTGCTTTTTATGGAGTAAAAACCGTTTATATAATTAATACTATTTCATTTTTAGCTGTCATAATTGCGTTAGTAATGATGAAATCTTTGCCTAAAATTGTCCAAAAGCCGGAATTTAATTTAAAGGAAATGTTTACGGGTATTAAATACGTATTTCAAACTCCACTCATAAAATCAAGTATGTTTTTAGATTTTTTTGCTACTTTCTTTGCATCTGCCTCAACTTTAATGCCAATCTTTGCCGTTGATATTTTAAAAGTTGGACCAACAGAGATGGGTTTTTTGTATGCGGCGCCAGCGGTTGGTGCTATCCTTGCAGGATTAGTTTTTCCGTTCGTTTCCCATAATAAGAATAAAGGGAAAATACTTATTTATGCCGTAATTTTTTATGGGATTAACATATTTTTATTTGCAATTTCAAAAAATTTTTATCTATCACTTATTTTTATAGCTCTGTCAGGAAGTGGAGATATGATTAGTGCTATATTAAGAAATGTAATAAGGCAGATGACAACGCCGGATCATCTAAGAGGAAGGATGACAGCTGTTGTTGTAACTTTCTATACGGCCGGGCCGCAATTGGGGGAAATTGAGGCAGGCTTCGCCGCATATTTGATGGGAACACCACTGTCCGTCGCTTTTGGCGGAATTGCCACAATCATTGCCACAATTTATATAGCGGTCAAAACACCGGAACTGTTGAACTACAGAGAAAACTAAACAGTTAAACGGTTAAAACTTAAACAGTTAAAAAAATTATTAAACCATAAACATTAAACACATGCCTTGTTTAAAAGTTTAGTGTTTAGATGTTTTTTTAGGTTCTAACCGTTTAATGTTTAACAGTTTATTTAACATTTAATCTTTAATTTTTAATTTTTGTATGTTATACTGATAATCCTATGAAAACAAAAATCCACCCAGCATATTTTAACGATGCTCAGGCAGTTTGCGCTTGTGGGAATACTTTCACAACTGGATCAACTAAAAAAACCATTACCGTCGAAGCCTGCTATAAATGTCACCCTTTTTATACCGGAGAGCATAAATTCCTAGATAGAAAAGGCCGAGTAGACTCATTTCAGAAAAAGCAAGCCTTTGCAGTAAAATATAAAAGCACCAATGCCGGTAAAAAACAAAAAGATAATAAAGAAGAAAAAAACGTTAAATCTTTACGTGAACTTTTAGGAGAATGATGGTATAATTAAAAAACCTAAGACACTGGGTTGATAATTAAAATAATTTCCCAGCAAACTCCTCGCTTAGCGAGGGATGGTAAAAATATGGTAAACACAAGTAAAAAAAATCAGGTCGATTCAATCTTTCAATTAATAGAAAAAAATTCTAACATTTTGTTAGTAAAAATAGGAAAAACTACTCATCAAAGCCTCGAAGCTCTTCGTAAAGAATTGGGGAAAAGCAATTCAAAAATCAAGGTTATAAAAAATACATTGTTTGAAAAATCTATTAATAAAATTGCTTTGAAAGATAAAATTTACAAAGAATTCAAAAAACAAATTTTTCCTTTGAAAGAAACGACAGCTTTGGTTACTTTAAGTGATAAATGGAACGAAGGGTTAAAAGCACTATATTTATTTACTAAAAAGGACGTTTCGATAAGTTTTAAGTCTGCAATTTTAGATAAAAAAATATATGATGCTGAAAAATCAATTCAAATTGCCCAACTCCCAAGTAGAGAAGAACTATTAGGAACGATTATTGGAAGTATGAAGAGTCCAATGAGCAAGTTTGTTTATGCGCTTAAATATAATGCAAATAAACTAGTCTATATTTTGAAACAAAAATCAGCTAACTAATAATAAATAACAAAACACAAATAACAATTGAATAACAAATAATAAATACTCAATGTTTAAAACTTTTGATATTTGATATTTAAAATTCAATTGATATTTGTTATTGGTTATTTGTTATTTTTTAAAAGGGGGGTGAATATATAAAATGTCTGAAATAAAATTATCTGAAAAATTGAATAAAATCGCTAAAGAGATCGAAACTTTGACAGTAGTTGAGATGGCGGAACTCGCTAAATATTTAGAAGAAAAATTTGGTGTTTCGGCTATGTCAGTCGCCGCGGCCGCTTCCGCCTCCGCTCCGCTAAACGGGACTACATCGGACAAGGAAGAAAAAACCAGCTTTACCGTCGTTTTGACCGCCGCCGGAGACAATAAATTAGGAGTAATCAAAGCCGTTCGAGAAATTCTTCCTAATCTAGGACTCATGGATGCAAAAAAATTAGTCGAATCAGCGCCAAAAGATTTGTTGGTTGATGTAAAAAAACCTGCCGCAGAAGAAGCTAAGAAAAAAGTTGAAACTGCCGGAGGGAAGGTGGAATTGAAATAAATTTTTATTAAAATCAAGCCCCGCCTTTGGCGGGGCAAGGAAGTTGGTGTTTTGCTAATATATACCTATGGCGTCTACAAAAAAATCTGATTACGAAGCTGATTCAATAGTCGTACTTGAAGGACTTGAGCCGGTACGAAAACGGCCGGCGATGTATATTGGAACTACATCGCAATACGGTGTTAATCACTGCTTAAATGAAATTATTGATAACTCAATTGATGAAGCTTTAGCTGGTTTTTGTCGTCGAATTGAAATTAGAATTGAAGATAATGGTTATATGACGGTCATCGATGATGGCCGGGGAATTCCGGTCGATAAAGTTCCTAAATACAATGTTTCCGCTCTCGAGCTTGTCATGACCAAACTTCACGCCGGGGGTAAATTTAACGGAGGCGCTTATAAAGTTTCCGGTGGTCTTCATGGCGTAGGCGCTTCAGTCGTTAACGCTTTATCCGATCATCTTATTATCGAAGTTAAGAGAGAAAATAAAATTTATAGGCAAGAATATAAAAAAGGCAAACCAATTACAACCGTTAAAAAAGTGGAAAAATCCATTTTAAATTTTAATTTTGAACAAGGAACGGCCGTTTCTTTTTTGCCAGATAAAGAAATTTTTAAAGAAACAATTGAGATAAATCATAGTATTTTTAAAAAACAAGTTAAAGAACGAGCTTACTTAATTAACAATGTCTATTTTCGGATTTTTAACAAAAAAACTGCTGAAAAATTTGCTTATTTTTTTGATGGGGGAATAATTTCTTTGCTTCGGGATATGAATCGGGGGAAAAAAGTTCTTCATGATCCGATCTATATTCATAAACAGGTCGATGATAAAGAGGTTGAAGTGGCCATCCAATACAATTTATCTTTAAATGAAAATATCCACTCTTTTGTCAATGTTATCAATACTCATGAAGGTGGAACTCATCTGACTGGATTTAAAACAGCTCTTACTAAAGCAATAAATAACTATGCCAAAAAAGAGTTAGGAGAGAAAGATAAAAATAGTGAAACTTTCTCTGGAGATGATGTTAAGGAGGGGCTAGCGGCAATTATATACATAAAAATGCCGGCTACTAATTTACAATTTGAAGGACAGACTAAAACCAAACTCGGAAACTCTGAAGTCCAAACTATAGTTCAACAAACTGTCTTTGAACATTTAGAAACATATTTTGAAGAAAATCCAAAAACCGGTAAAGAAATATTAGGTAAAATTTTCTTGGCTCAAAAAGCCCGCCTGGCTGCCAAGGCGGCTAAAGAAGCCGTCATGAGAAAGGGGGCACTAGAGGGGGCTACCTTACCTGGAAAATTGGCTGACTGTCAGGAAAAAGACCCGTCGCTTTGTGAAATATTTATGGTTGAGGGTAATTCGGCCGGCGGCACTGCCAAAGAAGCCCGTAACCGAAAATTTCAAGCAATCTTACCACTCCGAGGTAAAATTCTTAACACCGAACGGGCTTATTTGGATAGAGTTTTAGCTTTTAAAGAAATAAAGGATTTAGTAATTGCCTTGGGTATGGGTATTGGGGAAAATATAAACTATGAAAAACTTCGTTATCATAAAATCATTATTATGACCGATGCCGATGTTGATGGTGAACATATTCTAACTCTGATTTTGACCTTTTTCTTTAGACATATGCCGGACGTAATCCGCAAAGGACATCTTTACGCGGCTCAACCGCCTCTTTTTAAAGTTCAGCAGGGTAAACAAGTTCATTATGTCTATTCCGATGAAGAAAAAGATAAACTGGTAGCTCAATTGCTAACCAAACAAACAAGTCAGCCCAATGTTCAACGCTATAAAGGCCTTGGGGAAATGAACCCTGACCAACTTTGGGATACGACCATGGATCCGGAAAAAAGAATTCTAAAACAGATTATAATTACTGAAGCTGAAGAGAGCGATCGGGTATTTTCAATGTTGATGGGGGACGAAGTCCCACCAAGAAAAAAATTTATTGTTACTCATGCCAGGATGGCAAACCTTGATTTGTAAATAAAGGACTGTCCTTGTCAGCAACTCAACATAAGGACAGTCCTTGTTAAAAGTTTTTTAAAAATATGTTCATAAACTTTTTGAACTCAACCCAACCAGCAATTATTGCTGGAATTTTTTCTATTATTTACGGAGTTTTGCTTACTACAAAAATTCTCAAACATCCAAGAGGTGACGATAAAATGAACCAGATCTCTGACGCTATAAACGAAGGGGCTAATGCTTATATGAAGCGTCAATACGCAGTTATCAGTATTATTGGTTTAATTATTTTTGCAATTTTATATTTTATTTTTGGTAAATTTACAGCTATTGGTTTTGCAATTGGAGCGGTTTTTTCCTCAATTGCCGGTATCGTCGGAATGGGAATTGCTGTAAAAAGTAATATTAGAACGGCTCAAGCTGCTAAAAATGGGTTAGAAAAAGCATTTTCTTTAGCTTTTGCCGGCGGTTCCGTCACTGGCTTTATGGTCGCCGGACTGGCACTTCTCGCCGTTTCAGGATTTTACCTTTTCTTAACTACTTTTAGCAAAAGTGCCAGCCTTCAACCTTTGATTGGATTGGCTTTTGGAAGTTCTCTTATTTCAGTCTTCGCCCGTCTTGGTGGAGGAATTTTTACTAAATCCGCTGACGTTGGGACTGACATGGTGGGCAAGATTGAAAAAAATATCCCCGAAGATGATCCCCGCAATCCCGGAGTGATTGCTGATTTAGTCGGAGACAATGTTGGTGATGATGCCGGCATGGCAGCTGATCTTTTTGAAACTTACTTAGTAACAGCTATCGCGGCGATGATTCTTGGTAAACTAACTTTTCCAGGTAATCAAACAATTATTTATTACCCTTTGTTGATTGGAGCAGTTTCAATATTTGCTAGTATCATCGGATCTTTTTTTGTCAAATTATCCGGAAAAAAAATTATGCTGGCTCTTTATCAGGGTTTGACAGTTACTGCTATAATCTCATTAATCGGATTTTATTTAATTACAGTATTAATGTTCCCAGAAAAAATTAATTTTTTTTATACTTCAATCATTGGAGTAGTTTTGACTATAGCAATGGTCGTCATTACTGAATATTACACTTCAAAAAAGTTTTCTCCTGTAAAAAATCTTGCTCAGGCATCAACAACTGGACACGGTACTAATGTTATAGCAGGGTTAGCCTTGTCCATGAAATCAACCCTTGCTCCAATTATAGTAATTTCGCTTTCAACTATTTTAGCCTATTATTTTGCTGGACTATATGGGATCGCTATTGCCGCGATGAGCATGCTATCACTAACCGGAATTATCGTTTCAATCGACGCTTTTGGTCCAATTACTGATAATGCCGGTGGAATAGCTGAAATGAGCGGCCTTGACGAAAAAATAAGAAAAGTTACTGATTCGCTTGATGCCGTCGGGAATACAACCAAAGCAATTACTAAAGCATATGCGATTGGATCAGCAGCTTTAGCAGCTTTAGTTCTTTTTACCAGCTACACTCAAGAACTTGGTCAACAGGTTATTTTTTCATTGGCAGATCCTTATGTGGTTATTGGTCTTTTTATAGGTGGCGCCTTGCCTTACATTTTTGCTGCTTTAGCTATGGAAGCCGTTGGAAAAGCCAGCATTGCCGTTGTTAATGAAGTCCGAAGACAGTTTAAGGAAATTAAAGGCATAATGGAAGGAAAAGCCAAACCAGAATATGGTAAAGCGGTTGATATCGTTGCCAAATCAGCTATACAACAGATGATTGTTCCCAGTCTTATTCCGGTATTAACCCCTGTTATTGTTGGCTTAGCTTTTGGTTCAAAAGCTTTAGGAGGACTGTTACTTGGAAGTATTATTACGGGGCTATTTGTTGCAATATCTATGACCACCGGCGGAGCCGCCTGGGATAATGCTAAAAAATATATAGAAGAAGGTCATCTAGGCGGAAAAGGAAGCTTTGCTCACCAATCAGCGGTTACCGGTGATACGGTCGGGGATCCTTATAAAGATACCGCCGGACCGGCAATTAATCCAATGATAAAAGTATTAAATATTGTTGCGTTATTGTTAGCACCGTTTTTAATTTAAAAAAATGTAGGGGTCGACCCCCGTGTCGACCCAAAACAAAATATGTCCAACAATATACAAGTAACGGAAATAAATGCCGAAATGAAACGGGCCTATTTAGATTATGCGATGTCTGTTATCGTTTCCCGTGCTTTACCTGATGTCCGCGACGGGCTAAAGCCAGTCCATCGCCGAATACTTTATGCAATGTATAAATTAGGTTTGACATCGAGCGCCCGTTTTTCTAAATCAGCTAAGGTGGTTGGAGAAGTACTGGGAAAGTATCACCCACACGGAGACTCTTCAGTCTATGAAGCTTTAGCCCGTCTCGCTCAGACATTTTCTATGCGCTATCCCCTAATTAAAGGTCAGGGTAACTTTGGATCAATTGACGGTGATCCACCTGCCGCCATGCGTTACACTGAAGTCAAACTGGCTAAGATTTCTGATGAAATGGTCACCGATATTGAAAAAGAAACTACCCCTTTTATTGATAACTTCGATGGATCTTTGAAAGAACCGGTTTATTTACCGGCCAAACTTCCTAATCTTTTGTTGATGGGGGCTGAAGGAATTGCCGTCGGTATGGCCACAAAAATTCCTCCACACAACCTAACAGAACTGGTTGATGCCTTAGTTTTTATGATTGATAAAGCCAAATTAAGTGATGGAAAAAAAGCTGAAAAATCACCGATGGAAGATGTAAAAGAATTAATGTTTAACACTACCTTGGAAGATCTGCTGACATTTATCAAAGGTCCTGATTTTCCAACGGCCGGCCTTATTTACGGAGCCGCAGATATTAAAGAAATGTACGCAACCGGAAGAAAATCAATTATGATGCGGGCTCGAGTAACTGACGAAGATATGGGTAAAGGTAAGATGGCTATCATAGTAAACGAACTTCCTTATCAAGTCAATAAAGCTCTGTTAGTTGAAAAGATTGCCAACTTGGTTAATGATAAAAAAATTGTTGGTATTTCAGATCTTCGTGACGAGTCAGATCGAGACGGAATTCGAGTTGTGATTGAATTAAAAAAAGATGCGTCGTATAAAAAAGTATTAAACAATCTTTTTAAGTTCACAAATCTTCAAACGTCTTTTCCTGTTAATATCGTCGCTTTAGTTGATGGCGTTCCTCAAACTTTATCCTTAAAAACAATTTTGGAAATTTACATTAGGAATCGTGTTGAAGTAATTGTAAAAAGATCTGAATATGAATTAGCTGAAGCCAAGGCACGAGCTCATATTCTCGAAGGCTATCTAATTGCTCTTGATCATATCGATGAAGTAATTGCCGTTATCAAGAAATCTAAAGACGAACCGGAAGCCAAAGAAAAGCTAATGAAAAAATTCGGACTATCTCTTCTACAAGCTCAAGCGATTATGGAAATGCAGCTCCGACGTCTGACTGGACTTGAAAGAAATAAGATCGAAGATGAACTGTCTCTTCTCAAAGAAACTATCTCTTATTTGGAAAGTTTACTTAAGGATATATTTAAAATTCTTAAAGTTATCAAGGAAGAAATATTATATTTAAAAACAAAATATGGTGACGAACGCCGAACTCAGGTAATGAAATTCAAACCCGGTGAAATTACCGATGAACAACTGATCGAAAACAAGGAAGTGATCGTTGTTCTTACCAAAGAAGGCTACATTAAGCAAATTCCTCGAGAAACTTTCCGATTACAACATCGAGGCGGAAAAGGCGTCTCCGGAATGGAAACAAAAGACACTGATAATGTATATTATATAACGACGGCAATGACTCACGATTATATGCTCTTCTTTAGTAATCAAGGCCGCGTCTTCCAAACTCGAGTTTGGGATGTCCCCGTTGGATCGCGTATTTCTAAAGGTAAAGCTATTATTAATCTCGTTGCTCTAAAACCTGATGAAAAAATAACTTCGATCTTGAGCTATAGTGCCGAAACCATGGACAAAGCTAAAAATATGTTTGTGATTATGTCAACGAAATACGGAACAGTTAAAAAATCGTCTTTTGAAGATTATATTAATATTCGCACTAACGGCATCATTGCCATCCGTTTGGAAAAAGGTGATGAACTTCTTTGGGTAAAGCTGACTGATGGAACAAAAAATGTTATTTTAGCCTCAAAAAATGGCAAGGCGATCGTTTTCAAAGAAAAAGAGATCAGATCAACCGGACGGGCTTCAATCGGTGTCAAAGGAATGGATATAGAACCCTCCGTCGATCATGAGGTCATCGCTGCTGATGTTTTTTCAGATGCAGAGTTTAAAAAGGATATTTTAGTACTAACCGAGAGGGGAATAGGGAAAAAAACGAAACTATCTAATTTTAAGGGGCAACATCGAGGCGGTAAGGGAGTTAAGATCACCTCAGTTGATAAAAAAATTGGTTCGGTGGCTTTTTCCGAAATTATTGAACCCGAAGACACCACTTTAATAATAACCAGTGCCTTAGGTCAGATTGTTAAAATGGAAATTAGCAACATTCCTTCACGCTCAAGAACAGCCAAAGGTGTGATTTTGATGAGATTCTCTGACAAAACAGACCGAATAGTCAGTGCTACCAGCGTATAAATATGGTATAATTAGCCCATGTTTATTGACGGTAGGAAAATTGCCAATAGTCTTCTATCAATCCTTAAAAAAGAGCGTAAAACAATTAAAAAAAAGGTTGGTTTGTCAGTATTTTTGGTTGGTAGTGCCCCCGAGCAACTTTCTTTTGTAAAAATAAAGTCAGAAATGGCTAAAGCTTTAAAAATTAATTTTAAACTAATTCATTTAACAAGAACTCCAAACTTTATTGACTTCGCTAATCTGTTAAAAAAAGAGGTTGCAAATAAAGACGTGGCCGGCATCATAATTCAACAACCGCTTCCGGCCCAACTTTCGACAGACAGTATTTATGACTATATTCCCTTGTTAAAGGAAATTGAAGGCCATAAGAGAAAAACCGAATTTATTTTTCCGTTGGGACTGGCTGTTATGACTATTATTAAATATGTATATTACGGTAAAAGAAAACAGGATATTGATTTTGTTGATATGAAAAAAGATCGTATATTATTTAAAAACATTCTTAAAAGCAAAAAAATAGTTATCGTTGGTCGGGGTATGACCGGAGGAATGCCGATCGGAAAGACCCTTGGAAGTCTTAATGTAAACTATATAAGCACTAATTCAACAACCGTTGATCCGGAATCATATTTTAAAACTGCCGATTTGATTATCACGTCAACTGGGAAAAAAGTCATTGAACCGGAAATGCTAAAACCTGGCGTTGTTTTGATCAATACCGGAGTCAGAAAAGAAAATGGCAAATTAAAGGGTGATTATGAAGAAAAAGAAATCAAAGATATTGCCTCCTTTTATACTCCAACCCCGGGTGGTAGCGGACCGATTGACGTCGTCTACTTATATAAAAACTTGATAGATGCAGCCAAAATGCAGAAGTAGGGACTAGTGACTAGGCTAATCCCTAAACATATGACTAACTTAATCGCGATTGTGGGCCAGACTGCGACCGGAAAAACTAAACTCGCTTTAGAACTTGCCAAAAAATATAATGGTGAACTTATCAACTTTGACTCCCGTCAAATATATAAATATCTGGACGTAATAACTGGTAAGGACCTACCAAAAAATTCAAAACTCAAAAATGGATTCTATCTAATCCCTAATCCCTATTCTCTCACCCCTGTTAAACTTTGGCTGTACGACATTGTCACTCCTGACCAATATTTTTCTTCTTTTGATTTTGTAAAACTTGTAACACCAATAATAGAAGATATAAAAAAACGCGGCAAAACTCCAATCTTGGTTGGCGGCACTTATCTTTATTTAAAACATTTACTCTATGGATTTAACGAGAACAACAGTCCGCCTAATTTTAAACTCCGGGAAAAACTTAATGATAAATCGGTCAAAGAACTTCAAGATATTTTGAAAAAACTTTCACCTGAAACATTTAGCCAACTGAACAACAGTGATAGGAACAACCCCAGAAGATTAATAAGAAGGATTGAGATTAAATCCTCAAAAGGGACTCTCTTATATAAGGTCCGTCCTTATAAAAGGACGGACCTTCCTAACACCTTCATCGGCCTGAAATACAAGGACAAAAATAAACTTCGTGAGGTAATTACAAAAAGAGTAGAGGATAGACTTAAAAAAGGAGCTATCCAAGAAGTTGAAAATCTTTTAAAGATGGGTTACACTGAAAACGATCCAGGAATGAAAACAATTGGCTATCAACAGATTATCAAATTTCTTAATAATAAATTAAGCAGAGAAAAAGCTATTGATGATTGGGCCAACAAAGAGGTACAATATGCTAAACGTCAATTAACTTTTATGAAAAAAGATAAAAATATAAATTGGAGGGAGATATAAAATAATGTCAAATAATAAATGATAAATAACAATTGAATTACAAATTACAAATTTTAAATGTTTAAAACATTTGTTATTTGATATTTGTTATTGATTTGACATTTGAATTTTGTCATTTGTTATTCTCTTAATATTGACTACGTCTTTTTTTATTTGTTTGACCAAATCTTCAACCAACCTAAATTTAATTATATCTCTTAAATATTTAACAATTTCTACTTTGATTATTTTTCCTTCCAAATTTTCCAATTCATTTTTAGCTATTTCATCGCTTGACAACCTAATTAAATAAACTTCTAAACTTTTTTGCAGTTCTCCAAAAGTCGGCACTGGTCCATAATGTAAAGCTCCTTTAAAAAATTTATTATTAATAGAAACTTTTACAGCATAAATTCCGTTTTTTAACTCAAAATTATCTGGAATCTTTAGATTAATCGTCGGAAATCCCATCGGTTTTCCGCGACCCTTTCCTATTATATGAGTACTTTCAAATTTCATTGACTTTATTTTAATTAAAATAGTATAATAATTCAAATCGTTCCTTCGGGGTTAAGTGTGTAAATCACAATCGGAAGTATACTCTTCGAGCCCGGTAAATAATTGGGCATGAGTAGGTGAGACTCCTACAGCGACCGTTTTACCCTGTACCCAAAGTGGTATAGGGACAGTCGGGAGGAAAGAAGGAAAGGGATAAAGGCTTTTTTATTAAAGCTTGTGTTTATGTATCCTTTTTTAATCTTCTTCCTCATCCCCGAATATTATTAATTTATTTAATTAAATATGCGTAAAGTCTTTAGTTACGGGCCATTGTTAATCGTCATTGCCGCCTCGCTTTGGGCTCTCGACGGAATTATTAGACGGAGCTTATTTACACTACCTTCTATCACGATAGTATTTTATGAGCATTTATTTGGTGCAGTTATTCTTCTTCCTTATCTTATTTTGTCTTTTAAAAAAGAAGGCCTCACTAGAAAAGAATTCTTTTTGCTTCTTTTTATTTCCATGTTCAGCGGAGTACTGGGAACGTTGTGGTTTACAACCGCACTTCTCAAAACCAGTTTCATTTCTTTTAGTGTTGTCTATCTTATTCAAAAATTACAACCAATCTTTGCAATTTCAGCGGCCGCAATTGTCCTTAAAGAAAAAATTACAAAATCCTACATTAAGTGGGCTGTTGTTGCTTTAGTCGCCGCTTATTTTGTTACGTTTAAAAATGGCTATATTAATTTCGCTACAGGAACCGGAACGATAATTGCAGCATTATATGCGTTAGGTGCGGCTTTTGCATGGGGATCTTCAACCGCATTTTCCAAACTTGCGCTTATTAAAAGACCAAGTATGTATATAACTAGCCTGCGATTTTTTCTAACTAGTATTTTAGCGTTGGGAATGGTTTTTATTCTTGGTCAAAGTAAAAGTCTTTCAACAACAACGATTTCACAGTTCGGCCGGTTCTTATTGATAGCAGTTTCAACGGGAATGGTTTCGGTTGCTATTTATTACCGAGGCTTAAAGAAAGTTCAGGCAAACGTATCAACTATTCTTGAGCTGGTCTATCCTCTCTTGGCGGTTTTTATTGACGCCACTCTGTATAAAAGTTTTCTAGCACCAACTCAATATCTGGCCGGAGCAATACTTTTGTTTGGGATTTATAAGATTTCACAAACACAATCACCTCTTAAATAATTTCATGAAGGCCTCTTTTGGGATCTCTACTTTGCCAATCATCTTCATTTTTTTCTTGCCTTCTTTTTGTTTATCCAAAAGTTTTCGCTTACGTCCAAAATCGCCGCCGCCAACCAATTTACCGCTTTTAATAAGTACGTCCTTTCTAAACGGAGCCAGGCGGGATGAGGCAATTATTTTTCCTTTGTATTTTGCCTGAATTTTTACTTCATATTGCTGACGGGGGATCAGATCTTTTAGACGGGAAGTTAAAAAACTGGCTTTTTCGTAAGCCCGTTCCTCAACAACCACTTCACTAAATTCATCAATCGGCTCTAAATTTAAAAGTAGTTCCAATTTATCCGCTTTAACCTGTTGATATCTTAAAAATTCCCAGTCCAAAGATGCATAACCGGAAGATACGCTTTTTAGGTTATCAAAAAAATCAGAGATTAATTCTGACATCGGCAGCTCGTATTCTAAAACGGTCTGATTTTTATTATCCATATTTATAAATTTCCCCCGATAATTTTGACACAACTGCATAACCACTCCAACATAAGAGTCCGGGCAAACAATCATCGCTTTGACATAAGGCTCAAAAAAGTTATTGTTTTCGTGCTTAAATTTTACTTGCGGAGGAGTTAACACTAAAGAAAGATCGTACTCACGCTCCAACCTTTCCCGAACGATGTCAGCATGTAGTAATCCCAAAAATCCGACTCTAAATCCGGCCCCCAAGGCTGTACTATGAATTGAAGAAAACTCAAGAGAAGAATCGTTGAGATAAAGTTTATCCAGTGCTTTTTGTAAATTTAGATAATCGGAAGTATCTGTGGGAAAAACTGATGCGAATACCATCGGTTTAACTTTCTTATATCCAGATACGGGACGCATAAATGCCTCCCCTACAGGAACGATCGAATCACCAACGGAAACCTTATGAATATCTTTTAAATTGGTAACTACATAACCTATGTCACCATCTGAAAGAAGTTCCTGTGAAGTTAGTTCCGGTTTAAAGTAGCCAACATCCTGGACTTCGAAAGTTTCATTGGCAGCTGATAGCCTGACCTTCTTGCATTTTTTCAATTCACCATCAAAGACACGAACAAAAGCAATTACCCCTCGATGAGAATCGTAGTAAGAATCGAAGATCAACGCCTGTAGGGTTTGACCCTCCAGGAGGGTCAGACCCTGTTTATCTCTTGGTGCAGGCACTTTTTCAATTATTGTTTCCAATAATTCCTTAACACCTTCTCCCGTTTTCGCCGAAACACAAAATATTTCTTCGTCGCGCACTCCCAAAAAATCAATTAATTGTTTTTTTGTCTTTTCAACTTCAGCGTTGGCCATGTCTATTTTATTGACGACGGGAATAATTACTAAATTTTTTTCAATCGCTTTATAAGCGTTGGCAATTGTTTGAGCCTGAATTCCTTGGGTTGCATCAACCAAAAGAACGACTCCCTCAACACAAGCAAGAGTCCGGTCTACTTCATAAGAAAAATCCACATGGCCAGGCGTGTCTATAAGATTTAATGTATAGTTAGACGAAGATATTAAATTTGTTTGCGCCTGCCTGCCGGCAGGCAGGGTTTGTGGTTTTCCGTCAAAAAATTTCGGTATCGAGTCTAACGAATAAGTCATTCTAACGGGTGCTAATTTAATTGTTATTCCACGTTCTCTCGAAATCGGATTTTGGTCAAGCATCTGCGCTTCATGATGACCAACCTCAACCGTTCCGGTTAATTCCAATAAACGGTCGGCCAATGTCGACTTACCGTGATCAATGTGGGCAATAATGGCAAAATTGCGAATGTTTTTCATGTTAGTTTTAGAAAATAAAGCGAAGATACCAAATTTTTCGCGGTTTAATGTTTTCCGTCAAAAAATTTTCGGTATCAAGCTTTATATATTATTTAAAACGTTGTAATAAAACTCTTCTGTTTTTTTGGCAATTTTTTCCCAACTATATTTCTCTCTCTTTGTCAACAACCATTTCCTTATTCTTTTCCTTTTCGAATCGTCTAACACTAAGCTTTTTATGGCCATCTCAAATAATTTAGTGTTTTTATAGGGAACGATCAGATCGGAATCCGGATAGCCAGACAGTATTTCTTTGACACCATTACTATCAAATCCAACTATAGGTATTCCACAAGACATTGCCTCCAGTATAGTAATGGCAAAATTTTCATTTCTATATGGAGCGCAAAAAATATCACTGTTTTGATAGTATTTAATTTTATTTTTTCCTGTAATATACCCTTTAAATTCGACAAAACTTCCTAATTTGTTATCTTTTACATATTCTTTACATGTAATTAAATGCGGCCCGTCCCCTAAGATAATTAATTTAATGTTTTGAAGGTCTTTTATTAATTCTTTTAAAGTTTTTAAAAGAATCATTAATCCTTTCCTCGGTACTATTCTCGCTACAAAAAGAAGGGTTATTTTTTTATTTTTATTTTCAAGAGGATAAAACAAATTTGAGTGAACACCATTATTGATGACAATTTTTTTTACCTTCGCCGGTAAGAGAGTTCCCCATATTTTTTTTCCAATTTTGGAAACAAATATAGATCCACTCACTTTAGTAAAATAATCTTGGAAAAGCGGAATAAAACTTTTAATAATATTAAAACCGGAGTTTTCATCCCAGGCGGTGTGAAAGGTGGTTACTATCGGTACTTTTGTTTTTTTTATTATCTCCCAAGCAATCAAAGGTAAATATGGATCATGAATATGAATTATGTCAAATTTTCCCTGACCCTCAATTGTTTTAACTGGATCATTAAATTCCTTTGATTTAACGGTTATGAAAATTGTTGCTTCCTTAAAAAAAGGAACTTGAACCAAATCGATAATTTTTTTATAGTTTTTGAACGGAAGAGCGCTCTTTCTATTTGGTCCAAAGATATATACTGAGTGACCAAGTTTTGTTAATTCTTGGGTAAGATAAAATATATGGTGAAGAAGCCCATCCGGCCTTTCCGGATTACTGGAAAAAAACATTGCAATTTTTAATTGTTTTTTCATATACTAAATTAAACAGTTAAACGGTTAGAACTTAAACGGTTAAATAAACTATTAAAACTTTAAATATTAAACATCTTTTGTTTAGCAGTTTAGAGTTTATAAGTTTATTTAGGTTTTAACAGTTTAATACTTAACTGTTTAGTGACTATGAACAGATTTTTATATTATCTTATTGTTGCCCTCCGCATTCTGGTTGCTCCCTTAATCTTCATCTGGCCCTTACCAGCCATAATTTTATCATTTTTTTTAGACGTTATTGATATAGAATTTGCTTCCCGCAAAGTGCTTACCTTATCTGAATATGAAAGATGTGACAAGGTTTTGGACCTATGGTGGTACTTAAACATAATGATCTTTTCCTGGTTTCAGTTGCCAAATTACAGATATATTTTGTTGATCTTGTTTATTTTTCGGACGGTCGGAGAAATTATATTTTTTATAAAAAATGATCGTAAAATATTTTTTCTTTTTCCTAATTTTTTTGAAAATATATTTTTTTTAATTTTCTTTTCTTTAAATTTTAAGCAGTTAAACTTTTTACTTGATAAAAGGTTTATATTTTTTTCTTTATCAGTTGTAATAATTGGGAAGATATTTCAAGAGTGGTGGGTTCATATTGCCCAAATTTCCATACCAAAACATTTCTTTGGAAAGAAAAGGAGTTGGAGGACATAAGAATAGTTATCTCTCTCGTGGCCACGTGATAGATAATTTTTTATAGTTTGAAAAGTTTTTTCATTTTATTTTCGTCTTCTATTTTCTCAGCAACAATATATTTCATATACTTGGCACCTTCGACAATTTTCTTAATCAAGGTTATTTCTTTTTCACATTCGTAAGGAAATATATAAACGCTTTGCTGATACTTTATAAATCCAATTTTTAATAAATAAATTCGAAGATAATCTCTTTTGTTACTTTGTATTTCTGGAACATCAAAAAAAACCAAAAACCATTTACCTTTCCATTTTTTTTCTTTTCTTTTGAAATCTAAAAGGGCTTTGATCGAATATTTTACAATCGTTGGATTTTCTTTATCTTTTATTTTGATAAATACATGGTCATCTTTTTCAACGATCTCTAAAATTTCTTTTTTCTCCATTTTTTCAAGACTAATTTTTATTTTCTTTTCTTCAACATTCAGATTTTTAACTTCTTTAAGAGTCTTAATAATTTCATTTAGGGCTAAAGGAATAACCGGACGAAGTGGATTCCCAGCCGATACCAAAGCTACCCCTATAATCTCTAAAATATACCAGTATAATTGACCCTTTTTTAGTTTAATTTTCTTTTCTTTCATATTTTTTTAACTTAAATATTATCTCTATCGTACCTACGAGAAAGATAATATTTTATTAATTTAATCTGAAATTAAATGTGAGTAATTAGTTATAAAAAATATTGGTATTGCTGTCAACCGCTTATAACCTACAAAAATAGCATATTGTGTTGTAAAGAGGCTATAATTTCATCGATATATATATCTATCTCACGGCCGTGGGCAAGATAAAGATTTGTAAGTTAATATGAGAAAGTCTTCTTGAAGAAAGAAACCGGAGAAAATAATTATTTAAACAAAGATCCAAAAAATTCCGTCAGCCTCTGCCACCAAGATTTCTTGACTGCTGGTTGAGAAGCTTGTTGAGACGGCGGAACATAATCCGAAACTCCAAGAGTAGGTGATTCGACAGATTTTGTCGGGTTAATAACTTCTTTCTTTACTTTTGTATTGTCTTCATCAATAGTCCCAACCGGTTTGGTAGCTGAAGAATTACCAACAGCTGTTTGAGTAAAACCACCGTCAGTTTTAGCGGCTAACCAGTTGCTCCAGCTACCAGTTGCACAACCGTTGCCGGCCCGCACTTTAAAATAATAATTAGTATTAGGAGCTAATTCATTAATCGTATAATCAATCACTCCATCATAATATCCTTTATCAAATTTAACTCCGAATCTTTCGTCTCCTTGTGTAAATCCGTAAGCAATATAATACTGATCAACGGCATTATTAACCGGTGAAAAAAATAATTTGGCGGAATTTTTAGACGTATCAATTTGAAATAGATTGGGTGCTTTATTTGGTGATTCTTTCTCGCAAGTCGGCGTTTTTGGAGAGGATAGACCGCCAGACGAACTTTCAACCGCAGTAAAGGTGGTAAAATGGGCGGCATTAAAGATCAAGGTTTGGGTTGATTTGTCATAGGTTAGACTTGAAGTAACCCCACTCGCATCGTCTATGCCATCTATCTGTATTTTTGGGCTGTTGAGATTAATACCATACATGGTAATTACCGCTCCAGCGTTTTTTAATTCCAGTACAGCCCTTGCATCTAAATTTAAACTTCCATTTGCGCCTACCATTTTCGATCCGATACTCCTCATAAATCTCTGTACCGTCGGGTCAAGCATGTTGACCGCTTGGGAAAACGTAACTTTTACTACTCCTGTCTGATGCATGGTAAAATTGGAAATCGATCGAAAATCAGTCACTGAACTGAAGTTAGTCGTCTCTGATCCGGAAAAAAATGTACGGATATCAAGATTTACCGGCCCGCCATCAAGACACTTATATGTTGAGCTACTTGCCGTAGAAGTAACTTTTATCAAAGGCATACCTCCACCCATTGTTGCTAAAGCTACCGTATGAGTCGCTTTATATTTTCCGTTTCCTTGACTGACGGCAGTTTCCGTATTGGCATTGGAAAAAGGAGTAGCACTATAATCTCCCTCAATATAGGAATAATCAACCTGCACAGTATAATCAGCTCTGTCAGCAACTACAATAATATGAGCGGTTCTTCCAGCATACAGAAAACTTCCTTTTTGCTGATCCTCGTAATAAGCACGGAAAATAACAGGAGTGCCAGCCGCTGTACTGCAGATCGGAGGAGTATTAGCAAAATTTTCAAGATCAGAATCTGTTCCCGTCGGAACCTGATAACGAAAAGATATCGTGCCAAGGTTAAATGTATCTCCTGTGCCAACCCGTATGGTCGGAATAGTAAATGTGTCTGCGTATTGAAAGGATGAAGGTGGAGTAACGGTAAAAGCCCAATCGCCGTTAGCGAGCGATTGAGAAAACGTACCATCTGAAACTGTGGTTCCGGTAACAGTTGATCCTGTTTTAGTAAATGAATAGCTTACTGCTGCCGTTTCTCCGTGTGGTCCAGCTATCGTACCTGAGACTGTACCATCTGCTGATACTTTACTAAACGAAGAATAAATAAACAACGAAATGACGAATATTAAAAAATATGAGAATATTTTTCTAAGCATATTTTTAAACAACCGAATAATCAAGATTATATATATTTAAAAATACAATGTCAAATTTTTTTAATTTTTTCCCACGGAAAAATATCCCGGCCAAAGTGTCCGTAAGAGGCCGTTTTAAAATAAATTGGCCGTCTCAAATCTAACCCATCAATAATCCCTTTTAGGGAAGTGTCCAGTAATTTATAGGCAAAACTGTTTATTATCTTTGCCGACTTTTTTTCAGTTCCAAAAGTTTCCGTTTCCTGCATAACCGGTTTTTTGGCTCCGATAAAATAGGCGAGTCTTACTTCACAACGATCGGCTAATTTATTAGCAACTATATTTTTTGCCAAGAAACGGGCTGCATAAGCGGCGGATCTATCAACCTTAGTTGGATCTTTTCCAGAAAAAGCCCCACCACCTTGTCTGGCCATTCCTCCATAAGTATCAACGATTATCTTTCGTCCCGTCACTCCTGTATCAGATGCCGGCCCGCCAATATGCCAAACACCGGTTCCGTTGACGATTAGTTGATTTTTTTTAATTTTAAACCCGTAACTCGTTAACACATTAACAACTAGATTATTAAATAGGTCTTCTTTAACTTGTTTTAATTCAACTTCTTCACTATGAGGAACAGCTAAAACAATATTTTCAATGGTTTTAGGAATATTTTTTTCATAGCCGACGGTCACCTGGGTTTTCCCATCGGGCCTAAGGTAGGGGAGGCGTTTTGATTCCCGAAGACTATCAATTCCCATTGCCAATCGATGAGCCAACATTATTGCCATCGGCATAAATTCTTTAGTTTCGTGACTTGCATAACCAAACATCATTCCTTGATCGCCCGCACCTAGATTGTCAACGCCAACTGCAATTTCTGGTGATTGAGTATGAATTTTAACAATAATCTCGGATTTGTCAGAAAAATTTAATAGGGGAATGGTATAACCTAGATTTCTTACTACCCGTTGAGCGATTTTTTTATAGTTTAATTTGGCTTTTGTAGTTACTTCTCCAGCCATAGCTAAAAAATCTTTTGTTACCATGGTTTCGACGGCGACTCTTGAATATTTATCTACCCTAAAAGCCTCGTCCAATATTGCGTCACTGACCTGATCGCAGATTTTATCCGGATGCCCGGCGCAAACAGACTCTGAAGTAAACGTATTACTCATATAATTTAGAAAAAAAGCGAAGATATCAAATTTTTTTCGGTTTGTTGTTTTCCGATAAAAAATTTCGGTATCGAGCTTTAATAATAAAATTT
>Ga0265292_1000939_pt1 | contig 30461 bp, 25 predicted proteins | sample Munlanlewell296A_FD_189080 | JGI IMG/M metagenome (GOLD analysis project Ga0265292, IMG submission 189080) | Leachate microbial communities from a municipal landfill in Southern Ontario, Canada - Leachate well 296A | ecosystem: Engineered > Solid waste > Landfill > Unclassified | place: Canada... | reverse complement strand
GTATTTTAATCCGGTGGTGGATATGTTTGCGGGGGCGGGGGGGGTGTCCGGTTATGCAATGCAGTTGGGTCTGATGCGGGTGGTGGGGGTGTGGGGCGGCTACATTGTTTTGACAGCGGTGGGTTTGGTTTCTCTGCTGTTGATTTTCAATGTGACGTTTGTGGCCGCGCTAAAATTTTTGTGGAGCATTGTTGCCTGGGCAAGTGGCTTTATCCGCAGTATTTTTGTGGTCCAAAAACTGGACGGACAAATCGCGGCCAAGCCGGGTTTTTTACCGGCACTGCCTAAAGATGCATTAATTCCCTTGCCGGACCTCGAAAAAGGGACTGACGACGAGACCGCACAAAAGGAAGCCGACAAACTCGAGGCCGCACGTGCAAAATTACACCATATTCCAACTGCGATGCAGGACATTAAAGAGATCAAGTACGAGAAGGATGATTCTGAACAGCGTGCGGGGAGGGGCAGCGACGAGCCCTTGAAAAGTAAATCTGGCGGGGTCTATAAACTGCCTGCGGTTGATTTGTTGGATGATGCTACGGCAGGGGAAAAGAAGCGCGAAGAATCTTTAAACGAAACTACCGAAGCCCGCAAGCAAATTTTGGAAAATGTTTTGCGGAATTTTGGGGTGGGGGCCACGGTGGTATCGGCCTCGCAAGGGCCGGCAGTGACCAAATTTGAAGTCCAGCCCGATCTGGGCGTTAAGGTCAGCCGGATTTTTAGTTTGTCGGATGACATTGCGCTTAACCTTGCAACCGGCGGAATCCGCATCGAGGGGCCGGTGCAGGGAAAATCTGTCATCGGCATCGAAGTCCCCAATCCGACGGTTACGCCTGTACGACTTAAAAAAATTGTTAAAACCGTGGAATTTAGCCGGAACCATTCCAAATTGTTTCTGGGGTTGGGGCAAGATTTGGCGGGCACGCCAATTTATGGGGATTTAGCCCGGATGCCTCACCTTTTGATTGCCGGCACCACCGGCTCCGGCAAAAGTGTTTGTATCAATTCGGTTATTATCAGCATATTACTGCGTGCCCGTCCCGAGGAAGTAAAATTTATCATGATAGATCCCAAAATGGTTGAGCTTTCAAATTATGACGGTATTCCGCACCTATTAGCCCCGGTGGTAACTGACGCCAAGAAAGCCGCGATTACATTAAAGCACTGGGTGTTAAAGGAAATGGAACGTCGCTACCGTGAATTTCACGCCGTGGCAGCGCGCAATATTGAAATTTATAACCAGAAAATGGAAGAAGACGGCAAAAAAGAGCAGAAACTCCCGTTGATTGTGGTTATCATCGATGAGCTGGCTGATTTGATGATGATTGCGGCCAAAGAGGTTGAAACCTCAATCTGCCGCATCGCCCAGATGGCGCGCGCCACTGGGATCCATTTAGTAATTGCTACACAGCGGCCGTCGGTTGATGTCATAACCGGTTTAATTAAAGCTAATATCCCGTCGCGGATTGCTTTTGCGGTGGCCACTCAGGTTGACTCGCGCGTTATCTTGGACATGAGCGGCGCGGAAAAACTTTTGGGGCGCGGCGATATGTTGTATAACCCCATCGGCGCCATGAAGCCAATCCGCCTGCAAGGTTCTTTTGTTACCGATAAGGAAACCGAGCGCATTATCAAACACTGCAAGGCGCAGGAAAAGCCCGATTACATCAAAGAAATTATTGACCTGAAAATGGAAGATTTTACAGAAACTGCAGGCGGGGAAGGCGAGCACGGAACAGACGGCCGCGATGCTTTGTTTAAAGAAGCAGTAAAGCTGGTCTTGAACGGGGGCAATCCATCGACCTCACATCTCCAGCGCCGGATGCGGATTGGCTACAACCGCGCGGCACGCCTCATGGATGAAATGGAGGCGGCGGGCATTGTTTCGGCCATGGAAGGCGAAAACAAAGCGCGACAGGTGACGGCTACGCCGGAAGTTTTGCAGAAGTTAGGCATAAATTAGCGGGCAGACGTTTTTTTAATTGGTTTATCTAAATAATATCTTGTTGCGTACAATTTTCACCGGCTCAATTTTTAGGATCTCACACAACTCCCTCGGCCGCAGCGTCCCATGGTTTGATGTTTGCAGTGAGGCGCGCAATTGACGCGTATTGCTTGACCCAGCTTTTTCTGCCTCGATCAATTCCAGCGCAAAAATCATTGGACGGACGTTGGTCTTTTGGATGCCGGCTTTGGATTTTTTGTCGATGGAAATTTCCGTTTGTTGCAAAAGCGTTGCCAGCCCGGACTTTATTTTTTCCGCGTCTTCCGGTTTCAGCTCAAACAGATAATCCGAGGCCTGCGCCGATGAATCAAGCGAAGCGGCCTTTGGATTAGCGATTTCTATTTTTGCAATTTCTATTCCTTCCGGAAAATTCCCCGCCAGCTCTTCCCGGACGCGGTTAGGATTTGCCCAGCCGTCAATTTCAATGATTAAGACCTCTTCGGTCCCATCCACCCCAATTGGCAGTGGTGGCCCGTATTCAATTCTCATCCGCGGGTTGTAGCCCTCGGAATATTTGATCGGCAAACTGGTGCGGCGGAGTGCCCGCTCCAAAACCTGCATCCAATCGAGATGCGATAAATATTTGGCGGGGCCGGTTTTTTGGTAAGTTAATTTAAGTTTTTGCATAAATGTATATATTTTAAGCGCCGAAATTAATGCTTAATTTACCGTATGTGCTTGGTTTCTTTCTTTGATTAAAGTATCCTTCGAAACCCCCACCTCCACAAAATCCCACGGCAGCTTTTCGTCCGCGTTTCTTTCTCTTAAATATTGATTTGGGTCAGTTTTTGTGGTTTCAATTGCTTTTTGCCATGGTTCAAACTTAAACTGGTCACCCCACGCGTCAAACCGCGCCCCCGACGCCCACGCCGCTTCAATTAAGTCCGCCGCGGCCGCGTCTCCGCGGGCCAATAGCCCCTCCAAAAAACTCAATTCGGCATTGTGCCAGCGGATTTCGATGGCGCGGTCTTTTTTGAGCCCTTGTTTGATGATATTTTGTTTAGCCAGGGTTTCTTCAATTGTAATTTGCCGCTCCCACTGAAAGGGGGTGTGGGGTTTGGGTACAAAGGTTGATAGATTCACGGTAACTCGGGCGCGCGGGTTAACCGACTTCCCGACTTTCAAAATTTTCCTGGCAAGGTCACAGATTGCCAGAACATCTTCGTTGGTTTCGGTGGGGAGCCCAATCATAAAATACAGTTTCAGTGCGTTGATGCCGCCGGCAAAAGCGGCTTGCGCGCCAGCTAAAATATCGGCTTCGGTCAAGTCCTTGCGGATAACCTGGCGTAAACGCTCCGACCCGGCTTCTGGCGCAACGGTTAAATTACTGGAGCGCACCTTAAGAATGTTTTTAATCAGGTTTACCGAAAAGCTGTCCAGCCGCAGTGCCGGGAAAGCAATATTGATTTTCTTTTTCTTTAAGTTATCGGCCAGATGGCGGGCCAGCTCTTCAATTTTTGAATAATCACTACTGTTGAGTGATACCAGCGAAAGTTCTTCATAACCGGTGTTATCGATCAGCTCTTTTGCACATTGGGTTAGTTTTTCGGCAGTGCGTTCTCTTACCGGCTTTAATGTATAGCCGGCCTGACAAAAACGGCAGGCGTGCTTGCATCCGCGCATAATTTCCAGTACGGCGCGGTTGTGCACGACGTCAAGGTTGGGGATAAGGGGCTTGGTTAGACACAGGGTTGTGTCTAGATCTTTGACTTTACGCATATGAACAATTTGACTGGCCGCGGCTACGTCTGTTGCCAGCTTTGTCCCAGCGCTATGTAGCGATGGTACAAAGATCCCTTCAATTTTTGAAAGTGCCGCGAGCTTGTCGGCTTTGCTTTTATTAAGGTTAATTTTAACGGTTTCTAGTATTTCCGTAATTGCATCCTCGGCCTCACCAATCAGCATAAAATCAAAGAAAGGGGAGAGGGGCATGGGGTTTAGCGTAGAGGGCCCGCCGGCAAAAATAAGGGGATCGGTCTCAGCGCGATCCGCCGCACGCGCTTTTAAACCGGCTAAATCCAACATATTTAACAAGTTGGTATAAGTCATTTCGTGCTGCATGGAAAAACCAAATAAATTAAAATCCTTGGCGGGCCGCTGGCTTTCCAGTGAAAAAAGCGGCAAGTGGGCCTGGCGCAATTCACTTTCCATGTCTGGCCAAGGGGCAAAGGCGCGCTCGGCCAGGGCGTAAGTTTGCTGGTTGATGAGCGCATAAAGAATTTGGATGCCTAAGTTTGACATCCCGATTTCATACGCATCGGGGAAAGCTAGCAGGACTTTAATTTGGGTTTGGCCCCAGTCCTTTTTGACTGCGTTAATTTCCCCGCCCACGTAGCGCGCGGGTTTTTGCACTTTGGGCAGGGTTTGGGTTAAAAATTGTTGCAGGGATGGGTAAGCCATAGCATGGCAGTATAGCGGCTTTTATTATGGCTGGCAAATTACTGTGATACACTCGGAAGTCCGTTTGGCCCGGTGGTTAACCGGCCAATGGCATCGGCCCAAAGTTGATTGGCTTGCGCGGCAGCTTGGTTTCCCAAGCTGGCATATATTTTACTTCTCAATCGATAAAGCTGGTTATTATAGGGGTTAATCCTTTCGGCAACGGAGAGCATTTTTAGTAATTTGTGTTTTTCTTGGCGGGTTAGTGAATGTATTTTTGTGCCCCAGGTACGAAACATAACTTTATTAATAAGGATAGAGCTAATAAAAGAATAGATACTGCCAGAGAAATGGTCAGAAGAAGAAAAATCGGGCTGTCCGGCAGGGACGAAACTGGCATCTGTGGGATTGCCGGCTTCATGGATAGTTTGGTAAAGCCATGATTGAGAGGCGGAAAATAATTTTACTCCGCTGTGCACATACATGCGATCAAAAGTCATATAGCAACGTTCTTCCTCTACGGATATCCCGAGCGAAATTCCTATTAACCCAAACAAAATCCCGGTAATCTGACAATTGCCAACCGGGTGCTCGCTGCCGGACAAATTACACAAAAAAGTTTCCATGCCAGATATCAGGTCGGTGTTATCGCCAAACTTTAGGGCAGGGGAAGCAAAGCAATATAAACCTAATATATCTTCTGGGGCTGAGGCCAAAGAGGCGGGCATCGCCGTGCGGACGGTTTCCAGCAATTGCAGGCCTTTTTCGGCCGCGGTCAACCTGGAGTGATGACAGGCGGCAACCTGGGTGCAAAGCACGGCCGGGACAGTACCTAAAGCTCTTTCGATTTTTATTACTCGATCGACAAAATGTAGTGGATCGTCTAGGTTCGGCAAGCCGATTTCCCTGATCTGTGCAATTTGCTCATCCAGCGGCAGGGTGGTTGGTTGTACGCCGCGCCGTAGCAAGCGCAGTTGTTCGGGGTGCCGCGCCCTATGCGGAAGTTGCTTTGTATTAAATATTTCAACTGATGGGCGCGTTGCTTTCATATAGTTATTATCGATAATTTTACGGTGGAATTGCAGTTTTGGGGTAAGTTTTGTACGATAAAATCGGAAACATAATAACCCCCCTCAAAACTGAAATTTTTGTTTATTTTGGACGAAGAATGGAGAGCGGAGGTAATCAAATATGGCAGTTTCGGACGCATCTTCAACAATAGCAAGAAACAGGACGGTTCCACTCGCTTATCATCGAATACATGACGCTCGATCCTTAGCCGAGCGTATTGTTAGCCGTGCTAATGACCATCGAGCGGTGGAAAGCTTAAGTGCTACTGGCGCTTGGGTTGAGGGCTTTGACCGTGTGGGGGTAAGTTTTAGTGAAGAGGAAGGCCGGTTGCATTTCCAGTTACGTTCTTTGGATGATTTGAGGTTGCCAGATCCTGCGGTTTTTCGCCGTCTTGGAACAGCTTGGCGCAGTTTGAGCAGAGCAATTTCCGGAGGAGGGTTAGGGATTGATATGGCGATGCGTAGTTTTTTTCGTTCGCTGGCTAGTGCGGAAGCGGTATTGTGTGATATTGAGGAGAGGGATTTTCCGATTGCGAGTGCGGCGATGCGCCCGGCAGTGGCTTATTTTGCCCAGCAGTTTAATCTGGCTGCGCAGGGGTGTGATTTTGAAAGTAATGCTCCTGCGGCGGTTGCGCAGAGAGCAAAGGTAACTTTTTGGGAAGCTTTAGCAAACAGCGTACCTGACGGAACGGTTTGGGTACTGAATCCCAGTTATATGTTTGGTGGTAATTCAGTTGAACGAATGAACCAAGGATTAGCCAGAGCATTGTCGTCAGGTGATTCGGACCGTGTGGATAAAGCTTTGGGTATTGTGAGAGAGCGCTTTAAATTAGTGAAATTGTTTGGCGCAGCTTAAAGTACCACAAGATTGAGCAGTTTTTCCGGCACATAAATAATTTTTACGATGGTTTGGCCAGTAGTATAAGTTTGCACATTTTTGCATTCCAGCGCCGCTTTTTTAATTTCTTCCTCCGAGGCGTTGGCGGGGACCGTTACCTTGTCCCTCATCCGCCCGTTCACCTGCACAATAATGTCCAGAGTATCTTTGAATAGAAACTTTTCGTCGTATTTGGGCCAGGGTTGGGAGTGAATGCTGGTTGAGGCCGCAACGGCATTTTGCACTATTTGCCAAAGCTCCTCTGTAATATGCGGCGCGAAGGGAGACAATAAAATCAATAAATTTCTAATCGCAAAATCCCAATCTGCGGCGGCGGTTTCCTCGATATTAATCAGATACAGCGCGTTCACAAATTCCATCAACTTGGCAATCGCAGTATTAAAAGAAAACTGCTCAATATCTTCGGTGAGCGCTTTGATGGTTTTGTGAGTGATTTGTAGTAGTTTTTTTTGCGCTGCGGCAGGGTCCGCGGCGGGTTTTGGGACTTGCCCCGCGTTGCGGGAGATTTGGGATTTCTCAACGACTAATCGCCAAACCCTACTTAGGAATCTAAAACATCCCTCAACGCTTTGATCTGACCATTCCAATTCTTTCTCTGGTGGGGCCGCAAATAAAATAAACATCCGTGCGGTATCGGCTCCGTATTTGGCAATGATTTCATCCGGGTCCACCACGTTGCCTTTGCTTTTAGACATTTTGGCGCCGTCTTTAATGACCATGCCCTGTGTTAACAGGTTGGTAAATGGTTCGTCGCAGGGTGACCAGCCGGCATCAAACAACACTTTGGTGAAAAAGCGCGAATACAATAAATGTAAAATGGCATGCTCGATGCCGCCGATGTACTGGTCAACCGGCATCCACTTTTTTGCCTTTTCTTTATCAAATGGTTTGGTATTATTGTGCGGGTCACAGTATCTAAAATAATACCAGGATGAACAATTGAACGTATCTAATGTATCGGTTTCGCGCCGGGCCGGTTTTCCGCATTTTGGGCAAGTTACATTGATAAATTCTTTGGACTGGGTTAAAGGGGAGGCCCCTTCGCCGGTAAATTTAACGTCGCGGGGGAGGCGCACCGGCAGATCCTTTTCCGGCACCGGCACAATTCCGTTTCCCGTGGTGCGGGCGCAAGTTTCGCAATAAATAATCGGGATGGGCGCACCCCAGTAGCGCTGGCGTGATACCAGCCAGTCGCGCAACTTAAAATTGATTTTCCATTGCCCCACGCCGGTTTTTTCTAACCAGTTACCAATATTTTTCAGCGCATCCGCTGATTTTTGCCCGTTAAATTGCGCGGAGTTGATCATGGTGCCTTCATCTACGAAAGCGGCTGGCATAGTTTGCGAGTTGACGGCAGCGGTGTCAGTTGGCAGCGGTTTGTGGTTAGCGATGGGTTGAATCACCACTTTAATCGGCAAAGTATTCTGCTTGGCAAACTCAAAATCGCGCTGGTCGTGGGCGGGCACGGCCATCACCGCGCCGGTGCCATATTCCATTAAAACGTAGTCGGCAATCCAAACCGGGACCGTATCGCCGTTGGCGGGGTTGACGGCAAATCCGCCGGTAAAAACCCCGTCTTTGGCGGCGGAAATAGAGCGCTCATGCGTGCTTTCGTGTTTAACTTTTTCAATATACGCCAGTACCACCTTTTCCTGCGGTGCTCCTTTCGATAGTTCAATTGCCATCGGATGCTCCGGCGCCAGAACCATATACGTCACCCCAAACAAAGTATCCGGGCGGGTTGTATATATTAATAGTTCCTTGTTGGGATTTTTAATTTGGAATTTTATCTCTACTCCCTCCGACTTCCCAATCCAATTCCTCTGCATAATTTTTACCGGTTCGGGCCAGCCGGAAAGTTTTTCAATATCATTTAACAGCCGTTCGGCGTAAGCAGTAATCTTAAAAAACCATTGCTCCAGTTCTTTTTCGTCAACCTTGGTATCACAGCGCCAACAGCGGTCGTCTTTAACCACCTGTTCGTTGGCCAATACGGTTTTACATTTTGGGCACCAATTGACAAAAGCTTTTTTGCGATAAGCCAGGCCGCGCTCGTACATCAATAAAAACATCCATTGAGTCCATTTGTAATAATCTTCCTTGCAGGTAGTAACTTCGCGATCCCAGTCGTAGCTTAGCCCCAGGCGTTTTAGTTGTTCGGTCATGCGGGCAATACATTTTTCGGTCCAGTCGGCGGGGTGGGAGGCATGTTTGATGGCGGCGTTTTCGGCGGGCATGCCAAATGCGTCCCAGCCGATGGGGTGCAATACGGCAAACCCGTTCATCCTTTTGAAGCGTGCGATCACATCGCCGATAGCGTAGTTGCGCACGTGCCCCATGTGGATGTTGCCGGAGGGATAGGGAAACATAACGAGATCATAGAATTTGCGCGCGGGGACGGGGCCGGCCGATCCGGCTGCTTCCCAGGATTTTTGCCATTTTGGTTCAATGGTTTGGGGTAAATAGCTTTGGGGTGTGTTGTTGTCGGGCATAGCAAAATCTTAGCAAATAAAAGATAGTTTCCCAAGTGCAATTTTTGCTCTTACCGCGTCTTCTTTTTCCCACTGCCTTTTTGCTCGCCCGAAGTTTCCGGTTCTTCCTTGATTTCTTCTTTGTTTTTTTTGGTCGAGCTTTTCTTCTCTTCTGTGGCAGGCGCCGTTTGCTTTATGTCCAGCTGGGTTTTTTCAAAAACAATTTTGCCGTCTAATCCCTTGGCCAGGACCCCATCGCCTTCTTTAAACTTGCCTTCCAAAATTTGGTTGGAAAGCGGGTTTTCAATTAATTGTTGGATGGCGCGGCGCAAGGGTCGGGCGCCAAACTTGGGATCATAGCCGGTAGTGACAATAATGTCTTTGGCGGCGGGGTCAACCGCCAGCGACATGTTTTTGCCGGCGATTTGCTTGATCACGTCGCTTAAGAGTATGTCGACAATCCGGGTCAATTGCTCTTTGGTGAGCGGATGGAAAACGATGATTTCGTCCACCCGGTTTAAAAATTCGGGACGGAAAACGGTTTTGGCCTCATCCAGCACGTGGTCTTTCATTTTTTCGTAGGTGGCTTCTTCATCTTTGGCAGAGATAAAACCAATCGGGCCGCCCTGGCCGTGGATTAAGCTTTGGCCAATATTGGTAGTCATAATGATGATGGTATTTTTAAAATCCACCACGCGGCCTTTACTGTCGGTGAGGCGGCCGTCGTCTAAAATTTGCAATAGCACATTAAAAATATCCGGATGCGCTTTTTCGATTTCGTCAAATAAGATTACCGAATAGGGTTTGCGGCGCACCGCTTCAGTAAGCCGGCCGCCTTCTTCGTAGCCCACGTAGCCCGGAGGCGCTCCGATTAAGCGCGAAACGGTATGCTTTTCCATGTACTCAGACATATCGAGCCGGATCAAGGCCTCCTGCGTGCCAAACATGAATTCGGCCAGCCGCCGTGCCACTTCGGTTTTGCCGACGCCGGTGGGCCCCGCAAAAATAAAAGAGCCAACGGGTTTATCCGGCGGCTTTAATCCCGCGCGCCCTCTCCGGATGGCCTGTGAGATAGCGGAAATAGCATCATCTTGTCCGATGATGCGTTTGTGCAGGGTTTCTTCCATGTGCACCAGTTTTTCGGTCTCGGCTTCGGAAAGCTTGATGACCGGAATGCCGGTCCAATCCGAAACTACTTCGGCAATGTCATCTTCGGTAACCGCGGCTACCCCGCCGCCCTTTTCGGTTTTCCACTGGGCTTCAGTTTCTTTTAATTGTTTTTCAATTTCGATGATTTTGTCTCTGACTTTGGCGGCTTGCTCGTAATGCTGGCTGGCCAGTGCGGTTTCTTTTTCTTTGCGCGCTTTTACCAGTTCTTTTTGCATGGTGCGGACTTCCTGGTTTGGGGACAATAAGCGCAGGCGGACTTTGGCCGCGGCTTCGTCAATGCAATCGATGGCCTTGTCCGGCAAAAACCGGTCGGTAATGTAGCGGTCGGATAGAGTGGCGGCGGCAATGATGGCTGCATCGGGAATTTTTACGTGATGGTGGCTTTCGTACCGGTCTTTGACGCCTTTTAAAATTTCGATCGTTTCTTCCACCGATGGTTCCGCGACCAATAGCGGTTGGAAGCGTCGCTCCAGCGCCGGGTCTTTTTCCACGTATTTGCGGTATTCGTCAACCGTGGTGGCGCCAATTACCTGCAAGTCACCTCTGGCCAGCGCCGGTTTTAAAATGTTGGCGGCGTCAATGGCGCCTTCGGCTCCGCCGGCTCCCACTAACGTGTGCAATTCGTCAATGAATAAAATAATCTGGCGCGATTTAGAAATGATTTCGTCCAGCATTTTTTTTACGCGCGCTTCAAACTCGCCGCGGTACTTGGTCCCTGCCACCATGCCGGCCAAATCCAGCGCAATGACCTGTTTGTCTTTTATAATTTCGGGCACTTCACCTTTTACGATTTTATTGGCCAGCCCTTCGACAATTGCGGTTTTGCCCACGCCCGGGTCGCCGATCAAGGCGGGGTTATTTTTGGTGCGGCGCGATAAAATCCGGATCACGCGGTCAATTTCTTTTTGCCGGCCGATGACCGGGTCCAATTTGTTTTCGCGCGCCAGCGCGGTCAGGTCTTTGCCAAACGAGGTGAGCGCGGGTTTGCGGGGTGGGGCCTGCATTTGTTGCATCCCCGGAAAAGCAAAAAATCCGCCGCCCGGCATGCCTTCCATTGGGAATTCTTCTTCGCCGCCGTATTCTTCGGGGCCCTGGGCTTCTCCGCCGCCGGCTTCTTCGCCCTGGGCCTTGGTGGCTTCGTTTAAGACCTCGCGCACGGCTTTGTCAAAATTTACTTTTCTTTTATGGATGGCCTGTGCGGCCAGGGATTCGCCTTCACGCAAAATTCCCAGTAAAAGATGTTCGGGACCGACGTAGTTAAAACCTAATTCGCGCGCTACATTGTAAGACAGTTCGAGTACCTTTTTGGCGCGTGGGGACAAAGTAATTTCCTGCGGTGTTTTTTCTCCATGGCCAATCAGTGTTTCAACGTCGGAAAATAAACTGACCAGGTCAACCCCCAGAGCTTTTAAGACGTTGGCGGCAATGCCTTCCTGCTTCAGTAACCCCAGTAAAATGTGCTCGGTGCGCAAATGATCGTGTGACAGGCGCTTGGCTTCTTCGCTGGCCAGCGTAATAACGTGCGACGCGTCTTCCGAAAAATAATCAAAAATGCGATCGGACTGCCGCCGCTTGAAGACGGAGGCAAAAATATCCGGAAAATCAAAAAAACCGGGGAAAGTCATGTCTTCCGGCGGGATAAACCCCAATTTTGCGGCACAACTGGAACACAAATGCTTGGCGATTTTGCGCCCGTTGACAATTTTGGTGACGTGTACCGACGCCGGGTTTTTTTTGCATTCATCACATAACATGTTTTTACCTCCTAATGGCCCAATAATTTTTCAAAAATATCATCCATGTCTAAATGAACTTTTTTTGCCAGTAACTGTAATGCTTTTACCCCTGCCAAGTTTAAACTCATCGCTTCCATTAGTCGACAGATATTTTGAATTTGTTCGATGTTTTCCTGTGAGTAGCGCCGGATATTGGTGCGGGTACGGGAGGGATGGACCAGGCCTTCCTCTTCGTAGATGCGCAGGGTCCGGGGGTGGCAGCCAATGATTTCGGCGGCCACGCTGATGGTATAAACCGGCTGTTGCTTAATGATTTTTATAGTGTATCTAACCATGTCAATGTAGATAGCATAAAAGTTGTAAATGGTTTTGTCAAGGTTTTTGTTCCCATCGCTTTATTGACAAACTTGTTTACTGAAGCTAAAAAAACGAAATTTATTGATGCTTTTGTCGATAAAAATATATGAGCATGCTGACAGAAAGAATGGGGCGGATTTTACTTGTGCCTTCAACTCAAGTTGAAAGCACTCCGCCAAGATTATATGACTTGCCTCCCGCGGCACGGCGGATTCCGGCATTGTATGGCAGCCGACATGTGCCGGCTGGTGTGCCTTTGGAAGGGACGTTGGATTATTTGCGCTGTCATCGGCAACTGGTAGAGGGTGATTTGGGCGAATTATTAGATTGGGCGCCAGAAATGGAGAGGCACATTGGCACAGTAAATAGCTCCTTAGTTGTTTTACTATCTTTAGCGCAGGAACGGGCCGCGGAAGCTGTTATCAGCAGAATATCGACTTTTCATTCTGGGGTTAGTGTGGTGCTTCCTGCCTTAGCCTTGGCGGCAGAGTTAAGTGACCTTAAATCGTTTGGCGAAACACTGATTCCGCTTTTGGGATTTGTAAAGGACTCTTGCCCCATGCAGGCGATTGACATATTTGAGGGAAATTTAAGGAGAAGATTTTCTGCGCTAGAAAAGGGCGGTAGTTGGCAGCCGGCCGTAAATTGTCTTTTTGGAGGCCTTTTGTTTTCAGCATTGATGATGCAGGCAGGCCATGAATTAGGTTACGCCTGGACCGGCGGAGAAATGCATTGGTTTAAAGGAGAGATACACAGTTTGGGATATTTAGAAGATCATCGAGGAGGAAGAATCTTGTTTGATCGACAGGAGACAGATGGGGCAAGTCAATGCTTTATTGATAGTGCCCCGCACACTGGCTGTCTGGATATGTACGGCAGTTTATATTTGTTTATTGCTTCATATTTGCTTTTAGTTGTGGCCCGCGGTTCGCGTCATATCGAGCAACGAAAAGTCAGCAAAAGAGAAATTTCTTATTTATTTATGCTTTTGACTTTTGCCGAACGGATTAACCCCTTTCACGTAAGTATTTATAATTGCCGCAAGCGGTTGTATGGGGTACAGGAAAATTGGGAAGCGGTGAGAATGAATGAGGCGTGGAGTTTGGCGGTGGCGCGTTTAGCTTTTAAGGACGGTTTGCCGGTTTTGCCGGCAGAGGCAGAAAAAAACACCCCCTAATTCTGCAATTTTTCTTGCAAGATGGCGATAAGGAAAAGCAAAGATGAATAAATATATAAATAAGGTGTTTTTGATATGAGCATACGTGTACCGGGAGTTCCTACCGGGGGTGGCGGCACACAGGGAGGCCGACCAATGGGTCCCGCAAGAACCGGCGGGGCATCTGGCGCACGGCTTGATCCAAAATTTGCGGTTGGTACCCGCCACTGGGGCAAAGTAGGACCTTCTTCAGTTAATCGTGAAGGAAGAGGCCTATGGATTGATATTGGAGCCTTGCGCGATGGATTGCTTGGGTGTGAATTGCGCGAAAATTATGCCGGCGGTTTGCAGCACAGTTTGGTGGTTAGGCAGGGAGCAAGGGATGTTGAAATCCCGTTATGTGTTGGCGACGAAATTTTGGCGGAGATGGACAGCACTTTTTTAGGTCACGACCAGCAGCGCAGATATGATTTAAGGTTGGCGGAAGGCGAGATCTGTCCGGTCCGGCGGGAGGGGATGCGTTTAAAATTTCTGAGCCCAAGGGATGGGGTGGCCGCAATTCCGGAAGGTTTGGCGGCTAGTGAGGAGCCAATGGGTTTGATAGATGTTGGCGGGCAGGGAGAGCCATCCCGGGACGCCAGGGTTAGTTTATGTGGCGGGGCACAATCCCATCCTTTGATGTTGCCTGATTCTATGGTGAAGCCGTTTGGCTGCCTTTGGTCAAGACCGGCGCGCTTGCGCATTGGTGAGGTTTTAAGTGACGCACAGCAGAGTGAGTTTATTTTTTCGCCGTATCGCCGTTCGATATTTTTTCCCGAGTATCCCGGCCATGTGGTTGGGACGGCGGTTGTCCATCCGGTATTTGGATTTGACACCGGGGCGGACGCAACTTTTGTTGCCTGGAGGCGGGAAAAGATGGAAGATATGCTGGCGGGGGCGGCGCGGGGAGAGTTACACTTTGATTTAGACCCGGCGCAAAAGATATTTGTTGCCCGTCTTATGCTAAAAGACATTCCTTTTGGGATAGCGATTCTACGATTGACTGCTTTTGGCAGCAAGTTTGTGACGGTGCCGCTGGGTTTTTTGCCGGATGGAATAAGGCTGGAAGATGAAATTAAAGTTTATGTTTTTGTTGATCAGAATACACTACTTGAAAGTAAAACTGGCCGGGCTTGCCCGCCTGAAAAATATGCAGTTTTAAAGGCCTTGCGGCAGCGTCTTTTGGAGTCATCGGAGCCATTTGATGGAATCGTGGTCGGAAGAGCGGGTGGGGCAGAGGAAGCGTCGATAACGGTAAGGTTTGTGTTTGGGGCGAATTATTTATTTGGAAGAGTATCACTCTCACCTAAAAAGGCGGAGGATTTATCGATAGATGATCCGGTGCGCGTGTATTTGGCAGATCACGAATTGGGGTTGCTTAAGATGATGGCGGAATTTTCGCCGCTCTGCGCGGATGAGATCCTGCTAACGCTTTTGTGCGGCGGGTTTCCGTTAAAGCTTATATAGAAACCGATTGAGCCCCGTTTCTCCGCTTGCTATAATCCCACTAAGCTGGTTTAGGAGGTAAAACATATGTTAGTTATTTGGGTGATTTTAGGGCTCCTCGTTTTAATTGCGGCATTTGTGATTATGATTTACAACCGCCTGATAACATTGCGCACCCACTGCGAAGAGGCCTGGTCGGACATTGATGTGCAGATGAAGAGAAGGTATGACTTAATCCCAAATTTGGTGGAAAGCGTCAAGGGCTATATGCAGCACGAACGGACGGTTTTTGAAAATGTGACCGCCGCCCGCTCCAACGCCATTAACGCGCAGGGGATGGAGAGCAAAGCACAGGCCGAAAACCAACTTAGCCAGACCTTGAAGACCCTATTTGCGGTAGCCGAAAATTATCCTGACCTTAAAGCCAACCAAAACTTTTTGCAGTTGCAAACCGAATTGCGCGACGCGGAAGATAAAATTGCCTATTCTCGGCGTTTTTATAACACCAATGTGCGTGACTTAAATATTGCAGTCCAAACCTTCCCTTCAAACATTATTGCTAATATGTATAAATTTAGCAAGAAAGACATGTTTGAACTAACGGAAGCAACTGCGCGCACGGTTCCCCAGGTCAAATTTTAACTCATGGCCGAACTGTACAGCAAAGTAAATATTTATTCCCAGATTGCCGCGAATAAGAGAAAAACCTGGTTTTTTGTTTTCTTTTTTGTGATTTTTATTGTTTTGCTGGCCTGGATATTTTCCGTCGCGGTGGATGAAGACGCCATTGGACTGATGGGGATTTTTGGGATTTTAAGCATTGGGTTTGGGATTGGCAGTTATTATTTCAGCGGCAACTTGATTATGCTAATTTCCACCGCCAAAGAAATCAAGAAAGAAGACCACCCCGAACTTTTCCGAACAGTTGAAAACATATCCATCGCCGCCGGCATTCCCCAACCCAAGGTTTATATTATTGACGATACCGCGCCCAATGCTTTTGCGACCGGCCGCGACCCCAAACATGCGATGGTGGCGGTAACCACCGGCCTGCTCACCAAACTTGACCGCGCCGAGCTGGAAGGCGTGATTGCGCATGAAATTTCGCACGTAAAAAATTATGATATTCGGTTGATGTCGCTGGTGGCAATTATGGCAGGGACGGTGGCGCTGCTTTCGGACATCTTTTTGCGCTGGACTTTTTGGGGCGGAGGAAGAAAACGGGATAACGACCGGGGCAGCGGCCAACTGCAGTTAATTTTGTTTGTGGTTGCCATCGCGCTGGCGGTCTTATCACCCTTGATTGCAATGGTAATCAAGCTGGCCATTTCGCGCAAGCGTGAATATCTGGCGGACGCCTCGGCGGCGATGCTGACGCGCTATCCGGAAGGGCTGGCCAGAGCGCTCGAAAAAATTTCGGCTGACACCGAACCGCTGGAGGCGGCCAATAAGGCTACCGCGCACATGTATATTGTTGATCCGCTCAAGGCCTACGCGGGGTCGGCGCGGGGATGGTTTGCGGGATTATTTGTTACCCATCCGCCGATTGAATTGCGCGTGGCCGCGCTGAGGGCGATGTAATATGTCTAATCTACCTGATGCTTCCGGCCACTTTGGTTTATTTGGCGGCCGGTTTGTGCCTGAAACGTTGATTGTGCCGCTGCAGCAGCTGGAAACGGCTTATCGTGACCTGTCAAAAAATAATGATTTCAATAAGGATTTGGACGAATACCTGAAAAGCTATGTTGGCCGCCCCACACCGCTGACGCTTGCCGCGCGCCTCTCAAAAAAATTAGGCAAAGCAAAAATTTATTTGAAACGGGAAGATTTGTGTCACACCGGCGCGCATAAAATTAACAATACGCTGGGACAGGTGTTGCTGGCAAAATATATGGGAAAATCGCGGGTCATTGCTGAAACCGGCGCCGGGCAGCACGGCGTGGCCACCGCCACCGCCTGCGCACTTTTAGAGATAAAATGCGCGGTTTATATGGGAGCGGAAGATATCCGGCGGCAGGCGCTGAACGTTTATAAAATGAAACTTTTGGGCGCCGAAGTAGTTTCGGTCAACTCCGGCAGTCAAACCTTAAAAGATGCGGTTAACGAAACCCTGCGCGATTGGATGGCTAATCCCCACGACACGTTTTATTGTTTGGGGTCTTGTGTTGGCCCACACCCGTACCCGATGCTGGTGCGCGATTTTCAATCAATTATTGGCAAAGAAACCCGGGAGCAAATTTTAAAATTGGAAGGCCGTTTACCGGATTATTTGGTGGCGTGCGTGGGCGGCGGGAGTAATTCCATCGGGATGTTTTATCCGTTTTTGGATGATGCTGAAGTGAAAATGTACGGAGTGGAGGCCGCGGGAAAAGGACTTAACACAAAAAAACACGCGGCGACATTGGTTAAAGGCACCAAAGGGATTTTACACGGTGCGTTAAGCTACTTGCTCCAGACCGAAGACGGGCAGGTTTTGCCAACCCATTCCATTTCGGCGGGGTTGGATTATCCGGGGGTGGGGCCGGAGCACAGCTACTTGAAAGAATCGGGCCGCGTAACGTATACGGCGGTGGATGACAAAGCCGCGCTGGCGGCATTTGCACAGTTATCTCAATTGGAAGGAATTATTCCGGCGCTGGAATCGGCGCACGCCTTGGCGTATTTGGAAAAACTGGCGCCGCAATTATCTGAAAACCAGGTGGTGGTGGTGTGTTTGTCGGGGCGCGGGGATAAGGATATGGATATTGTTACAAATGAACAAAAATAAAAAATTATTAATCCCATATATTACTGCCGGCGATCCCAGTTTAGCTGCGACCGAAAAACTGGTTTACGCTTTTGAAAAGGCCGGTGCCGATATAATTGAGCTAGGGATCCCATTTTCCGATCCGCTGGCGGATGGGCCGATTATTCAGGCCTCACATCAGCGCGCGCTGAAAAACAAAGTAACATTGAAGGCGGTAATCAAGCTGGTGGCCAAACTCCGCAAAAAATCACGCGTCCCGCTGGTATTTATGTTGAGCGTAAATTTAATTTACCGGTACGGCGTTGCAAAATTTGTCGCGGATGCGCAAAGAGTTGGCTTAAATGGCTTAGTGATTCCCGATTTGCCGCCTGAAGAAAGGACTCGGCCGGAATTTGTCGCATTGCAAAATTCAAAATTAAACCTGATTGCGCTGGTTGCGCCGAATACGCCTGAAAAACGCATCCAAAAAATTGCGGCCCAGGCCTCCGGTTTTATTTATTTGATTGCGGTGGCGGGGGTTACGGGCGTGCGGGCAAAGTTCTCGCAATTCGTTGCGCCGCAGGTTAAAATTATCCGGAAATATACCAAGCTCCCAGTGTGCATCGGATTTGGAATTTCAAACCCGGCCCAGGCCAAAGCGGCCGCCCAGCTGGCGGACGGGGTCATCGTTGGCTCGGCCATTGTTAAATTGCTTGAAACTAATAAAAGCTTTTCTAAGGTTGCCGGCCTTGTAAGAAGCTTGAGACAGGCCATTGATTAGTTTTAAATTCTGTTCAATTGATTATATATTTTAACGGGTTTTACGCGAGGGCTATTCCCCAGGAACGAGCGAGCTGCTGTTTGAGCCCCGGCTGGCCGGGGCGAGTTCAGCGAGCGAGTGGAATGGGGATAGCCGAGCGTAATTAACCCAGGAAAAATGATTAACGAAGGAGAAAATTAGCCATGACCCACGAAAGCTTGTTTACACGCCTGCCGTACCGCGCACGCCAGTTGTTTTTCACGTTATTTTCGCGCTACCAAAACGAACAGATTAGCTTTGCGCGCAAATATTTAAACATTACCGAGTTAGCCTTGTTTGACCGCTTGCCCAAATTTGAAAAGAAACACGCGGTGCGCGCCGCCAAGGCGGCACTGCGTCTGGCGCATGGTAAATCCAATATTGACGAAAGGCGGCTGGCGAAAATTTGCCTTTTGCATGATATTGGTAAGGCGGCGACAAGATTGTGGGTGCTGGATAAGGTTATGTTGGTAATTTTGCGCCGGTATTTTAAGCGGTTGTATGATTATCTTTCCAAAAAAGGCGAGCACGAAAAAGCGCTGTCAATTTTTCGCAAATTTTACGTTTATAAACACCATGGTGAAATTGGGGCGGCAATGCTTAAGCGCGCCGGGGTCCCGGCGGATATTGCTGAAATAGTTTCCCGGCATACCCAGGATCCCCATCCCGGCGAGCCGGTTGATTTACAAATCCTGCGCCAGGCCGATGCGGCATAATGCAAAAAAAAATTGGCATCACCTCAACTGTTCCTTCCGAAGTGATTTTTGCTGCCGGCGCGGTACCGGTGGACCTGAACAATATTTTTGTAAATTTCCACGGTGAGGGGGCGGTAAAATCTCCGCTGGATTTGATAAGGATTGCCGAAGAAAACGGACTTCCCCGCAATACCTGCAGTTGGATCAAAGGCATTTTTGGCGCACTGGCCCAAAATCCAGATATTCGGGAGGTGGTGGTGGTGATGCGGGGGGACTGCAGTAATGTGGTAGCGCTATCCGACGTGCTGAAACATAAAAATTATCAGATTATTCCTTTTTCGTATCCGGCATTAAAGGACGGATATTTGCTCTCGGGGGAAATCAAGCGCTTTATGCAAAAGCTGGGGGCGCGACAAAAAAAGGTTGAGCTCTACAAGAAAGAACTGGATCGGATCCGGGCCAAGCTTTTTTTGCTGGACGAGCTGACCTGGCGGGAAAACAAAGTGACCGGGGCCGAAAACCATTTTTTTCTGGTTTCTTCTTCGGATTTTATGTCTGATCCGGTGGTTTTTGAAAAAAAAGTTGACGAATTTTTAAGCGCGGTCGCGGCGCGCCCGCCGTTCTCCAAAGCCGTGCGGCTGGGGTACGTGGGGGTGCCGCCGATTGTGTTGGACTTGTACGTAACCCTTGAAAAGCTGGGGGCCAGGGTGGTGTTCAATGAGGTGCAGGCGCAATTTGCCATGCTGGAGCGTACCGACGATATCGTGGAGCAGTACTTGATGTACACTTATCCTTATGATGTTTTTGGCCGCATCGTGGATATTAAAGAAGAAATTGAAAAACGCGGCATCCAGGGAATTATCCATTACGTGCAGAGTTTTTGCCATCACCAGATTGAGGATGTGATTTTGCAAAAAGAAATGCCGGTGCCCGTGCTAACTTTGGAATGTGACCGCCCCGGCAATTTAGATTTGCAAAACCAGCTGCGGCTGGAGGCCTTTGTGGATCTGCTGAAGCAAAAAGCACGCTAGCTTTGCACGCCGGGCGGACTGCTTTTCCGGTATTGATTAATCTCGTCGCGTAAAGTTTGCGCTGCCGCCCGTGCCGCTCTGGCAAAATTTTCTGAAGCATCCGCGTAAATTATTGCCCGCGAAGAATTGATGATGGCATGCAGTCCGTTTTTATCCGCGCCAGCCGTTACACTATCTTTTACCGAACCGCCCTGCGCACCCACCCCGGGAATTAAGATCGGCATATTACCTACCTGACTGCGAATTTCTTTTAACTCTTGCGGCTTGGTGGCGCCCACCACCAGCCCGATGTTGTTGTATTGCTGGTTCCAGAGGAGCGAATATTTAACCACTTTCAGGTAAAGTGCAATGTCGCCGCTTTCCACCCCGTGGCTTTGCAGGACGCGCGCGCCCTGGTTTGAGGTTAAACACAAGACAAATACCCCTTTGTCCCGGTATTCGGCAAACGGCAAGACCGAGTCGGGTCCAAGGTAAGGGTTAACGGTTGTGGCGTCCGCTTTGTATACATCAAATATGGCTTTGGCATAAGCCGCGGCGGTGTTGCCAATGTCGCCGCGTTTGGCATCTAAAATGACGGGGATGTGTTTGGGAATATATTCGATTGTGCGCATGAGTGATTCCATGCCGTAAATGCCGTGCATTTCGTAAAAAGCCATATTGGGCTTGTAGGCGCAAACCAAATCGGCCGTTTGGTCAATGATTGCTCGGTTAAAAGCAAACAGGGGATCTTCGTCATTTAATAGGTGCTTAGGAATTTTGCCCAGGTCGGTGTCCAGCCCGATACATACCAAACTGTTGTTTTGCTGGCACGCCTGGTCCAATTTTTCGATGAATTTCATAACCTTGAAATATTTTAGCATACGCCACTTGTTTTTCCTAATTCACTGCTTTATTATCAATGGATTATGCGTACCGGTATTGATTTGGGCTCGCGCTCGGTAAAAGTGGTCAAACTTGACGGCACAACCATTGTTGATAAACAAATTTTCGATTCTTTTCAGTTTTATACTCAATTTTTCTCTGCTGCTCGCGGTTTGGCGCAAAGCGCTATGTTGGAAGGTGAGGTTACGGTTACCGGTTACGGCAAATTCAGCGAAATGATAACCGGCGTCAAGAAAATTTCCGAAATTGAAGCGCACGCGCGCGGCGCCTGCTTTCAAACCGGCTTAAATGATTTTACTTTGCTGGATATTGGCGGGCAGGATACAAAAGTGGTTAAGGTACAGGGTGGGGCGGTACACAATTTTACCATGAACGATAAATGCGCGGCGGGGTCGGGAAGGTTTCTGGAAAACATGTGCCGCATTTTGGATACAAATTTGACAGAGCTGGCGAAATACTCCGGGGAAGGCCCAATTTTAAACTCCACCTGTGCCATTTATGCCGAATCGGAGTTGATTTCAAAAATTATTGAAGGTTATCCGTTCCCCGAGCTTTGTGCGGGAGTTAACCGCACCCTGCTTTTGCGGGTTTTGCCGATGGTGAAGCGCCATTTGACGGATGTGATTGTTTTTGTGGGCGGGGTGGCGCAAAGTGCGGCGTTAAAGTCCATGCTTGAGCGCGAGCTTGACATAAAAGTAATTGTGCCGCCGGAGGCGCAGTTTAACGGGGCGGTGGGGTGCGGGGTGGGTTATTAGTATTAGTATGGTTGATAAGCTTCGAGGGCTCTTAATAGGGCGTAAAAATCCCCGTTGCGATCCACATTGCGATTTTTGACTTTTAATGTTGCGGAATCCACCAAATGGGCAAAAGCTATTTGTGCTATTCTCAGGTTGCTGCGTATGGTTACCATATGGCCTAAGCGTCTTTCAGCTATTAAACGATATGCGCCCACGCCAAGCTGGGACGTCAATAAGGCATCATAAAGGGATGGTTTTACCTGGCGCGTTTCGTAACCAATTTGGTTCCCGCCCTTAAATGCTTTTTCTTTTCCTGTCCTTTCACGATATACCTGTTCTAATTCTGATGCCAATCGATCGCCAATGCGGGCATCGGAGAACTTTGGATGTCCGAACCGGTCTGTTCTTAATGCTTGCACAATTTCGGGCGGCAATTTTTCGGCCAGCCCTTCGGCAATACTGATTACGCCATAGTCCTTTCCTTGCCTTTCCCGAGGTAAAACTATTTCATCAATTATTTCTTCTGCCAATTTTCGCAAATCAATCACTTGAACATCCTCAAAATCCTCAGGAATAAGAGTGAAAGATGCCCTGCCAAAAATGCTGGCGGCAATGGTATACCAGCCCGCCTTGCGGCCCATCAATTCCGCGACAAAATAACTGGAGGTTGTGCATGCGTCGTTATAAAGGCCCAGTAGCCTTTTGCCGGCGGCTTCGGCGGCAGAGAAAAATCCGAAAGTCCAGGAGATGCCAAAATAATCGTTGTCAATTGTTTTAGGGACATGCACTACTCCCATAAAATGGTTATCCGGGTGGATTTTTGCCCGCGGTATGGTCAACTCCTGCAGGAAATTTGCTGTCCTTAAGGTATCATCTCCGCCAATTGAAACCAGCGCCCCCACTCTTAATGCTTCGAAAACATCCAATATATGAGTCAGCGCTTGCGTTTTTGCGGCATCCTCCAAATCGGCTGGCTTTTTTACTTTTTCTCCCGGATTGGCCCGCGAGGTTTTACAAATTGTTGAATCAATTTCAATCATATTTGAAGCTATTTCCGGAGTAACTTCTATGTAATGTGTGCCGGCAATTAGCTGGTCTGCCGCCGTGGCTTGCAGAAATTCATATCCCCGTCTAAAGAGAATTACTCTTATGCCCTGGTCAAGAAATTGCTTTGCGGCGGCGCCAATTACCCGGTTGCCTCCCGGCGCTGGGCCGCCGGAGTGCAGCATGGCGACGCAGAGGTTTCTTTTTTTCATTAGTTGAATAGTTTCGGTCGCCGCGGGGGCGGGCCGATGAAGAATTCCTTGTAAATAACTCATATGCTGAAGTATTATCGACGGGGTGCGCGAAAAATTGCAGAAAAGAAGGCAAAAATTTTTGTTTAACGGGGCGGTGGGGTGTGAAGTTAATTTCTTGCAATAAAACAACGGCCGGCTGCATCAAAAGATAAGCTTGAAACGTAAGATAGTTCTTGATGAATTTTTTTCCCCGTCATGCGCCAAAACACTCTTTTTCCCTCAGGGCTTTGCGCAAGCCATCTTAAGAGCGCGCAGAGTATTTCATCCAGTGCAAGGTTTTGATTAAGGGCAATTCCATTTGATTGTTGTGTAACCAGCCGATTAATCCACCGGTCATCCACCGCAAAAAATGAATCCCGGGCTGCTAAAATACCCGAGCTTAATTCCGGGGATTGATGCAGGGTGCGCCGGATAAAAGCGAGTGAACAGATTATAAAAGGAGAGGAGATGGCGGGCATTCTTTCTGCGCCAAAGCCGCTGTTTGCTGAAAAAAGATGGCTTGGGTTGGCTGGCGCACCAAAAGGTCCGGTAGTATAACGAAGCCCTTCACGAAAAAACTCACTGCCCGGAATGATGGCAAAAGCAAAGCCGGGGAATTGTGAGATTTGTGCATACCCATGCCATACGCTATTGCCGGCAAAAAACAGGGAAGCCCCAAGAAAGCGCGCAGAGATAGCTTTGAGCATTACTGACAAATGTTGTGACGAAGATCTGCTTTTCCCCGGATTGAAAAAAGCATGCGTGACAAATGGAAAGGCGTATTTATCAGGGTCAGATGTACTTAGGCATAGTTTGACGAAAGCGGCTTGCCGCGCACCGAAGGTGCGGGCTTGCCTTTGTGCTCTGGCTAACGCGGTATTAATAGCTTTTGTGTCGCATACTAAAGCGTTTTGCATGACAAGGTTCTTCCGGCCTCCTTGCTTATTCATCGTCAAAAACCAGCAGAAATATCAGTTTTTAAAAGAGGAATTTAATTTTCCGGTGGAGCAATTGGCTTTGTGCTGATTTCCAAATCCGATTGCGCGGCCATTGATTCGGCTTCAGGGGCGGCGGCCTTTTCTTCGCGCTCGATTTTTTCGGCTTCTTTTTGCTTCAGCATATCGCCAATGGTGACCCGGCTTTCAGCTTCTTTTTGGGCTTGCTGTTTTTCCTGTTCTTCTCTAATCTGGGCCTTTTCTCGGTCTTGCAAAACGCGCCGGATGGAAAGCCCGATTTTTTGCTCGTCCGGTAAAATCCGCAATATTTTTACTTCAACTATGTCCCCCGGCTTGACGGCTTCCGACGGTTCCCTAACCGGCTGCAGGGATAATTCGGAAACATGGCACAAACCTTCCAGGTTATGGTCCAGCTCGATAAAAGCGCCAAACGAGGCCAACCGCACCACGGTGCCTTTGACCACTTGTCCTACCTTAAAATGGTTGATGGCTTCTGCCCAGGGGTCGGCTTGCAGTTCTTTTAGACCCAGCGCGATTTTGTGGTTTACTTTATCTACGCCCAAAACAAATACGTCCAGCTCCTGGTTAACCTTCAGGACTTCGGACGGGTGCTTTACCCTTTTCCACGAGAGCTCGGAAATGTGGATCAGGCCTTCGATCCCGCCTAAATTTACAAACGCCCCAAACGACTTGATACTGGAAACGGTGCCGTGCTTAACCTGTCCAACTTCAATTTCGTCGATGAGCTTGTCTTTTTCGTATTGCTTTTTTTCGCCGGCGGCTAATTTATGGGAAAGCACTACTTTACCGGCCCGGCGGTCAATTTGGATAACTTTGATGGGGATGACGGTGCCGACAAAATCCTCCAGTTTGGCATCGGCTTCTTTTTTAACCTGTGAAGCCGGGATAAACCCGCGGATGCCGTTGTAATCAACTACCAGCCCGCCCTGGACGGCCGAGGTTACCTTTGCCTCTAGCAAGCTGCGTTCTTTATATGCTCGGTAGGCCTGGTTCCAGCTATTTTCGTAATCGGCTTTTCTCTTTGAAAGCACCACGTACCCTTCACGGTTTTCTAATCTTTCGATCAATACGGTAACTTTGTCTCCTACTTTAATGCCGGCTTTAATTTCTTCGGGGGTAAATTCTTTAATGTCCAGGAAACCTTCGGCTTTGTAGCCAATATCAACCAAGATTGAGGTGTGGTCAGCCTTGGCAATGGTCCCAACCACCAGGTCACCGGGCTTGTATTCTTTTAATGCAGAAGAAAAAGCGTCTTGGGGATTGGCCGCCGTACCCTGGGGTTCTTTGGCGGTTGGTGGTTCTGCTGGTTTTACTGGAGTTGCGGCGGCGGCAGGAGCGGCGCTAGCGGCCGCCGGAATGGTTGGTTCGGCCGAAAACGGAGTAGATGGGTTGATCGGGCCCGCACTTTCTTTTTTAGGAATTGAAATGCCGGTAGCCACGTAGGTTTTTTCTTCTTTTTTTTCTGCTGCGGGAGAGGGTTCGGCCGCAGTTTTTTTGAGCGCTTTGCTTTCTTCCAGAGTTTGTTTGATCAATGTTTCAACGTCGAGGTCTTCGGCGCTGCCTTTACCGTGTGATAAATTGGTTGCAGATAAATTGCTGTCGGTCATGCTGGTGGTACCTTCCTTTGCGCGTGAAATTCTCCGAGAAGGGTATAAGATACCACATTTATTGGTAATCGGCAACCGCCGGCTCCGCTAAGTTGCGAGAAATCTACTTTTTCTATATAATTAAGCCGTTACCAACCAAAGGTGTCGGCTAATTTAATTATAATAGAAAGAGAGGAAGGTTAATGGGTAAGGTTTATATTATAGATGTTACCAATCGTGACGGGGTGCAGACCTCCCGCATCGGGCTGTCAAAATTAGAGAAGACAATTGTCAATATGTACCTCAACGAAGTTGGCGTTTACCAATCCGAATTTGGTTTTCCTTTTACCAACCATGAAGTGAATTATTTGAATGCTAATTTGGAGCTGGCGGAGTTAGGGGCACTCAAGCCCATTAAGCTGGAAGGGTGGATACGTGCGGTGGCCAAAGACGTTGAGACCGCTTACCGCTTGGTGCCTAAAATTCGGCATTTGAATATGTCGATTTCAACTTCTGACTTGATGCTGGAGGCCAAGTTTGGCGGTAAATTTTCAAAAGAGGATATCATAAAGAATATGCAGGCGGCAGTGAAGCTGGCTTACGCAAAAGGGGCGGAAACGGTTGGCGTAAATGCCGAAGATGCTTCGCGCACCGAACTTGCTTTTTTGGTTGATTTTGCCCACGGCGCCAAAGCAGTTGGCGCTACACGGGTCCGTTACTGCGATACTTTGGGCGCGGATGACCCGGCCACAATTTATGCGCGGCTTAAAACCATTGCCGAAAAAGTTAAAATTGACCTTGAAACCCATTGCCATAACGATTTAGGGATGGCGGTAGCGTGCTCCGTCATGGGGGCTAAAGGGATTATTGACGGCGGGCAAAATGCTTATATAAATACGACTATCAACGGCATGGGCGAGCGGGCCGGCAACGCGGATTTATTGGCAACCCTGCTGGCGCTAAAGTACTCGAGCGGATTGAAAGATAAAAATATGTTTCCGGAGAATATCCAGTTAAACAAAATCTGGGCGTTTGCCAAATATGCGTCTTACGCATTTGGCATACCTATTCCGGTAAATGCGGTGGGGGTGGGGGACAACGCGTTTGCGCACGAATCGGGGATCCACGCCGACGGTGCTTTAAAAAACCGGCGCAATTATGAGCTTTACGATTATGAAGAGTTGGGTCGCGGTGAACCGGAGTTAGTTGAGTCCGGCCGGATGATTACCGTAGGTGAGTACAGCGGGATTAAGGGTTTTGCCAATGTTTACGGTAAATTAGAAGTTGCCTTTAAAGACGATGCCGAGGCCGCCAAAATATTGGAACTGGTGCGCTATGCTAACGTGCATACCCAAAAGCCGCTGACGCGCGAAGAATTGTTGTTTATTGCAAAGTATCCGGAACAGGCGCGCAAGATTATGACGGTAACGCCATAGGAAAAGGGAAAGGACCTGATTGCCATGCAAACAAGTAAAACGCGGCCAAAAGTTTTAATTATCATGGGAAGTTCTTCCGATCTGCCAAAGATGGAAGGCGCCACAAATTTATTGAATGAGTTTCGTGTTGCGTTTGACCTGGTGGTGGCGTCAGCGCATCGCAATCCGGTAAAAGTAGTGAGTTTGGCAAAAAATGCAGAGAAAAAATACGACGTAATTATTGCGGCGGCGGGGATGGCGGCGCACCTGCCGGGAGTGATTGCTTCGCACACCATTTTACCGGTGATCGGTGTTCCCATAATGACCAAGGCGTTGTCGGGGTTTGACGCGCTGTATTCAATTGTGCAAATGCCCCCGGGAATACCGGTGGCTTCCGTAGCAATTGACGGGGCCAAAAACGCGGCCATTTTGGCGGCCGAAATTTTGGGGCTGAAATATCCGGCGTGCCGGGCTGCGTTAAGGAAATATCGGATAAGTTTATCCAAAGGTAAGTGAGGCGTTTCTTGCCAAACTGGATTGATACCGTTTTTTTGGTATGCCTGGCGGTGGCGGTTTTAAAATCCTTCCGAGCGGGGACCTTCCGTTTATTGGTTGAAATTGTTGTTTTTTTCTTGAGCATCTACGTTTCCGAAAAAATTTGCCACGTGCTGATGTTTGACGCCAAGGTAATTGAGTCGTCCAACACCCTGGCTTACGCCATATTTTTTGCCTTCTTTTTTGCGGTGGCTTATGCTCTGCTGAAGGTTTTAATGTGGCTGCTGGGCAAGGTAGTTAAAGTGGAAATTTTGGGGACTTTTGATAAGGTAATTGCGGGCGCGGTGGGAATACTGGTGGCTTTATTAAATGCCGGGCTGATCCTTAACCTGGCTTTGATGTTTCCGTTTTCCCCGGATGCCCGGCAATATATTGAGGCCTCGCAAACCCACAAAATAGCGGTGCCGGTTTTTAACCAGATGTACGAATCGGCTTTTGCGTTTTCTCCTGAAGTGGATCGTTTGGTCGGCAAAAATATAGAGGATGCCGTAAAGCAAAATATTCAAAAGGGGCAGGATGCGGTGGAGCAAGGGGGAGCTGCCTTGGAAGCCGGGAAAAAGAAGGCAACCGAAACCCTGGGTGAAAATAAAACAAAAATTGAAGAAACCGTTAAAAAAATACCGCCTCCTCCCGCAAAAATTTTATGATCGGGATACGGTCAAAGTGGCGCGGGACCTTTTGGGTAAGCTCCTGGTGCGCAAGATTGGCCGAAAACTTTTGTCCGGAGTAATTATTGAAACCGAGGCCTATTGCGCCAATGATCCGGCCTGCCATGCCGCCCGGGGAAAAACCGCGCGCAATGCGGTGATGTTTGGCCCGCCCGGCCGCGCTTATGTTTACTTTGTTTACGGCAACCATTATTGTTTGAACGCAGTGACCGAATCCCACGGGATTCCCGGCGCGGTATTGATTCGCGCGCTGGAGCCGGTTGCTGGCATTGAGTTGATGCGCCAAAATCGCGGCGGCGCGCCGGATAAAAATTTAACCAACGGGCCGGGAAAACTTTGCCAAGCGCTAAACATTGGCCGCGCGGAAAACGGCTGCGATTTGACCAGCGATGATGTGACGCGCGGCGGCCGAAAAAAACGCCGCCAAGCGCGTGGCCACCCAAGGTGGGGCTCGCTGATGATTACTAATTTCCCCTTTGGTAAATTCAAAATAGACCGTTCCCCGCGGATTGGGATTTCACAGGCGCAAGAACGCTTGTGGAGATTTTTTGTAGCTTAAGCGTTTCCTTGTAAAATATTTCTTTGTAAATCTGCAATTTTTTCGGCAAGCCGTCGATAGATGTACGGCGAAAATATTGTAAATAAATTTATTTATCAAAGGAGTTTTTGTGGTAGCTATAAGAAAATCTGGAAGGGCGCCAGCCGGAATTCTTGAGCTAATGCTGCGTCAGGGTTGGGCAGTAGTGGGTAGAGGTGGTTATCGAAATAGCATTCCCGATGATGGAAATTCGCGCGGGTGTTCGGGTTTGCCGTTAACCGTGCCCAGATATTTGCAGGAAACGCTTGAGGGAAGTGTCCGCTTTTCGTTGGGGGTTGGAAGATCTGCTACGCCTGAGGTAATTATAGAAAAGGCGGGCGCGGCCGATGCCTGGCAACAGCTTGCTATGATACAGCGCCAAATCGCTTTTTTTACAGAAATTCATCCTTTATTTTGTCAAATAACCGGTAAGTCGGCTGAATTAAGTTTAGATGTCTTCCCCGGAGCGTTGAGGTTAAAAAGCGCGGGATTCCAGTGTCTAACTTTGTGGTGTGTTTTGGATAATATCCGTTTGGGACAAGCGGGGCAAAGGGTAGGAAACAGCTCCGTATTTAATGTTGCTTTATTATATGGCCAACGATATGCAGAAGATATTTCAAATACTAGCGATTTTTGGCTACCGTTTACAAAATTAGGGATGTTTTTATTATCCGGTCCACATACGATTTTAGTTCATCATCGAGCTGGGGTGGAGGGAATTAGGCCAGCATTTTTTTGGAGTAGCCAAGTGAGAGTCTCTCGCCAAGCCATTGAGGCGCGTTTGGCTTCTGTCCGTGGTGATGCAGTAATTCCTCTTAGTCAAGCCCCCAAATTTACCACGCACGCTTTGGGGCAGGATCTTGACAGCTTTTTTGGTGAAGCAGATACTGTAGACGTGAGAAGTATTAACCGGCTATAAAGCGGGTTTATTTTTTTTGGTTCATTAGTGGTATAATTTAAAAGATGAAATACATCATCTTAATCGGCGACGGTATGGCGGATGAGCCGCTGCCGTCATTACAGGGTAAAACCCCGCTGGAAGCCGCCCGCACCCCCAACCTGGATTTTATCGCCAAAAACGGCTTGGCCGGGTACGTGCGCACCGTGCCGCGCGGCATGACCCCGGGCTCGGATGTAGCCAACATGAGCGTTTTTGGCTATGACCCAAAAAAATATTATACCGGGAGGGGACCGCTGGAAGCGGCTTCGCTGGGGATTGATTTAAAAAAGGATGAAGTGGCCTTTCGGTGCAACCTGGTTTATGTTGCCAATGGGATCATGCAAGATTTTACCGCCGGTCACATCTCAACCGAAGAAGCCGTGATTTTGTTGGATTACTTGCAAAAAGAGCTGCGGCCCAAAGATATCCGCTTTGTCCCGGGATTAAGTTACCGGCACCTGGCAATCTTCAGAAACGGACCAGCCAGAGCGGTTTGCGCCCCGCCCCATGACATTACCGGCAAAAAAATCAATAATTATTTGCCCCGCGGAGCTGGCGCGCCGCAATTGAAAGATTTAATGCAGGCCAGTGCCGCCCTTTTGCCCCAACATGCGCTTAATCAGCGGCGGGAGCAAAACCAAAAAAATCCAGCAAACATGATTTGGTTGTGGGGGCAGGGGAAAAAACCCGCCCTGCCGCCCTTTAAAAAATTATTTGGCAAAACCGGGGCGGTGATTACGGCGGTGCATTTACTGAAAGGCATTGGGCGGTTGAGCGGCATGGAGATAATTGACGTGCCGGGAGCCACCGGTTTTATTGATACTAATTACGCTGGGAAAGCGCGGGCGGCGCTGCAAGCATTACAGGCAG
>Ga0265292_1000937_pt1 | contig 30539 bp, 25 predicted proteins | sample Munlanlewell296A_FD_189080 | JGI IMG/M metagenome (GOLD analysis project Ga0265292, IMG submission 189080) | Leachate microbial communities from a municipal landfill in Southern Ontario, Canada - Leachate well 296A | ecosystem: Engineered > Solid waste > Landfill > Unclassified | place: Canada... | reverse complement strand
CGACGCGCTGTTCTCGAGCGCCGACGTGAGCTTCCTGGTGATTCTCAACCGCAAAGGGCAAGTGCTTGACGCGGCCGGACTTCCCGACGTCGATGCCCTGGGAATTGCCGGATCGGTCTCGGCACAGTCGGTGCTGGCATCCGGAAACCCGGTCGCGACCCTGGATGTGGCCGGGCCATCTCGGTTGGCGTACTTGGGTTTCACGCCTGCGATCGATCCTCGAGTCCCCGACCGGCTGGCCGGGGTGGTGGTGGTGGGCCGCTTCCTCGACTCGACCTATCTCTCGGCCGTCTCCAACGCGACCGGCTTCCAGGCCAGCTTGCTGCGGGGCGGCGAGGTGTCGGGCTCCACGCTGGCTTCCGGCCGGCAGCGCTACCTGAACGATCCCGATGTGAGGAGCCTCCTGGAATCGGCCGCGGAGGACGGCCGTCAGGTGACCGCTCACACGGGAGGCGCTGGGGGCCTGATCTCCGCCTACATCCCCTTGCTGCAGGGCCAGGGATCTTCGCAGCGCACGCTCGGGTTCCTGACCCTTTCCACGGGGGCCTCGGTTGTGGGCACGGCCGCGGCGGAGGTAGTTCGGGCGCTGTTCCTCGTCAGCGCCGCTGCGGCTCTGGTTGCCGCGGCGCTCGCGGCGGCGGGAGGTCGAAGGATCGCCCGTCCGGTGCGGGCGTTGACCGGAGCTGCGGAGAGGGTACGGGGGGGAGACTTGCTGGCCCGGGCCTCGGTGTCCGGAGAGGACGAGGTGGCGACGCTTGCCCGGGCTTTCAACGACATGGCGAGTTCGGTCGAAGGGCTCACCCACAGCCTGAGGGACGCCGCGGCGACCGATGCTCGGCTGCGAGCTCGCCTGGAGGCGGTGCTTTTCGGAATGGGCGACGCGCTGGCGGTGACGGACGGCGATGGGGTCGTCCAGGTCTTCAACCGCGCTGCCGAGACGCTGACCGGTTCGTCGGCCGTCCAGGCGATTGGACGTCCGCTGGGTGAGGCGGTGCGGGGGCCCGAAGGGCACGGGCATTCGCTGGCAGCCGCGGCCGGCTCGCCGCTTGCCCGCGGGACTCGCACGTTCCGCGGCGCCATCCTTCGAGCCGGGGGAGATGTGGTGGAGGTCGCCGTGTCGGCCGCCCCGGTACCCGGGCCGGGCGGCGAGATCCTCGGACGCGTCGTCGTGATGCGCGACGTGACTCGCGAGGTCGAAGTGGAGAGGATGAAGTCCGAGTTTCTCTCCAACATCTCGCACGAGCTGCGCACGCCGCTGACTCCGATCAAGGGATACGCGGAGCTGTTGCGGCGCAAGGACTTCCCGCGCAAGAGGCAAGAGGTGTTCCTCGACAACATGATCGAGGCCGCGAACAAGCTCGAGCGCATCGTCCAGATTCTGGTCGACTTCTCCGCTTTCGAGGCCGGGCGGTTGGAGGTCAAACGGGAACCTGTGCCCGTGCGACTTCTGCTTGACGACACCGTGGCGCGCTGGAGGGAGAGGATCCAGACGCACACTATCGTCCGGCGCGCGCGGGCTGATCTGCCGGCGGTGGCCGGGGACCCGCGGATGCTGGAGCGGGTGCTGGACGAGCTGGTCGACAACGCGGTGAAGTTCTCGCCGGATGGCGGGACGATCACGCTCTCCGCTGAGGCGGTCAAATGGCGTACCGGTAGCGGGCGGGCTCATCGCGGAGTGCGACTGTCGGTGCGCGACCACGGCGTGGGCATCTCGCCCGATCACCTCCCCCGGCTTTTCGAGGAGTTCCGCCAGGCAGACGGTTCCGAGACGCGAGAGTTCGGCGGACTTGGCCTGGGCCTTGCTTTCGTGCGTCGCATCGGCGACGCTCTGGGTGGAAACATCGAGGTCGAGTCCACGCCCGGCAAGGGCAGTGTGTTCCACTTCACGCTGCCCGAGGCCGTTCTTCGAGGCCGTTCTGCTCGAGGCGAGGCGACATGAGGCGAATCAACACGAGGCGAGGCGAGATGAGCGGAGTCCGAACCAGGGCCGCCGCCTTCCTGCTCGTCTTGGGCCTGTTGGCGGCAGGCTGTGGGAGTCATCCGCGGGTCGGCCCCGGGCAGGCGCGCGTGGAGGATCTCTCGGGCACCGTGCGGGTTGCGGAGTCCGGCGCCACGCACGGCCTGCGCGCAGTCAGGAACGGGGAGATCCTTCGTGCGGGAGACCGGGTCCGAGTGGGCAGCGGCTTCCTGGTGCTGCGCTTTGCCACGGCGCGGGTCGAGTTGCGCGGGGATGGGCAAGCTGTTCTGGAGTCGTCCGGACTGAGGCTGGAAAGCGGGCGCGTGTTGGTTGATGATCCCGGACGCCTGTCGGTGACTGTGGGGCATGTGAGCGCGGTGTCGGGCGGCGGGATCTGGAGGATGGACCGCGACCTGTCGGTGCGCCTGGGCGTCTACCAGGGTTCGGTGCGGGTCGAGTCGCCGGGGACCGAGCAGCTCGAGGTGGGCCGCCTCAGGCAGATCGTGGCCGCCGGCGAGGTGGTACCTCGGGTGAACGAGCCGTTGCGCCTGAACGGATCCGACAACTGGGACCGGCGGCTGCTCGGTGGAGCTCTGCGGCTGGACGAGGATCTGGCCGGTGTGGCCGAGGGTTTCGACCGGCAGTTCCAGGCCGTAAGGGTGGCGCCGGCCTTCTTCGTGCCGTTCGTTCCCGAATCCAGGGCTTCGGTTGTCACGGCCGCCTGGGTCACGCCGGCGAGCGTGAAGTCCGAGGCTCTGTTCGCGCTTGTCTGCGCGCGACTCGTCGCAGCGCGGCATCAAGTCTCATTTGACGAGGCTCTCTCCCGGGTCACGAGCCTGAGGGCGCAGCGAGCCAGCTGGGGGATCGTGGCCGCGGACCAGAGCCTCGACCCGGATGCGGTGCTGGCAGCCGTGCGGGAGGCGGTCAACCGTCCTCCGACCCTGGTGGCGTCCCGGCCCGCAGTGGCCGCGCCGCCGGCTTCTTCTCCCACCGAGGAGACTCGCAAGCCCGGCTCTTCGCCTTCGCCTTCGCCTAGCTCTTCGCCTTCGCCTTCGCCCGGCACCACCGACCTCCTGGACACGGTGGTGGGCCTGCTGGGCGGCACCGCGGGTATGCTCGGGGGATTGCTGGGGCCGTCTCCGTCTCCCAGCTAGTCCGGTACGGGAGGGTCTCCTGGGCCGGCGGGAGCCGTGATATGGTGCTTTTCGGTTCAGACCCGTCCGAACCGCCGCGCGCTCAAGGAGATCTCTCGTGCCCGAACCCAGACGTGGTGGTCCCCGCCGGTCGACCATCATCATTGGCGCCATCGTGGTGCTCGTGTTCCTGTTCGGCACCGGGGTGGCCACTTTCTACACCGACGCTCTCTGGTTCAAAGAGCTCGGCCGTTCTTCGGTGTTCTGGGGGATCCTGGGGTCCAAGGCCGCCCTGGGGGCGGCCGTGGGGCTGGCTGCCGCTGTTCTGATTGGGGTGAATCTCTGGATCGCCGTGCGCTTCTCGGAGCGCCCGGCGCGTCTGTCCGTCGTGGGCAACCCCGTCGAGCGGGTTCGCGCCATCCTTGCTCCCTACCTCGGGTGGGCGGTGCTGGGTGTCAGCGCGTTCTTCGCATTCGTGTTCGGCAGCCAGGCGACTGTGGCCTGGAAGACGCTGTTGCTCTGGAAGCACGCCTCGAGCTTCGGGGTCACCGATCCGCAGTTCCACCGGGACGCCGGCTACTGGGTGTTCTCGCTGCCGTTCCAGCGCCAGATCTTCTCGTGGCTGTTCGGCTCTCTCGTCTTGACCGCCATTCTGGTCGCCTCCGCCTACGTTGTGCTCGGCGGCATCCGTCTCGAGCAGCGCGGCGATCGAGTCACCGCCTTTGTCAAAGCCCACCTGTCGGTGCTGATGGGCCTGCTCGTGCTGTTGAAGGCCTGGGCCTACCGAATGGACCAGTTCAGCTTGAATCTCTCCCCGCGTGGTGTGGTGACCGGAGCGAGCTACACCGATGTGCACGCCCAGCTTCCTGCCCTCAAGCTCCTCGTCGTGGTATCGGTCATCTGCGCGGTTCTGTTCTTGGTGAACATCAGGTTCCGGGGTTGGACGCTTCCCGTCGTGGGCATCGTGCTGCTGGCCTTCTCCAGCATCCTGATCGGTGGGCTGTATCCGCTTCTCGTGCAGAAGCTGCGGGTCGGCCCACAGGAGTCACAGCGCGAGCGGACCTACATCGCCCGCAACATCGAGGCCACCCGGACCGCTTTCGGGCTGGACCAGATCGAGTCGCGTGAGTTTCCCGTGACCCAGGACCTCACTCAGGCCTCTCTGGAGAACAACCGTCAGACCGTCGACAACATCCGCGTGTGGGATCCGTCGGTGCTGCGCAAGACCTACCAGCAGCTCCAGGGACTGCGGCCCTACTACGAGTTCGAGGACGTGGATATCGACCGGTACCCGGTCGAGGGACAGACACGGCAGATCATGCTCTCGGCTCGTGAGCTCAACATCGAGGGTTTGGCCGGCACGGCGCAGACCTGGCCCAACACCAAGCTCGTTTACACCCACGGCTACGGCGTCGTCGCCAACCTGGTGAACAAGTCCACGACGGAAGGCCAGCCCGACTTCGTCCTCAAGGACATCCGCAGTACCGGCTCCGGGCCGAAGGTCACCACGCCCGGCATCTACTACGGCGAGCGCTCCCCGGCCTACTCGATCGTGGGCACCGGCCAGGAGGAACTGGACTTCCCCTCGGAAGGCGAAGCTTTCCAGGCCACCAAGTACACGGGCAAGGGTGGGGTTCCTGTCGGCGGTATCGGTCGCCGGATTGCTTTCGCACTACGCTTTCGCGACCCCAACATCCTGATCTCCGGACTGGTGAAATCCAATAGCCGCATCCTCTTCGAGCGTTCCATAGATGCCCGAGTTCGCAAGCTGGCGCCGTTCCTGCAGCTCGACTCAGACCCGTATGTGGCGGTTGTCGACGGACGGGTGGTGTTCATCCAGGACGCCTACACCACCACCGCCGACTACCCGTACTCGGAGCGAGTAGACCTGGCCGAGGATGCCACCACCACCTCGGGCATCGGCATGACCGGTACGGCCAACTACATCCGCAACTCCGTCAAGGCCGTGGTGGACGCCTACAACGGCACGGTGACTCTCTACATCGTCGACAACCGCGACCCCATCGTGCGGGCGTGGTCGAAGGCTTTCCCCAAGCTGTTCACCCCCGGCGAGAAGATGTCCGCGGACCTGCGTGCTCACCTTCGTTACCCGGAGGGCCTGTTCTTGGTGCAGGCCAAGCGCTACGCGAGCTACCACATCCTCGATCCGGGCAACTTCTACTCGAAGGAAGACTACTGGGCATTGCCCAAGGCGCCGAGCGCGATCGAGACAGGACAGATGTCCCAGACTTCACGCGACCAGCTTCTCGATTTGCCGCCCTACTACACCCTCATGCGCCTTCCCGAGGAGAAGCAGGCGGAGTTCCTGCTGATGATGCCGATGACCCCCAACCGCCGGCCGAACATAAATGCGTGGCTGGCCGCGCGCATGGATGGGGACAACTACGGCAAGCTCGTCGCCTATGTCTTCCCCAAGCAGACGAGCGTGGACGGGCCGGAACAGGTGGCGGCGCGCATCATGCAGGACACGACCGTCTCGCCGCAGATCACTCTGCTCAGCCAGGCCGGTTCGAAGGTGATCGCCGGCAACCTGCTCGTGATACCGATCGACACCAGCCTTCTATACATCCAGCCCTTCTACGTGGAGGCCACCTCCAGCCAGATCCCGGAGCTCAAGCGAGTGGCTGTGGTGTTCCGCGGCCAGGTCGCCTTCAAGGCGACTCTGGCAGAGAGCCTCAACGACATCTTCGGCGGGGGCGGTGGTTCGTCGACGACCACGGTCACCCCAACGGGTGGCGCGCTCGATGTGCTGGCGTTGCTGCAGCAGGCGGCAGGCCACTTCGTCAAGGCGGATGCGGCACTGAAGGCTGGGGACCTGGCCGGCTACGCGAGGGAAGAGGAGCTCGGCCGGCAGTCGGTGGAGCAGGCACGCGAGAAATCTCAAGGAGGTCCCGCGCCTTCGGCTTCGCCCTCTCCAACGCCCACACGCCGCTGAGTGCTCGCCCCCGCAAGTACGGCCACCACCGAGAGCGCCACCGCGCCCCGAGGGCAAGGCCGCGAGGAGCGCCGCGTACCTAATGGTACGCAAGCGACGAGCAACACGGCCATCGGGGATGAGGGGGCGTTCGAATGGGGGCGTATTTGCGGGGGCGAGCACTGGGTTTCTCGTGTCGTCCGGCGTGTGCTAGGCTGCGAGTCGCAACGCGGGGTGGAGCAGTCAGGTAGCTCGCCGGGCTCATAACCCGGAGGTCGCAGGATCGAAGCCTGCCCCCGCTACTACGGAAAGCCCCCGGATCCGGGGGCTTTCGCCGCTGCAGGCGTCCCTCAGACCGCCGAAGGCCATGCCGAGGGCCGGTTAGGTCCCGCGTGGGACGAGGGCGGCCTCCGCCACGGCGATCGCGGTCGTGTTCACTATGTCCGGCACGTCCGCGCCGCGCCTCAGCACGTGGACGGGTTTGTTCATTCCCAGCAGGATCGGGCCGATGGTGGTGGCGCGACCCAAGTGCTGCAGCAGCAAGTAGGAGGTGTTGGCCGCCTCAAGCGACGGGAAGATCAGCACGTTCGCATCGCCGGCGAGGGTCGAGAACGGGTACTCGACCTCGCGCAGGTCGGCGCGGACGGCCATGTCGGCCATCATTTCGCCATCGACCATCAGGTCGGGCCGTCGCTGCCTGATGAGCGCCGTGGCCAGTGCAACCTTCTCGCTTCGCGCGTGCTTGAAAGAGCCGAAGGTCGAGAAGGAAAGCATGGCCACGCGCGGGGTGATGTCGAACTCGGCGGCTTGGTCCGCGGCCAGGATCGCGATCTCGGCAAGCTCCTCCGCACTGGGATCGACGTTGATTACCGGGTCGGCGCACAGGTAGGGCCGGTGGTCGATGATCATCAGGTGCATGCCCGCCACTCGGGAGCCTCTGGCGCCGATCACCTGGAGGGCGGGCCTGACGACGTCGGAGTACCGTGACGTAAGGCCGGCGATCAGGGCGTCGGCGTCGCCCACATGCACCATCATGGCCCCGAAGTAGTTGGGTTGGCGCATGAGCGCACGTGCATCGCGCAAAGTGATCCCCTTGCGCTGCCGCTTTTCGCACAGGGCCGTGGCGTAGTCCGCGAGCCGGGGCGATTGCCACGGATCGATGACGTCCACGGGGAAATCCAGGCGGAGCTCGATCATCAGGGTTCGGATGACGGACTCACGCCCGAGGAGGATCGGGAGGGCGATGCGGTCGCGGAAAGCCTCGGCTGCGGCCCTGATGACTTTGGGCTCCTCACCTTCGGAGTAGACCACCCGCTTGGGTGCTGCCTGGGCCTTGTGAAACACCACGCTCATGACCTCGCGGCCCCGCTCCAGCCGGCAAGAAAGCTCCTCGCGGTAGGCGTCCAGGTCCACAGTGCGGCGGGCGACGCCGCTGGCCATCGCCGCTTCCGCCACGGCCGGGGCCTCCCACAGCGCAACTCGAGGGTCGATGGGCTTGGGGATGATGTAGTCGGGCCCGAACCGCAGCTTCTCCAGGCCGTACGCTCTCAGCACAACGTCGGGGACCTCTTCCTTGGCCAGGGCCGCAAGGGCGCGCGAAGCCGCCATCTTCATCTCGTCGTTGATGGCCCGAGCGCGCACATCCAGCGCTCCCCGGAAGATGAAGGGGAAGCCGAGCACGTTGTTGACCTGATTGGGGTAGTCCGAGCGGCCGGTGGCCACGATGGCGTCGGGGCGGGCCTCGTGAGCGTCTTCGTAGCGGATCTCGGGGTCGGGGTTGGCCATCGCGAAGATGATCGGATTGGGAGCCATCGACCGAACCATGTCCTTGGAGACCAGGTTCCCTGCCGACAGGCCGATGAATACGTCCGCTCCCACCATGGCCTCGGCCAGAGTGCGGTGAGCGGTCTCGGCGGCGAACCGCTCCTTGTAAGGGTTCATCCCCTCGCTACGGCCCTTGTAGATGACCCCCTTGGTGTCGACCATCGTGATGTGGTCGCGCCGCAGGCCGAGCTTGGCGAACATCTCAGCGCAGGCGATGGCCGCGGCTCCCGCCCCGCACATCACGAGGTGCACGTTCTCGATCCGCCGACCGGTGATCTCGATGGCATTGAGCAGTCCCGCCCCCGCGATGATGGCCGTTCCGTGCTGGTCGTCGTGGAAGACCGGGATGTCCATGATCCGCTTCAGCTCTTCTTCGATGACGAAGCACTCGGGGGCCTTGATGTCCTCGAGGTTGATGCCGCCGAAGGTTGGCTCCAGGCTCTTGACGATGCGCACGATCTCCTCTGGATCGGTGGCGTCTATCTCGATGTCGAAGACGTCCACATCGGCAAACCGCTTGAACAGCAGCGCCTTGCCTTCCATGACCGGCTTGCTGGCCAAAGGCCCCTGGTTGCCCAGTCCCAGGACGGCGGTGCCGTTGCTCACCACGGCAACCAGGTTGCCGCGGGCGGTGTACTTGAAGACATCCAGGGGATCTCGGGCGATCTCTCGCACCGGCTCGGCCACCCCCGGCGTGTAGGCGAGAGACAGATCCCGCTGGGTCACGCAGGGCTTGGTGAGTTCCAGGGCGATCTTTCCGGGCCGTCCTCGGCTGTGATACTCGAGAGCTTCCTCACGCAACATTTCTCTCAACCTCCCTCGCAAGACGTCGACCACGAATACTGGGGTCAGGGCCAATTCGGCGTATTCGGGAGGAGACGTGACCAGTATATGTGGCGGGGAGGGCCGCGACGGCAGGGCCCTCCCGGTCTGATTCGCCCTGGGGGTCGCCAACCGCTAGCATCCCCTAGCCATGGATGAATTGACCCAGAACCTGCTCTTCCACGACCACGAGTGCTCCTACTACGACGAGCGATTCGGGATCACATACGATCGCGCCGGCGTTGCCCAGGCCCTGAGAGAACTTCGCCACGCGGCCGGCGTGCCGCTCGCCCGCGTAAGACGCGCGGTGGACATCGGGTGCGGCACAGGCTACCTCGGCATAGCGGTGGCGGCCTCCGAGCTTGCCGAAGAGGTCTTCGCCTGCGATCTGTCGGCGGGAATGCTCGGTCGCTGTGGTGCGAACGCCACTCGGCTGAGCACGCACGTCACGCGTGTGCAGTCCGAGGTGGAGCATCTTCCCTTTGCGGACAAGAGCATCGACCTGGTGGTCGGGCGCGGGATCATCCACCACGTGCCCGACCCGGTCGCGGGTCTGGCCGAGGTGCGCCGCATCCTGGTCCCCGGCGGCCTGGCGGTTTTCACCTCGGAGCCCACAGCCATGGCCGAGCGGACGGGTGGAATCCCGGTGCAGATCGCTTGGAGGACCATCGAATCGGTTCGCAAGGCACTGGGCCGCGATGCCGGTCGCGAGGAGCACAAGTACTGGGAGCTTGCCGCGATGGCGGCCAACCTCCACACGTTCGAGCCGGGTCAGGTCGAGGAGATGGGTCGTCGGGCGGGACTCGTTCCGGTGAGGGTCGGCACAGGAGGATTCTTCTCGACGATGTCGGCCGCCGCCGGCTACTTCCTGACGGGCGAGTTCCCCCGCCTGGGATCATCCGGTGCTTGGCGCAGCGTGCTTGCCGCCTCTTGGAGAGCTTTCAGCGCGATCGACCGTGCGGTGTGTGATCAGGTCGTCCCGGCCCATCTGCTGCACACAGTGCAGGCGAGTTTCCGAGCGCCGGTCTCGCGTCGTGTCTCGGCAGCGCGCGCCAACCCACGGCGAAAGGGCGAACTAACCTGAGCCTTGGGCCGAAGCTCCCGAAGAGATCTGCCGCCGGGTGAGGATGCTACTGGGCGTTGCCGGCGAGCCGGACCGTTCCTGATCACCGGCGCGACGCCTTCTCTGGGGAGTTCCGTTCCGGGGTGGGTTGGACTTTCTTGCAGGCCTACGACGACGGCGTCCTTGGGGTGCAAAGGCCCAGATCGGGAAGCCAGACGCCATGGACGGCTCCACCTGTGGCTATGCAGATGTACCAACTCTGGCTCGCGGCGACTACCGCGCGCGGGCGAGCGGGACGAGAAGTCAAGGAAACGGTCGGGATGAGCAAGCCAATCCCGGCGGCCAAGGCGAGCGCTGCGGTCGTGAGTTTGATCGTGAGCTTCTTCATGTCTTGGCCTCCGGTGGGCTAGAAGAGGGGATGACAGGGGGGAGCGAACACGGATCCGTCAGAGCGGATTGGGCGCACCGGAAGAAGTCCGTGCCGAAGATGAAGTAGATGCCGGTGGCCGCGGGATCGTCGCGGGCCTCGGGCTCGCTTTCCACACCATTGGATCCCACGAACACCTCGGCGCCGGCGGATGTCGGAGCAGAATGCGCTTCCTCCCGGCGATCCCCGATGAGGTTCGCGGGACTCAGGCCGCTTGATGCGTCGCGCAAGTTCTGCGTCCCGGCCATGACCGGGACGACTCCGTCCGGGCGCCCTGCGTTGGCGGCGACCGCACCCGTGTGCGTTACGACGGTCCCATCCGGTGCGGCTCCGTGCGAGGGGATGTAGGAGGCGCCGAGCGCCACGGTGACCACGACGGCCAGGGCCGGAACGGCGGCGGCCATGCTCGAGGATGGCAGCGCGTCGACGGTGTGACGACGCACCCATCTGGCGACGCGGGCGAGTGCCGGCAACGCAAGGACCAGCGGTCCGTGCGTGCGCCGGAACTCCTCAGCCAGCCGGGTGCGTGCCCGGTGCAACAGGCTCTCCACGCCGGCCAGTGTGGTGTCCATCTTGTCGGCCAGGGCGGCATAGGAGGCGCCGTCGACCTCTCGCCGCATCAAGGCCTCGCGGTGGCGTGGGTTGAGTTGGCGCAGCGCGTGGCTCAGGCTGCGCAACTCGTCCCGGCGCACCGCGCATTCTTCGGGGCTCTCGCCACCGTCCGGGCGATCCTCGATGCCTTCCAACGGCACGACCCTGGTCCGTGCCCGGAAACGGTCGGTGCACAGGCGAACGGCCACTACCCGAGCCCATGCTCCGAAGCGGCGCTCACCCTGGAGACGGGGGAGGAACTCGATTGCCCGGCAGAGGGCTTCGGCCGCGGCCTCTTCGGCTTCTGTGCGATCCCTCAGGCGTCCGAGGCAAAGATGCAGAACACCGGGGTAGGTCCTGTGGTACAGCGCCTCCAATGCTCTGCGGTCGCCCGACTGGGCGCGCGCGACTAACTCACTCTCCTCCAGAGGCTCTGGGTCTTCGTCGTAGGCTTCGATAGGCGCAAGCACTGCCATGCAGCGAACCTCCCGGTGTTGCGCGGGCCGGTCGAGGAGCATTTCCGCTATTGTGCTCAATTCGCGCCGCAGATCAAATTCCCTGCCGACGACGGCAAAGTCGGCTGGGAAGTTTTCCCGGCCCCGAGATCGCTCGATCCGGGCACTTCGACGGTCGGACCAGCCGGTGCGGAACGGCCGATCAGGCGCCGGCTGGTGTAGTGCGACCGAATGTAGGGGAACCTCGGGCTTACCACACTTACGAGATTCCGAAGTGCGTCCGGTGGATGTAGCGATGCGGCGCGGCGCCGCTGGCCCGGGCCGCTTTCTCGACCGCCCTGGCTATCGCCGGGGCGACCTTGCGGTTGAAGACGCTTGGGATGATGTAGTCCTCGCTCATCTCGGTCGGGCCGACGATTGCGGCGATGGCCTGTGCCGCAGCCAGCTTCATCTCCTCGTTTATCTCATGGGCGTGGCAGTCCAGCACCCCGCGGAACAGTCCCGGGAAGCAGAGCACGTTGTTGATCTGGTTGGGGTAGTCCGAACGCCCGGTGGCGATGACCCGCGCCTCGCCGGCGATCTCCTCGGGAAGCACCTCGGGGATGGGGTTGGCCATCGCGCAGACGATGCGGTCCGGCGCCATCTGGCGGATCGCCTCCACCGAAACGGCCCTGGGGGCCGACACCCCGATGAGCACGTCGGCACCGGACAGAGCTTCGGCCACTCCGCCGCCGACCTTGCGAGGGTTGATCTGCCCGGCGAGTTGGGCGCGCACCGGGTCCATCTTGGCCGCGTCCAGGATGCCATCCTTGTCCACCCCGACGATGTCGCGCGCGCCGGCGGTGATAAGCAACTTGGTGATGGCCACCCCGGCCGATCCCATGCCGACCACGACCACGCGGGCATCGCGGATCTCCTTACCCACTACCCTCAGGGCGTTGTAGAGAGCGGCCAGGACCACGACGGCCGTGCCGTGCTGGTCGTCGTGAAAGACCGGGATATCCAGGGCTTCACGCAGCTTGGCCTCGATCTCGAAGCAGCGTGGGGCGGAGATGTCTTCGAGGTTGATGCCTCCGAAGGCCGGCGCGATGAGCCGCACCGTCTCCACGATCTCATCGGGGTTCTTGGTGGCAAGGCAGATGGGGAAGGCGTCCACCCCGCCGAACTCCTTGAAGAGCATGCACTTGCCCTCCATGACCGGCATCGCCGCCAGTGGTCCGATGTCGCCCAGGCCCAGCACGGCCGTGCCGTCGGAGACCACGGCCACCGTGTTGGCCTTGATGGTGAGTTGGTGGGCGCGCGAGGGATCTTCCGCGATGGCCTCGCAGACGCGAGCCACGCCCGGGGTGTAGACCATCGAGAGGTCGTCGCGGGTCTTGACCGGGACGCGGTTCAGCGTGGCGATCTTGCCGCCCAGGTGGGCCTGGAAGGTGCGGTCGGAAACACTGACGACTTCCACACCGTCCGCCTGCTCGACGGTGTGGACGACTTCCTTGGCGTGCTCCTCATCGCGGCAGCGAATGACGACGTCACGGAACACTTTCGGCCTGGTGACCTCCACGATGTCCAACGACCCGATATCCCCGCCTGCCGACCCGATGGCGGAGGTGAACCTGCCGAGCATGCCCACCTCGTTGCGGATGGCTACTCGCAGGTTCACGGAGTAACTGGCGGAGGGCATGGCCATGGAAGACCTCCTTGTCTTGCCGGCCTCGCGCGGCGACGACGCCGTCGTCGTGCGACTTGACTCCAGGCTGGTTCCAGAACCCGGCCCGGGTGCTCGCGCGCTCAGTCCGGGCAAGAAGCGTTGTGTGCGTCCCGTCATTGTCGTCCTGAAGGCCGCTGGTCTCAAAGCGTTCCGGGGGTTGGGCCGGGCGCGGAGCTCTTCGGCCGGTCGCGACCGGCCGGGAATCAACGCCCTTCGATGCATCGTTACAGAGATGGGAAGGCGATCAGGATCGCAGTCGGTGGGTTCGAAGAATCCAGGGGACCCGGACCGGGGGCACTTCATGAACGGCTTGCTCACTTTGCCCGAGCCGGCTCTTGGCGGGCTGGACAGGCGTCGGATATGGTGGGGATTGATTTTGGGCGATCGGCGGCATCCAGGCCAGGAGACGGCGGCAATGGCGATCGAGGACGAGTCGCTCGATCAGCGACGTCAGCGCTTCGAGGCCACCGCGCTACCCATGCTCGCCACCCTGTACTCGGGCGCGCTGCGGATGACCCGGAATCCGACCGACGCCGAGGATCTTCTGCAGGAGACCTACCTCAAGGCGTTCGCGGCCTTCCACCAGTTCGAGCCGGGCACCAATCTCAAGGCCTGGCTCTACCGCATCCTGACCAACACTTACATAAACGACTATCGTCGCCGGCATCGAGAGCCGGAGATGGTTTCCGGCGACGAAGGCGACGGGTTCTCGCTCTTCGAGAGGATTGCGTCCGAGGGCTCGGAAGGCGTCTCACCTGAAGAGGTGCTGCTTCGGCAGATCCCGGAGGATGAAGTCCGCGCTGCCCTGGACTCCCTTCCGGACCAGTTCAGGATGGCGGTGCTCCTGGCAGACGTGGAAGGCTTCTCCTACAAGGAGATCGCCGAGATCATGGACACCTCCATCGGCACCGTGATGTCGCGGCTGCACCGGGGCCGCCGGGGGATGCAGAGGTCACTGTGGGAGTTCGCGAAGAAGCGTGGACTGGTCGGCGATCATGAGGAATGGAAGGCCCCCAGATGAACTGTCGCGAGATGCTAGAGGTGATCTACGCCTATCTGGACGGCGAGGCCGATTCGGCCAGCGTGGCGGAGGTGGAGCGCCACCTCGATGAATGCGCCCCCTGTTTGCGCTACATCGGATTAGAGAAGGAGATCAAGGCGTTGGTGCGCAGGTGCTGCAAGCAGCCTCCGGCCGAGAGCGACCTGGACCGCATGAAACTGCGCATTCGCCAGGCTCTGGACGACAAGGGCTAGAGCCCGACAGCCGTCCGTCATCCGAGCGCCCATTCGGATCCCTGCGGGGGATGGGCGCTTTCTCGTTGCCCAACCGGCGGACCGCCTGGATGCGCGTCACGTCCCTGGCTCCGGGCACCCCAACTGCGCCGGCGGAGCGCGCTTGGTCGGGAATGTGCCCGGCACTGCGACTGTTGAAGCTTCCGTGGGGGCCAGTTACGAAACGGGGAGGAAGGCAATGGCCAGGTCGCGGAGCCTTTCAGGACGCCGGCCGGGTGCCCAGGTGGGCTCCAACCATATCGCCGATCCGGGCAGGGTCTGCAGCTACCTCGGTTGCCAGACCCGGCTTTCCGTATACAACTCCGGCTCTTTCTGCTGGAAACACTCAGACATCACTTTCCCAAGCTTTCGAGGAAAGACCCTAAAGCCCGAAGACCGAGACGGGACGCCGGGGCGAGCCTGATCGCGCCTGTCTTCGCCGGCCGGCTGTGCCGGTACACTTTGTGTTCCGGACAGCTCCGGCAGAGGGAGGCGCTTGGTGGAAGTCCTGGTGACGGGTGCCGCGGGGTTCATCGGCTCGAACCTGGTCGACCGCCTGCTCGCCGACGGCCACGTCGTCGTGGGAGTGGACGACCTCTCGACGGGCAAGTTGGAGAACCTCTCCGATGCCCGCCGCGAGGGTGGTGACCGGTTCGTGTTCTACCGGGCCGACATCTGCGATGAGGAAACCCGTGGGCTCATCTTGCGCCACCGCCCGGAAGCCATATGCCACCTTGCCGCTCAGATCGACGTGCGAGCCAGTGTGGCGGACCCGATTCGGGACGCGCAGGTCAATCTGATCGGGTTGCTCAACGTGGCCCAGTCGGCTGTGGAAGCAGGCACCCGGCGGATCGTGTTCGCCTGCTCCGGGGGCACGATCTACGGCGAGCCCGACACCATGCCGGTTCCCGAGACCTACCCGGGTCGTCCGCTGAGCCCCTACGGCGTCAGCAAGCGAGCGGGTGAGGACTACCTGCATGTGATGGCTGCTCTGCACGGGCTGGAGTATGTGAGTCTTGCCCTGGCCAACGTCTACGGTCCCCGCCAGGACCCGTTCGGCGAGGCCGGAGTGGTGGCGATCTTTGCCTCCAAGATGCTGGAGGGCCAGCCCGCGATGGTTTTCGGCGATGGCCTTCAGGCGCGGGATTTCATTTTCGTGGACGACGTGGCCGATGCGTTTGCCCGAGCGCTTTCCCGCGGGGCCGGTCGGCGCTTCAACGTGGGCACGGGGCAGCTGACGACCGTGCTGGAGCTCTACCGCGAGATTGCCGCAGCCACGGGATACGAGCGGGAGCCCGTGTTTGCCCCGGAGCGGCTGGGAGAGCTGCGCCGCATCAGCCTCGATGTCGCCCGAGCAGCGGAGGGTCTGGAGTGGAGACCGTGGACCGACCTGGCGTCCGGGATTCGGGCGACCGTGGCCTGGTTCAGGGAACGCTCGCGGGCCGGAGCCTAGTCGCCTCTGTTCGGCGGCTGGGCCGGCCGGCCCGCTGGGTGAAACGACGATCTCTCAGCTAGCGGCTGGCGTTCGGACGCTTGCCGTGGTTCGCCTTGCTCTTGCGCGCGCGACGCCGGCGCTTGAGTGCACGCTTGGCCACCTGGCTCGACTCCTCTGTTCGTTGGTATTGGTAGTGGTGCAGAGCAAGAGGATACTCGCTCGCGGCCACCGAATCGATCCGAGGGGTTCTTGCGGCGGCGGGGTGACGTGCCTAGACTCCAGGCGGGGCCTTGACTCCAGGGCAGAGCGGCAAGTCCGCTGGGAGGAGCAATGTCCGACTTTCGCAGACGGCTGGGCCGGCGCCTCCGGGCCATCCGGATTCAGCAAGGCTATTCCCTTCGCGACGTCGAGGAGCGTTCAAGCGGGGAATGGAAGAGCGCCGTCGTCGGCTCCTACGAGCGAGGCGACCGGGCCATCTCGGCCCAGCGCTTGGCGGAACTGGCCGAGTTCTACGGTGTGCCCGTTGTCGAGATCCTTCCCGAGGATGCTCAGAGCGCGGTGGACGATCGCCAGCCGCCCGGCGTGGCCCTGGATCTGGTCAAGCTGGTCGAAGAGGCCGGTCCCGAGGTCAAGCCCATCCAGCGTTGGGTCTCGCTGGTTCAGAAACAGAGGGGCGATTTCAACCGCAAGATGCTGACAATTCGCGGTGAGGACGTCCGCTTGCTGGCGGCTGCCTGCGATACCACCCCCGCCGAGCTGGTGGAGCTTCTGGCCGCTCGCGGGATCCTGTCCAAGTCCGTGTAGAGGGACGCGCGGCCTTGGCCGGACCCCGATGCCCGGACGCCCCCTGCGCGATCAACGCACGAGGTCCGGATTCCGAATGCATGTAGGGGGACTTCGGACGCGCTACCTACGCGAGCTCTCCACGGGAAGGCGCCGATTGACCGCGTCCAGGACGGCTCGCGCCACCGCATCGTCCTCGGAGTTGCGCACCACAGCCGAGCCGCTCATCGTTGCCTCGCCATCCAGCGTCAACAGGCTGATGATGGCGACCGCGATGCGGTGCCGTCCGACCGGGATGACCTCGACATGCTCGACATCGGAGACCGCGTTCCAGTCCGGCAGAAGCTCGCTAACGGCCTCCAGAGTCGCCCGAGCCGTCGCCCGAAGCCGGCCCTGCATGGAAGCGGGCCCTTCGGAGTGGCCGAGTTGCTCGGTCCCGTTGCTGGAAAGCCCCACGCACACTCGCACCTTCAGTCCGTGCTTCTCGACCACCAGGGAGGCGATGGCCGGGCGGGGGGCTGGCTTGGCGCACACGGAGTCGGGGTCGTCGAACTGAACGATGGAGATGACCCGGTGGTCGAGATCGACGCCGAACTGCGCCATGGCCAAGCTCTGGATGTCCCGAGCCAGTTGCTTGGGGGCCTTGTCGCGAGTGGCCAGGACATGCACCTCGCTGGCGTGCCCCTCCTCGTCTGAGAGGATGCGCACGGCCCGGATGTCCGGAAGCTGGCAAAGGGCGGCCTCGATGTCCTCGTAGCGGTGGTCGCCTACCTTCTCCAAGACCCCTCCAGTCCCGTGCCGTGGGCCGCCGGCCAGCGGGGGCAGATCAACTCCGCCGGCAGAATGCCCGGTCCTTCACGGCCACCGGGGTTTGGCCAGGACGCAGCTGATTCGAGCACGTTCTCAAGTTCATTAGGATACCCCGTACCCTCGCCGGTTACACGCAGGCTCGGCAGCCGCCAGACGCCTCCGGCCCGTCGGCGCGTCTTGATCGACGCGCGGATGGAGCCCCAGGGAGGCCGCCAGGGTGGTGGGTATGCGTTCCCTGGCGACCCATGGGAGGGATTGACGCTGTTGTTGTTGGCGATCTCTACTGTTGACAAAGTGATCCAGATGTGCTCATTTGAAAGTTCCTTGCTCGTGCGGGTGGCGGTTCTTGGCAGGGGGTCGCGGACGGAGGAGCACTTGGTCTGGAGTCTGGCCTGAATTAGGGGCACAAGTCGGGCATAAGTTGCCGACGTGGGCAAACGGGACGACGCACGTTGTAGCTGAGATCGTTCCAGGAACAGCACGGCATCTTGACAACCGAAGACAGTGGCCCGGGGACGGGCGGGTGTCGGCTTTCGGGGCAACTTGATCCCCCCAGCGGAGCGGATGGATGACTCGGCTTCTAGCGGTGCCGAGGACGACATCCTCGAAAGGGGGACCACCCCTATGAAGGCGCGGATCTTTGCCGTGTTCGCCGCAATCGCCAGCCTTTTCCTGGTAGCAGGAGCCTTCGGTAGCTCGCGGCCGTAAGCTCGCTACCCGTCCGTCCCCGGATCCCTGTCTCGGAGCAAGGAAGGCTGATGCCCTCGAGCTTCCCACGGAAAGCGAAGGCCTACACCATCTCGGTGGCGGCGGTGGCCTGCGCCTTCCTGGCGCCGCTGATGGTGAGGCAGCCGCCGACCTCCCTGGCGATCGTGGCCGGCTTCGGTGCGCTGATCCTGGTCTCAGAGGCGTTCCCAACCCGCTCGCCCGGCGGCGCCTACTACTCGGTGTCTTTCGTGGTGGCGGTGGCGGCGCTGATCGCGGAGGGACCGGCGACCGTGGCCCTGGCGGCGCTGACCAGCGGTCTGGCCATCGGGTTCAAGGCCCGCCACGCGATCTGGTACGTGATCTTCGAATCGGCCCAGTTGTCGCTGGCGAGCGGCCTGGCGGCGTTGGCCTTCATCGCCGGCGGAGGTAAGGTCGGGGCACTGTCCACCCATTCGTTTCCCGGGATCCTTTTGCCGATCGTCGTGGCGACCGTGGTCGCCTTCCTCGTCAATAGCGGCCTGGTCGCCACCCACGTCGCACTGGTCAAGGGCAGGAGCGTCGTCAGGGTGTGGCGCTCGAGCTTCGGGTGGACGATCTCCAGCTACTTTGGTTACGCGCCGTTGGGCATCCTGCTGGCCGGCGTGTACTTGGAGATCGGGTTCGCCGCCATCGCTTTCCTGGTGGTGCCCCTGCTCGTGGCCCGAACCGCGTTCGCCAGTTACATGCAGATGAGAGAGGTCTTCGATGCCACCACCCGCGGGATCGTGGCGGCGGTCGAGGCCAAGGACCCGTATACGCGGGGCCACTCCGAGCGGGTGGCGCTCCTGGCCGAGATGATGGGCCTGGAGATGGGGATGGCCGACCCCCGGCTGCAGGCGTTGAAGTACGCGGCGCTGCTGCATGATGTGGGCAAGCTGGCGGTTCCCAAGCACGTTCTCAATAAACCGGACCGGCTGGACGAGGAGGAGTACGGGATGATCAAGGAGCACCCGGCCCGATCCTCCGATGTCTTGGGCGAGATCGACTTCCTCAAGGAGGCCGCCGTTGCCGTCTATCACCACCACGAGCGCTGCGACGGTGAAGGCTACCCCTCCGGGCTGACCAACTCGGAGATCCCTCTCTACGCGCGCGTCATCTCTGTGTGCGATGCATTCGACTCGATGACTTCCCAGCGCGCCTATCGCCGTTCGATGAGCGTGGAGGCCGCCGTCGCCGAGCTGCGCCGATGCTGCGGGACCCAGTTCGACCCGGACATCGTGGCAACCTTCGAGCGCGTCATCGAGAAGCGGGGACAGGCGATCTGCAGCGAGATCGAGGAGGCCGTCGACACCGGCTTCGCCGAGGCACTGCCGGAGGAGGCGTCGCCGGAGGTGAGCACGAGTGCGGCGTTTGCCTAGCGCCCGCAGGCCCCTCGCCCCGGTGCGCTCGGAGCCGGAGGCAGCTTCGGCCGAACGATTGACCCTCCTTCGCCGCATGACGACGCCCGGGTGGGCTCGACTTCCCGTGATCGTTGCCGTCTCCGCCGGCATCGCGCTGGGAGTGGGCTACGGGTTGTCGGATCTCAAGACCGATCTTGTGTTCTTCGCGTTTGTGTTCCTCGGGGAGCTGCTGGGTATCTCGCTTCCCGGCGGGCACACCGCGGCGATCAGCCTGGCCGTGTCCTTTGGATTCGTGTTGTTGCCCAGTGGCGCGGGCTGGGGCGACATCGCCCTGGTGGTGATGGGCGGCGGCTTCGCCGCTTCCCTGGTGCGCCGGCGCGGTCTGCGCTGGCGCAGCATGGTCGAGTCGTCCCGGCGCTCCTTGGTGTTGCTGGCAACGGTCGGCCTGGTCGAGGGCGCGCTTGGTCGGATCACGATTCTGCCCATGGGACCGCAGCGGTTGTCGGTTTTGACGATGGGCGGCGCGCTGGCGTTCTTCGTGCTGGCCGATACTCTCTGGCGGGCCGCCCTCGAGGCGCTCCCGCGGCGCATCCCCTTGTGGCCGGTGTGGATCGGCACCCTGCGGGCGTTGGGTTCGCTCTACGCGGCTCTTGGGGCGCTCGGCTCACTGATCGCCCTGTCCTACCCGGCTCTTGGCATTTGGTGCCTGGGGCTGTTCCTGGTCCCGCTGATCGCCACCCAGTACTCTTTTGGGCGCTTCGCCTGGATCCGGAACACCTACCTTCAAACGGTGCGAGCGCTCTCACGGGTGCCGGAGATGGGTGGCTACAGCGAACCCGGACACACCCGGCGTGTGGCCGAGCTTTGCCTGGAGGTGGCCCGCGATCTGGGCATGTCCTCGGTGGACAACCTCGAGTACGCGGCGCTGATGCACGACCTGGGAAGGCTGTCGCTGACCGATCCGCCGCCGCCGGCCATCATGGCCACATCGGACCAGCGAAGGGAGCTGGCCCGCGTGGGAGCCGAAGTCGTCGGAAAGACCGGGTATTTGGAGGAGGTCGCTCATCTGGTGCGCCAGTCGGCGGAACCCTACCGCCAGCCCTGGGAGGACGACGATTCGGCCGTGCCGCTGGGCTCGCGCATCATCAAGACCGTCAGCGCATTCGACGACTTGGTGCGCCCCGGGGGCCCGGGCCTGACCGCCCGAGACGCCTTGGAGCGGCTGCACTTGGGGATGGCCTACGAGCACGATCCCCGCGTGGTGCGCTCGCTCACTCGGGTGCTGGAGAAGCGGGATTGGCGGTAGGCTCCGCAGCGTTGTCGCGCGCGCCGCGCGCCGCGCGCGACCTGCCGGACGGGAGCATCAACCCCTGCACGAGCAAGAACATCCCCGCCCAGATGGCGACATCCCCCGCGCTGGCAACGAGCCTTGCCGGTGGCAGTGGGATCACATCGGCCAGCGGCGACAGCCTGGTATATTCGGTCAGGCGGGAGTGTTTTGCCTCCGGTCGTCTCTGGTCGAGCGGCACTTCCGCAACTCCCGCTCGATCCAGCGCCTTCTCCGAAACCGGCATGGCGCCGTTGGCAAGGATCACCGCGGCGTTCAGGCCGAGCCCCAGGGCGATGACCAGCATGCCGGGAAGCAGACGGTTGACGCCGATGAACACCGCGGCCAGCGCCATGCTCACGACGACCGCAATGGTGGGAACGGGGCTCTCGCGCAGGCGATCCGGCAACAGCCCCTGGCTGGATGCGAGTGCCTGCAGCACCAGGGCGATGGGCACGAGCACGGCCATTCGCAGCGAGGCGTTGGAGACCTGGTGGAGCGACCCGCCCCGGATGCGGCCCGCGATCAGGGCCGCCACCAGCACCAACGCCAGGATCGAGATTCCTCCCATGTCGCCTTTCCTCGAGCGGGTTTGACGAGAACGACCGGCGGGTCCGCGCGACGGTCGGGGTATCCTTTGCGCAAGCTGGCCGCCCCATTATTCCACGGGGTCCCATCGCCAAAGCGCTGACGAGGCCGGGTTGCGGTGCGACATTCGCCGAACCGGCACGCCGGGGGGAGGACGAGATGGGCGAGGAAGGGACGGTCCTCTACGAGCGTCGCGGAGGCGCGGCCTGGCTTTCGATAAACCGCCCCGAAGCGCGAAATGCCATCAACGTCGCAGTGATGCGCGATCTGCTGGCCGGCCTGGCCCGAGCCAAATCGGATGGCGAGGTTCGCGTTGTCGTGCTCACCGGGGTGGGAGAGAAGGCTTTCTGTGCCGGCGGCGACCTGGGCGGCTTTGCGGGGGGAGAGTCGCGGGTCGAACAGCACCTGATGCGCGGTGAGCTTGTCGAGCTTATTCGCGCCATGCAGGCAGCCGGAAAGCCGATCGTGGCCCGGGTCAACGGTCACGCCCTCGCCGGCGGGTTCGGCCTCATGTTGGCCTGCGACCTGGTGGTGGCTTCGTCGAAAGCGACCTTTGGCATGACCGAGGTCAACGTGGGGCTGTGGCCCTTCATCATCAGCGCCGTCGTGGCGCGCAACCTGCCGCAGAAGGTCGCTCTCGAGCTGATGCTGACCGGCAAGCGCGTCTCGGCCGAGGAGCTTGCGCGCTGGGGAGTGCTGTCCAGAGTCGTGCCGCCCGAGGAGTTGGACGCCGCCACGCAGAGCCTCGTCGACGAGCTTGCGTCCAAGAGCCCCTTGATAGTCAAGCTGGGCAAGGATTCCTTCTACGCCGGTCGGGACATGGGTATGGAAGAAGCTCTGCGTTACCTGCACGGCCAGCTCGCGGTTTGCCTGGAGAGCGAGGACACCCAGGAAGGCGTCATGGCGTTCATCGAGAAGCGAGCCCCGGTCTGGAAGGGGCGATGAGTTTGCCGGCGAGGAGTGCGAGATGACTGAGGTCCTGGCCGAGATGGTCGCGAACGTTTGGAAGGTCGTCGTGTCCGCGGGCGATTGCGTCCAGGAGGGGGACACCCTGGTGATCCTGGAGTCGATGAAGATGGAGATCCCGGTCGAGGCGCCGGTGAGCGGGACGGTTGAAGAGCTCAAGGTCCGCGAGGGCGGCGTCGTCCAGGAGGGCGACGTAATCGCCGTCATCGCGTAGGCGACGTGATCGCCGTGAGTGGATCGAGTGGCGCGGCTGGATCGGCTGGATCGGGCGGTGCGGGCAGCGAAGCGGCGGCCCTGACGGTGGAGCGCCGGGAATCCGTGGCTGTTCTTACCCTCAACCGTCCCGAGAAACGAAACGCGCTCGACTCCGCCACGCTTTCGCGGCTGCGAGTAGTACTGGCCGAACTGGGCCAGGATACCGAGCTGCGGGCGGTGCTCATCCGGGGCGCGGGCAACCACTTCTGCTCGGGAGCCGACTTGGCCGGGCTGAGCGCGCAGTTCGCGGTCGAACTGGAGGGAGTCCTTGGCGCCATCGAGGCTTTCCCCGTCCCCGTCGTCGCCGCGGTTCAGGGGGCGGCCCTTGGAGCCGGGCTGCAACTCGTGCTCGCCTGCGACCTGCGTGTGGTGGCCGAGGACGCCCGGTTGGGGATCCCGGCCAGCCGCCTGGGACTGCTGTTGAACTTGGAGAACGTGATACGGCTGGAGCGCGCCGCCGGAACCGTGCGCGCCGCCGAGATCCTCTACACCGGCCGTCCGATCTCAGGGGTCGTGGCGGCCGATTGGGGAATGGTCAACCAGGCCGTGCCCGCCGGTTCTCTGGAGACGGCGGCGGAGGAGTTGCTCGAGCGGATCGCCTCGGGCGCGCCGCGCTCGGTGCGAGGCAGCAAGCAGGCTTTGCGGGCGTTGGCTGCCAGGGCCCGTCTCGATCGTTCAGAGGATGCTGATGTCTTCGCTCGCCTGGATGCGCTCGCCGGCGAAGCCCTGGTGAGCGAGGATCTCCAGGAAGGTTTTCGCGCCTCGATGGAGAAGCGCGCGCCTCGCTTCACGGGGCGTTAGTGTGGTGGCATGAGCATCCTGAAAGACCTCGCCGAAGAGCACACCGATCTCACCGAGGTCGAAATCGATCACCTTCACCGGCTGCTCGCCGACTGGCAGTTGTTGGCCGACCTCTCCTTCGCGGACCTGCTCCTGTGGTGCAGGACTCGGGATCACCGATCCTTTGTGGTGGTCGGACAGATGCGTCCGTACACGGCGCAGACCATCTATCGAGACGACCTGGTCGGGACTCTCGTCACCGCCGAGGAGTTGCCTCTGGCCGAGCGGGCGTTTGTCGAAGGGCGCATCGTTCGCGAGGGTGAGCCCCCCCAACCTGATGCGCCGCGACGCCGGGAGACGATCCCGGTCGTGTGCGCGAAGCGAGTCGTGGGCGCGGTCAGCCTGGAAGCGCACATGCCCTCCTCGCGTGTGGCCAGCGACTTGGAACTCACCTACATGCGCGCCGGCAGCGAGTTGGCCCAGATGATCGCCGACGGCACGCTGCCCTTCCCCGGCGAGGATCTGGAACGGGAGACCAGCCCGAGGGTCGGGGACGGCCTGATGCGCTTGGACGATCGAGGAATCGTGACCTACCTCTCGCCCAACGCGGTGTCGGCCTTCCGGCGGCTGGGAGTGACCGGGAACCTCGCCGGCGAGCGGCTGGAGAGCGTCAACGTCGAGAGCCAGGAGGTCCTGGAGGTTCTGCGGACCCGGCGGCCGAGGGAGTCCGAGGTCGAAGGTTCCGGCACCGTCGTGCTGCGTCGGGCTTTGCCGCTGATCGTCGGGGGCAAGGTCATAGGGGCGTTGGTGCTGTTCCGGGACGTGACCGAACTACGCCGTCGCGAGCGTCAGCTTCGCTCCAAGGACGCCTCCATCCGCGAGATTCACCACCGGGTCAAGAACAACCTCCAGACCGTCGCTTCCCTGCTTCGCCTGCAGAGCCGGCGGCTGGCGAACCCGGAGGCCAAGGCCGCGCTGGAGGAGAGCGTGCAGCGCATCACGTCAATCGCGCTGGTCCATGAGACCCTCTCCCAGGTTGCCGGCGAGCACGTGCCTTTCGACGAGGTGGCCAAGCGCATTGTGGTGGTGACTCCGGAGGTGCTGGGCTCACCGGAGCGCTGTGTCGAGGTGCGCCTGACCGGTAGCGCGGGAGACCTGCCGGCCCAGGTGGCCACACCCCTGGCTCTGGTTCTGGCAGAACTTCTCCAGAACGCGGTCGAGCATGCTTTCCCCGAACGGGGGGGTCACGTGCGGGTGGATCTGGTCCGCGGGTCGAGCACTCTCCAGGTGATCGTGCAGGATGACGGGATAGGGTTGGTGCCGGACTTCGAGCTGGAGACCAACTCGAACCTCGGGTTGCAGATCGTGCGCACGCTCGTGGAGAACGAACTATCGGGAACGATCGTGATCTCGTCGGAAGAGGGAACGCGGGTGGAACTCACGCTGCCCCTGGACTAGGCGCGAGATCGTGCCTGGATCGGGCACGAACTGGGCCCGGGCGCGTCCGCGCATCGAGCGTCCCGTTGGATGTAGTGGGTGGGGGGCCGCCGGAGCGCCACGACGGCACGATCGCCGAAGGCGCCGGCGGCGGGGCGGGTCAGCGCCCGGGCGTGGCAGGTGAGGGGGAGTAGGGTTGTTCTACCGGGGGAGGACGCTCGATGTCCCCGCCTTCCGTTTGGGACACCAGCAGCACCCGGGAAACCTCGAAACCGAGGAAAGCCAGTATGGCCAGGATTGCGGCCCAGATAAGTGGGACTCGCCGGTGCCGCGGACGCATCTCGCGTCCGAAGTCGATGGGTGACTCGAAGTCCTCGGCGGACAGGTGCCTGCCGGGCATGATCACTCTCCGGGGTTAGCCCGGTCAGCTGGCGATGCGGATCCTGCGTCCGGAACGGCGGATCGTTCGGCGTTCCTCTTCGGATACCCCTCCCCACACGCCGCTGTCCTGAGCGGTGTCCAGTGCCCACTGAAGGCAGTCCTGCCGCACGGAGCAGGGCTTGCAGACGGCTCGAGCGGCCTCAACTTGCGCCGCCGCCGGCCCAGTGGTACCGATGGGGAAGAACAGCTCGGGGTCAACATCACGACAGCGCGCTTGATGGCGCCAATCCATACCGTTCCCTTTCTGCTTCGGTGGCCGCGCACCCTCACGGGCACACGAATATGACCTAGGATTTCCCAAACCTGACCGGGCGCCACTATAGCACCGACGGATCAGGCTGTGAATGGTCTGCGAGGACTTTTTCTCTTGCTATTGCCGGCAGTGTGCTATCTGCATCAAGCATCGATCCCGGGGCTGACCATGCCCCGGTGGGGTAGGTGTGACGCGCGGCACATTCTGCCGTAGTCTTTGTCCAGATTGTGCTCCGCACCGACCTGCGGGAAGCGGGCAGAGCGGGCTGTCGTGGTCCGACCTCACCGGAATCGAGAGGACGAATGCCCGGGAAAAGGGCAATGGAGGGTGAGATGAGCCGCCCGGCGGTCATCGCGCATCGAGGTGCCCGGCTGCGGGCGCCGGAGAACACCATCGAGGCGTTTCAGGCGGCGATCGAGGCCGGTGCGGACGCGATCGAGTGCGACGCGCGCCTGAGCGCCGACGGCCAGATCGTCGTATGTCACAGCGCCTACGTGGACGAGACCACGGACGGCTCCGGGGCGGTGTCCGAGCTCACATTCGTGGAGCTTCGCGGCCTGGACGCCGGGGCGCGCTTCAACCCGAACGGTGGTGATTTCCCCTACCGGGGTGGAGGGGTCCGGGTCCCGCTGCTCGCGGAGGTGCTCGAGCTCGCTGCCGGGAGGGTGTGGGTGGATGTGGAGTTGAAGAACCTGCCCGGACAGCCGGGCTTTGACTCGCCCAAGGAGGCGCTGGTCGAGGCTCTGGCCCGTCTCCTGGCGGGTTGCCCATCGGACTCTCTGGTGATCTCCTCGTTCAACTGGGTGAGCCTGGAGCGGGCGCGTGAACTGGTGCCCGGGGTGGCGACCGGCTTCCTCACTGCCCCGGGGGTCGACATGTCGGTGAACCTGGCCTATGTGAGAGAGCACGGGCATCGGATATGCCTTCCGCATCTCGAGGCGCTCTCGCGTGACGGCGGCAGCAGGGCGGTGGCCGACGCAAGAGCGGATGGTCGGGATGTGATGGTGTGGACGGTGGAAGAACCGGGTCAGGCAGTGGACCTGGCCCGACTGGGGGTCACAGGCTTGATCGCCGATGATCCCGAAGCCGTGCTGGCGGAGCTGGCAGCCCAGGGATTCGGTTCCTCGTAGCGGCGCGGGCGCTTCCGCGGAAACGTTCACGTACAGCCGGTGACCACCGGGTACTACCTTCTGACCTCGTCCCTCGCTCCAGATGGCGCTTCCGCGGAAACGTTCAGGCGATGACCGTCAGGGCGTTGGGCACACTGCGGATCCGCAGGCAATCCCTCTCGCCCACGTAGTCTCCGTCCACCTGGCAATGCTGAGGGCTGTCCGAGCTCAGCGAGAACTCCTCGAGGTCCCGCCAGTAGCGAAACCGCTTGCCTCGGGTGTGCCGGGTCGAAGTGACGGTCTGCACGGCGAGGTGCACGATATAGAACGGCCGGAGCCTGGTGATCCCTGCCAGGTCGATGCCGAGGTCGAAGTCGGCGTCGGGACAAAGCTGCATGGGGTGATCGCCGAGATAGGTGAACGGGTTGGAATTGCACGCGACGGCCATCATCAGTGGTTCGGAGGTCGAGCCGTCCGCGAACTTCGCGTAGATGCTCGGCTGGCGCTTGGGGTAGCCGAAGTAGGTCTGGAAGACCGAGTAGATGAACAGGCTGTCCTTGGCGGTACGCCGCAGATGTACCCGGCGCTCCACGGCTTGCACCACGGCGGCGTCGAAGCCCAGACCGGCGGCGAAGCCGAAGTAGCGCTCGTTCGCTTGCCCGAGGTTGATCGTGCGCCGCCGTCCCTCGCGCAGGTTCTGCAGCAGCGTTGCCGTGGCTTCCACAGGATCCGGAGGCAAGCCCAGCGAACGGCACAGGACGTTGGTTCCTCCGCCGGGGATGATGCCCAGGGGCACCTCGGTGCCCGCCAGACCGTTGAGAACCTCGTTGATGGTGCCGTCACCGCCCAGGGCGACGACGAGATCCACGCCTTCGTGCACGGCGCCTCGGGTGAGGTGGGTCGCGTGGCCTCGGTTCTTGGTGTCGACCACGTCCAGTTGGAGATCGGCGCTGAGGGCCTTTGCGATCACGTCACGCACCCACGAAGAGGTCGTCGTGGCCGTCGAGTTCACCACGAGCAAGGCGCGCATTCGGTGGTCTCCTTCCTGGGTTGTGGTGGCCCGGATTCTCGGGATGTGGTACCGGGTGGTCCAAACTAACACAGGCCCAGTCCTACGCGGCAGGCCGGTTCAGGCTGGACCGGGGTGACGAAATGCCGAGAGGATCTAGGCCCATGGTTGGAGTACTCGTCGCGGGCCGGATGTTCGTGTAGGTTGGCTGGGCACGCGGGGTTTTCCGGGGGATGCGCCAGGATCGCCGGCCATGAGAGAGTTCTTCGAGCGAAACGCGATTCCAGTCCTGGCCAGCTATGGACAGGTCTTCTTCGCTTTGGGGTTGGCGGCTGCCGTTCAGGCGTGGAGGCGCGAGAGCGGCCTGGTGCTGGCGCGGAGGATGTGGCTGCTCGCCATCTTCGGCTTCGCTACCGCGTTGGCCTCTTGGGGTGATGTGTTCATCCCGATCCAACAGGGCCACATGCCGTCCTGGGTGATCACGGCAATGCGTGCCGTCCAAGTGGGCATCCGGGCGCTCTCCTTCGCGGTGCTGGCCCGTTTCGGGATCGAGTTGTTGCGTCCGGGTCGCCACCGCGTTGTCGTGCCGGCAGCGATCGTGGCCTGGTTGGCGCTGACCGGTGCGGTTTTCGCAATCGTGAGACCGCACGGCGGTTCCCTGGCCGAGATGGAAACCCTGGCCCGCTACGGTCTCGCTTTGCCCGGCTGCCTGCTGGCCGGCTTCGGTCTGCGTTCCGAGGCGCGGAGACTGGATCTGATGCGCATCCCTCGGGGGCCGGAGCTTCTGCTGGCCGCCGGCGGAGCGTTCGCGCTGGACGCTTTCCTCGAGGGGCTGCTCGTGCCCGAGGTCCCCCTGTGGCCAGCCTCCAAGGTCAGTGCCGAGGCGTTTCTTCGATTGACCGGGGTGCCGGCTGTCGTCGTGGAGACCGTGCTGGGATTCGGAATCGCGGTGGTCGTGATTCAAGCGCTGTCGGTGTTTCGAGTGGTGACTGCGCGGCGCGTGGACGTCCTGATGCGAGAAAGGGCCGCGGGTGAGGAGCGGGAGCGCATCGCGGCGGAACTTCACGAGGCGATCGTGCAGAAGCTGTTCGGGGTGGGCTTGGAGGTCCACGGTGCCGCCCGGCGTGGGGACACCGCCGGACTGGAGGGCGTTGCGGAGTCATTGCGAAGCATCGTTGCCGACGTCCTGACCCACGCCGAGGAAGGACGCCGCGAGGCAGCCATTCGGACGCCCGTTCTTGGAGCGCAACCCGATGGGGGGTTGGCCGCCGATGCCCGTCCCGCTGAGGGGTTGGCCGCCGAGGGCGAACCGACCGACTCATAGTGGCTGGCTTCCCCGCACCGGTTCCGTCCTGCCCTGCATCCAACCCCGGGTCTGGCGCTGTGCCCCCCGCGCGGGCAACAATGCCTCCAGTGAACGTCGCGGTCATGGGGGGTATCCCGGTGGAACTTTCGAGTGTGGCGATCGACAAGCCCGAGGACGTCAACCTCATCTTCGGTCAGGCGCACTTCATCAAGACGGTGGAGGACCTGGCCGAGGTCATGGTGGGAGCGGTCCCCGGTGTGCGCTTCGGGGTGGCTTTCTGCGAGTCCTCGGGGCCCCGGCTCGTGCGTCACACGGGCAACGATGCCGAACTCGAGCAACTGGCGGTGAAGAACGCGCGCGCGATCGGCGCGGGGCACACCTTCCTGTTGCTGATGCGCAACGCTTTCCCCGTCAACGTCCTGAATGCCGTCAAGGCCGTCCCCGAGGTCTGCTCGGTGTACGCGGCGACCGCCAACCCTCTCAACGTCATCGTGGCCCAGATAGGCGAGGGCCGGGCGGTGTTGGGTGTGGCCGACGGCGGTGCCCCCCTCGGCGTGGAAGGCGAGGAGGAGATCGCCGAGCGCAAGGCCCTGCTTCGCAAGTTCGGCTACAAGGCCTAGGAGCCTGCTGATCTTCTGGCCCTTTTCCTGGCACGGGAGGCATGCGCCGAGGAAGAGTCGCATGACCGTGATTCTTCTTCCCCCGCGAACTGAAGACAGTCCGCTCGATGATCGCGATCTACTGTCGTGGAAATCACGGAACGAAGCCAGGCTTGTGCACCGACTGCCCGGCCTTGTGGAAGTACGCCCGGCAGCGGGTCGAGCGTTGCTCGTTTCGCGCCGACAAGCCCACCTGCGCAAGTTGCCCCGTCCACTGCTTCAAGCCGGCCATGCGGGAGCGAATCCGCGAGGTCATGCGCTACGCCGGACCACGGATGCTGTGGCGTCACCCCATGCTGACGTTTTTCCACTTCGTGGACGGCAAGAGGCAGACTCCGAAGTCCGGACACTGAGTGCGTGCGCGGTCGGCGCCTCAGCATTCCGTTGAGCCCGGCCATCCGCCTGTGGCCTGTTGGTTGACGCGGACGGGTTGGCGTATCTGAAGCATCGGAAGCATCTCGTCCTCGCTCGCGCCGCCCATAGCGTTCAGCGTCTTCGCGGGCGCATACTCAACGGAGGTATAGCCGCCACGGAGTCAGCCGTCTTCACGGGGAGAATCGGAGAGCAATGACGCGGCAAACGAGTGGGCCAGCACAACCCGCCGGCGAAGAGGTCCGCCTCGCGTTGCTGGCATCCATCGTCGAGCACTCCGACGACGCGATCATCAGCAAGACTCTGGACGGGATCATCACCAGTTGGAACCCAGCCGCCGGGAGGATGTACGGGTACACGGCCGAGGAGATCGTGGGTAAGCCCATCTCGCTGCTCAGCCGCCAGGACCGCGCCGATGAGATGGTCGACATCCTCCAGAGGATCCGAGACGGCCAGCGGGTCGACCACTACGAGACTGTGAGGGTCAGGAAGGACGGAAGCACGGTCACGGTGTCGCTAACCGTGTCGCCCGTCCTGGATTCCAGAGGCAGGATTACCGGCGCTTCGAGCATCGCCCGGGACGTCACCGAGCGCATGCTTGCCGACGAACATGTCCGCGCCGCATCCCAGTACGCCCGTAGCCTGATCGAGGCCAGCCTCGACCCGCTGGTCACGATCAGTCCCGAAGGCAAGATCACCGACGTCAACGAAGCCACCGTGAAGGTGACCGGCGTC
>Ga0265292_1000935_pt1 | contig 30604 bp, 33 predicted proteins | sample Munlanlewell296A_FD_189080 | JGI IMG/M metagenome (GOLD analysis project Ga0265292, IMG submission 189080) | Leachate microbial communities from a municipal landfill in Southern Ontario, Canada - Leachate well 296A | ecosystem: Engineered > Solid waste > Landfill > Unclassified | place: Canada... | reverse complement strand
GGGTGCAATTGGTGACCGATCCCGGGTTGTTGATTTCGGCCCAGGTTGGACGCACCCGTGATTTTGGGGTGGCGGCGGGCTGCGCCCAAAACCGGATCCGATTGCTCTACGTTCCTTCTGCTGCGGACGTTAGGGTGGGGGACAGCGTAGTTACCAGCGGCCGCAGTGATATTTTTCCCGCCGGCATATTAATTGGTAAAGTTGGCAAGGCGGACAAAAACAACTATGATCTTTTTCAGACCATATCCATCAATCCGGCCGTGGATCCAGCCAAATTGGACATTGTGTTTGTGGTCCGGAGCAATTGATGCAAAACTTCAAGTTGTTTTTGTGGTTGTTATTTTTCTTTCTGTTGCAAAGTGTCATTTTGCCGCGTTGGGCCGTGCTGGGCGTTAAGCCCGACCTATTTTTTGTTATATTGGTGATGGTGGCGTTTACCCAAGGCATTTTGCCCGGCATAATTTTCGGGATGTTTGCGGGCCTTTTACAAGATTTTCTTTCATCCGGCCTGTTTGTGCATACCATCGGGCTGGTGGTCTGGGCGTGTGTCGCCTCGACAACCCACCAAAGTTTAGCGGGAGAGGGTGTTTTTGGTTTGTTAAAATTAGTGGCTTTACTGACTCCCTTGTATAATATTTTTGGTTTTCTCCTGCTGATCTTGATTTATCATTATTCTTTTACGGCGGGTTCAATGTTTTTCATCGTCGTGCTTTCCACAATTTTCAATGTGCTGGCGGCAGGTTTGATTTTTCCAATATTGTCCCCTTACCTTTTGCCGGATGGATTCCGGGTTGCTAAAAAAGATGTGATTACTTACTTTTAACGGGCACGGTTTTGGTGCGGTTAGCGCGAGGGCGCATAATAATATGGACAGAGAAACACAGTTTAGGATTTTCACCGGCATCTTGGTCGGCGCTTTTTTAATCCTGTTTTTACGCCTGTTCCAGCTGCAAATCATAGAGGGTCCCAAATATTCCCTGCTGGCGGAGGAAAACGCCGCCAAGGTCATCCCGATCTTTGCTCCGCGCGGTATTATTTTTGACCGCAACGGGAAAGTGATCGTGGCCAACCGTGCGGTTTTTGCGGTTTATATCCTGCCCAGCTCACTTCCCAAAGACCAAAATCGGGCGCAGGGTGTAGTCAACCGGCTAGCGGGGGTCGTCAATGTTTCCTCGGTAGCAATTTGGCAAAAAATTAATAAAAATCGGTTCCGCCCGTTTGAGCCGGTTTTGATAAAAGATCGTTTAGCTCCAGAAATGGTTGCCCGCCTGTCCGAAATGAGACAGCGTCAGGAAGGTATGGTGGTCCGCTACCGCCCAGTACGCTTTTACCCTTACGGCAAATTGGCGGCGCATGTTTTGGGCTATGTAGGGGAAATTGAGCCGGCGGAATTAAACCGTCTGCACGAGCGCGGGTTTAAAATGGGGGACTTTATCGGCAAGGCCGGCGTGGAAAAAAATTATGATGCGGTCTTGCGCGGGGTGGACGGCGGCCAAAAATTTGAGGTGGATGTACGGGGTAATCCCGTGCGGATGGTATCTTCCTCCGATCCTGTGCCCGGGAATGACTTGTATCTGACACTTGATATCGAACTACAAAAAGCCGCGGAAGAGGCCTTTGATGGACTCAATGGCGCCGGCGTAATCCTTAATCCCAAAACCGGTGAAATTTTAGCCATGTTGAGCCGGCCGGTTTTTGACCCGCAGATTTTTGCCGAACCGATTGATGCCGCCACCTGGCGTGAAGTGAACCGGGTCCGCTTTCCATTCATGAACCGTGCCTTGAGCGCTTATCCTCCGGGATCAACTTTTAAGTTGATTACATTGTCGGCCGTTTTGCAGGAAAAACTGGTCAACCCCAGAGAAATGTTCCACTGCCCGGGTTATTTCCGCCTGGGACAAAGGGTGGCAAAATGCTGGAGGACTTTTGGCCATGGCATGCTTTCTCCCCTGGAGGCGCTGGTTTGGTCCTGTGACGTGGCTTTTTACGAAATGGGATTGCGGGCGGGCGTAGATTTGATGGCCAAATATGCCGGTTATTATGGCCTGGGAGAAAAAACCGGCATTGACCTGCCGGGAGAAAAAGAAGGCCTGATGCCAACGGAAAAATGGAAAAGAGATTATTTGCACCAGCCCTGGTTTAAAGGCGATACCATCAATGTTGGGATTGGGCAGGGATACGTGCAGGTTACGCCTCTCCAGCTGGCCCAGGCCTACGCCGCCATAGCCGTGGGCAAGCGTTACCGCCCGTTTGTAGTGTCCAAGGTCGTGTCGCGCCGCGGGCGGGAGTTATTTAAAAATGAAATCAAAATGGTTTTTTCTCTTCCTTTAAGCCGGGATAACCAGCTGAAAATTAAAGATGCTTTGTGGAATGTAGTGAAACGCGCCACCGGGGTGGCGGCGTATGTTCCGGGACTGCCGGCCGGAGGCAAGACCGGCACCGCCGAAAATCCGGGCCTACCGCATGCCTGGTTTGTATGCTTTGCGCCGGTGGATGATCCGGAAATCGTGGTAGTTAGTTTTGTGGAGCACGGCCAGCATGGCGATCAAGGTGCGGCGCGCATTGCCGGCAAAATTTTGCAATGGTACAAAGAACACCGCCTGACCAAAAAATACCCCGAAGAGCCGCGTAAACAGCAGTATATTTTGCACGGGACTTACCCGGAGCCGTATTTTCCAAAACCAGTTACGACACCCTAAAATTGCGCTCCCCAAATTATGGTTTGACGCTTTTCACATATGTATGCTAAAATAACCACGTTTTTAAGGAGATAAAAGTTGGAAACACTTGAATTAAAAGCAAAGGCACGGACAGAAAGAGGCAAGCGGGTAAAAAAAGTGCGGGCCCAGGGCCTGATCCCGGCGGTGGTCTATGCCCCTAAATTTGAAGAATTGGTGGTGGCGGTGGAGGCCAAGGCGTTCCGTAAAGTGATTGCGGGGGGGGCCGGGACCAACGTTATCATCAACTTAAAAGTTTCAGACGGTGACAAACAGCAGGAATTGCCGGTCATTACTTATGCTATTCAGCGCGATCCGTTGTCTGATGCAATTATTCACGTGGATTTCCGCAAAATCAGCATGACCGAAAAAATTAAGGCCAAGATTCACGTTGAATTGTTAGGCGAGCCGCTGGGAGTAAAAGATGAGGGTGGGGTTCTGGTGCACGGTCTGCGCGAAATCGAAGTGGAATGTTTACCGGGTAACATTCCCGACAAATTTTCAATTGACGTGTCTGAGTTGATCATTAACCATTCGAAGCGGGTTTCCGACTTGGTGGTCCCGGAAGGGGTAACCATCTTAAGCGGCGCCGAAGAATTGATTGCGTTTGTTTCCGCCGCTTCCAAAGAAGAAGCTCCCGTTGCCCCGGCCGCCGAAACCGTTTTGGCTGAAGGTGGAGTGGTTCCTGTGGCAGAAGCCGGCGCGGAAGGCGCGGTTCCTGAAGCCGCCGCCAAGCCCGGCGAAAAAGCCCCCGCCAGGGCGGGGCAAGCTGCTCCTGCCGAAGGCAAAACCGCGGCCAAACCGACTGCCAAAGCCCCCGATAAAAAATAACCTACCTCCCAAAAAAACTACCCCCAAAACTGAAATTTTTTGACCCCGCTGGCGATATATATACGGTGAGAGTTTTAGTTATTCGTGCAGCGGGAAAAAGTTAAAATAAGAAACGGAAGAACAATCAAGGAGGAAAAATTATGACAGCACCAGTGGCACCTGCCGCAGAGAGAGCAGTAAGAGCGCCAAGCCGAGCCAGAGTGTGGGCGCATAGGTGGTCTCCGACGATAACGTCGGCCGCATTGCTTGGGGTAGGGGCAATTGGCATTGCCTTGTCTAAAGGATGTCCGCGATCAACAAATTGTCCGCCCGTCGTGGAAAAAGCGCCGGCGATTGATTGTCATAGTTTTGCACAGGTAAGAGATGTTTTTCCTCGTTTGACAGAAGGCGGATTTCACTCTTTAGTACAATTAAAAGCGCCGCCGGAAGTTATTAAAGAATTAAGCGCGGACAGTACTAATGCTGACAGGATACGTGCCTGGACGGAGATAGCCCCATTGGTATGGCAATTACCTGAAGGCGTTTCTGCGAGAGATTTCGCAATAAAATTAGTTGAAGGTAATTTTCCTGCGGATAAATTTGCCATGCGGCCCAGTCCTCTAAATGACTTGACCGGAGCTCCTAGTGACTGGCAAACATCGGTCTCTCCCATATTTCCTTGCCTTGATGTAGTTGAATTGGTTGTGCCGTCGCTTAGGGATGTACTGCCGCCGGTTCCGGTAACGCAGAGGACAGTTACAGGGACAGGAAGGGGTGGAAAAGGGGGGACAGGTGGCGGAACCGTTACCGTTACCGCGCCAACGTATTGCTCCTCTTTATTACAGTGGGGGTTTACTCAACCTGTTGTTGATGCCTGTGACCTGGATTGCACGGCAGTAAAATATCCTGATCCTAAAATGCGCGGTAATTGTAAGCTTGCTTATAAAACAGGGGACAAATAGTAATATTGAAAATGTTGTTATATTATTTTGTATTATTAGGATAGAAAAATGGAACTAGCATTAGTAAATCGTATCCCCATTAGCGGAATGGCGCCAGCTAACGCAAATGCCGTGCATCAGTTTATTCTGCTGGCAGATATAAACCATTATATTTCAGTGCGTGTTAGTCAGCTAGATTTGGCGACACAAGATCTTGTAAATTCGCAAGGATTGGATGCGGCTTTTGATTCGGTTGGTAGTGTTATACTTGACTCTACTCAGCAAGATTTAATAGCAGCAATTTTTTCAAAACTTTCAATTTCTTCTGCGGGCCCTAAAACGAAGAATTTTTTTGCTAAATTGTTGCCACCCAAAGTAGGGGACAAGACAGGGCGAGATTTACAGAAAGCTTTATCTGTAGTTGATCAATTAACTTTATCCGCATTGGGTATTAGTGATCCTAGTAAACAGGCCGATTTGGATAAAATTAAATCAGCAATGAAACAGATGCTGATTTTAAAAGATATATTGAATTATCAAAATGCGGTGCTAAGTGATGCCAATGATATTAGCGATGGCATAATTGCTGTTGCAAATGCAACCGGCATTGACTCGGCGAGTGATAAATTATTACCAGCCTGGGCTTTGATTCGCAACGATGCAGCCATAACACAAGTTACAAAAAACCACTTTGATATTTCTGGCGCTGGGACTAAGCCATTGCAAGCTCAAGTAGTTTCCCGGACTTTACCATTAAAAAGCTCAAACCTTGATTACGAATTGGCATATTACGCCTGGGTTAATAATGGTGTTCCTTCCCTTTCTGAGCTTGGCGATAAGTTTGGGAAATTTGTGAACACTACATTTAATATTGCGGTTGGCACAAATGCTAATATAAGTATTCAAAAAATAGAATTGGCGGATCGCGATGTCGAGAAGAGGGTAATTTTTAATCTCGGCGACAAAGAATTTTCTTTTAATTTATCTGAAGAATTTGCCTCGGTGCCCCAAAGTGAACGCGGCAATATTACTTTTCAATATTCAAACGGTGGCAGACCTTGGCAAGATTTAGGGCCGGGTGTTTTGGTGGATACGGCATCTACTGGCACGAAAACGATTACTCTTCGAGCTAAGTGGAATGGTTGGGTTATTCAACAGCAGCAATTAACCATCAATGTCATAGCCCCGCCACAAATAACGTTGCTGGCCGTGGCGCCTTCTCCTGAACCCATCGCTCGCCCGGGTAATGGTTTTACCGATCTTCTTGGCACGTCATTGCGGCAGTTGGATGTTACGGATCCTAATTTATTTCTTAAATTCACTGCATTAGAAAATAATCTTGACCCGACCCGCACCGTTGCTGGCGCAGATTCTGAATTTGGTTCGCGTCTGCGCGTGGGCGTGAACGGGACAAATTGGAATGGTACTCCAACCAGTTACTATCTCATGCGGCAATCCGAGTCATTTTGGGGTTTGCCCGACATCGATGGTCAGCTTTTATTTACCGTACCAATTGGCAATGATGTTGGTAACGATATTGATAAAAGTCGAGACGGTATTAAAGTTGATCGCAAAGCATTTGCAACCTTTTCCGGGGGCGTGTATGGATATATAAGAGATGATCAATCTGCCTATGGCGGCGGCAGTTTGCGTCTGTCTAATGCTTTGCGGGTTGGCGAAAAAGAAAGATTTTCCTTTGCGCGTGATTTGTCGGTGCGGCTTGGCCAACACACATTTAGCAGTGATTACCCTTCTGTTTTTGTCCCATCTGAAAATGTTTTCCGGCTGGAATCTCACTGGCTAATGGGATTGCCGGAATGGTCATTTGGTCCGGAGTTTATGCACGAGGGTGGCATGCAGGTGGCGGATATTGTTCTTGAGGGAGAAACACCGGAAGAAACGCCCGTTTCACGCCAATCATATTTGGGTAAAAGCGTGATTGATTTTGGTCCGATGGGTGTTCCGATTAAAGTGGATTTGCACGGTGGATGGAGGCGGATTGGGGGCTACGAGGGGTTAAACGAGTTTAACGCTTACGGGCAGGAATCTGGTTCGGGTGGACAAACTTCCAGCGAATTTACTGTCCCGGCGGTCTGGCATAGTATTTTTAGCGGGGTTTTGGAAACAAAAATCCCTATCAATCCTTCCTTGTGGCCGTGGTTAAGTTCGGTGGGTGGTGGAGTCATTGGCTTTATGGAATTAGATGAAGCGGGCAATCCGTATTCCCGGGTTTTGGGCGGCTATCTTGGTGTGGGTGATGAAAATCTCCTGCGGTTGAGTATCCAGTCGGGCAGGCAATTTGAAGGTCAGGGTATTCCGCAATACGATTGGATGGATCTGGGGGCGCGGCTAAGAGTGCCGGTGACGCCAAAATTGTGGAGTAAAAAAGGAGTTGTGCCGGCTTTGGAGTTGTATGGCAATAGACGTCAAATTTCAATCAGCGGTACGGGATCCAGCCAGGGGCGCAACGAAATGGAATTGGGCGGTAATTTGGTGTTCAGCGTGGATCGGCCCGATAGAGGCAGGACTTTTTCTTATGCCACCGGCAGTCCCATTCCTGTTCTGTCCCAAAAATTAACCGTAAGCGAAGCTGGGACGCTTGAATATCTGGCTTTAACCAAAAAAGAATTAATTAGAGCGGGCTTGGATAGTGAATTTGATTTATCGAAGTTAACATTACAAAGTGAACCTGCTGGAATGCCTTTGGCTTTATCTGCCGATCGACCCATTGTGATACCTAAGCTTCTGGCTTTTGATGTTTCAAAATTGCCAAATATAAAGGCCTTTTTAGAAGATGATAACAGCCCAAGGAAAACCTCTTTTACTTTACATTTAGTGTCTGGCAACACAGAATTCACCGAAATTCAGGTGACCATCGTAAAATCTAAAAAAAAAGACTAGCTGAAGCTGGTCCAGCGCTTTCGGCCCCGCCGCCAAAAGTGTTTTCTCCTCCGACACTTAACAAACAATCCAAACTAGGGAAAGTTAGAGTTGATCGCGACCTTATCCCTATGACTTCCATTGCTTTTTCCAAAAAAGAGTTTGCTGCCCTGGGTGTGGATATTGACAGCATGGATATTACAAAAATTTCATTAAGGGATCCTTCCAAACATGTTGGGGCAAAATTTGTTACAAAAACAGACATATTTGGGAAAATTCATTATGAACTAATATATTTGCCCGAGTTTGATGAGGCCGCCGGCGGAAGAAACTTTTTAGCATCGCCAGATAAATCGGCTGATTTTGATTTACAGTTTGTTGCTTATGATGATTCCGCTGGGGAATGGGTGCCGCGCGAAAATACTGGTAGCATTCAACTTACTGTCAAAAAAACCAACCGGTACGCCCGCAGCGTGGATAGAATCAACAGAAAGATCGAAAAATTTACGGCAAAAAAATCACGCCAGCCGCACGCGGCGGCGGCGCCGGATGGTCTGACAGGGTGGGGTAGATTTCTGAATGCGTTGCATTTACGCCGAAAACCCAAGACCGCCCCGGCCGCCAAAACCGAAAGTGTAGAGTTTAAAAAAATCGAACAAACCTATACATTTCAACTACCGGCCAGGGGACTTATCCCCAATTGGCAACAATTTGCCAGGTGGGAAATTACTCACGCAGACGGCACGCCGCTAAACGATGCTGAAAAAAATGCAATATCTTTGCCGCAATTGCTGGACGATACAGGACAGCCGGTCCAATTTAGCCGTGGACTTAGGAATATTAAATTTCGCGTTTATTATAACCCGCTTAATCTCCATGACCAGGTTGTAATCCCTTTTGACGGTCAGGGCCCAGCGTACTACACTTTGAAATTTTTTGATTCAGCCGCGGATACATCTTTAAGGAAAACCTGGGATATAACGGTTAAAAAAAGCGGCAAACTAAAACGGATGGAAAGGCGCGCACAAAGGGAGGCGGAAAGGGCGGAGTCGCAGACGCGCGCGAAAGATTTAAGTAAACCACCTGAATCAACCATTCCATATTTTTCCTACGATCAACTTTTTCCTGAGAATTATGAAGATGCCCCCAATATCACTTACGGGACAAAAGTAATGCTGCCTTATGTTTTGCCGACGGAAGTTAGGGTCACGCCGGCGGGGCGGGTAATATTTGACCCAACGCGATTCAAGATAGAAAAATTATTTTATCGTGTCCCTAAAACTCGTTACGATTCCTTATTGAAAATATTAGAAGTATATTTCGATACGCGCGACATAAATTTAGCAGAACTACGCAGATTATGTCCCTATACTGGGGATCGGTTTGATTTGACGATTGCAAGTTACCAGGGACAGGGAGGGGACGCACAGCCGATTGGTATTAGTAAAAGCATTGCTATTTTGGGTGTACCGGATGCAGCAACTGTCTACCCGGATTCAGATAAAAATGCCGGGGCGCTGACACCTGATCAGCCAATTATTTTAAATGCTTCTACTGAGATATTATTGGCTCCTAATTCTCCTTTCGTAGTCGGTCGACTGCGGTTTAATCAGAACGAGCATTTTCAATTATTTCTGACGGCAGCCGATCCCGCCAATCCGGTTCACTTGATTGTGGGGGGCGAGGGTGTTCAGTATGAATATTTGCCGGCGGCGGCGGGGGCCGGTAATCCGGCAGTCCGGATGTCGGGGAAAAATTTTGTTTTAGCCATAAACAACCCTTCGGTTTTGGGCGTTAATTCGCGAGAGGCTTTTGATCGATTGAAGGTACGTGGTTTTAGCCTCGGTGTCGATCGGGTGATTGGGAAAGATGATGTTTTGACTGTGTTTGTTGCTCCCCAAGCTTTGGAAAAACTGCAGTTTACTTTTGAATATACGCCGATGGAAAACGGCCGGCTTTTAGATGGCCAAAAATTCACGGCTTCTGATTCACTGCAGATAATACCATAATTCCTTTGATGCAAATTTATTGCGACCGCAAAAAAACACCCCAAAAACTGCAATTTTTTTTGCTTTTATGCGATAAGAAAGTACTATGAGCATACCGAATGTGTCAATTTCACCAACCCATATCCCGTTATATAACTCTGCAAACTTATTTGGTTTAAATAATACCAGCGGGCCTTCCTGCCCGGATTTTCCGGCCGGGAATGCGGTTGATGTATCGGTGGATGTAGGCAGAGCCATTGCGGGCACGCCGTTGCCTGACAGAGACAATTACTTTGAGTATCAGCGCACCCAGGGAGCGGTACGGGGATTAAGTGTGGCGGGCGACTTAAGTGTTGAAACCGCAACTGCCGGTAATTTTGGCGTTTTGGTAGATTTGCAAAACATATCTTATGATGGGACCAGCGACAGCGGCAGTTCTGCACAACAAGTTATTGACCAGCGTTTTAATGCGGAAGGTGCCGCATATTGGGAGTCATATCCCAGGTTTGCTTCGGTGACACTTGATTACCGGTATTCCGCGGCGCACCCGCAGTACCCGACTTTGGTTAATCCGTATGCAATTGGCAATTCGTTGGGTGCGGAAGCCAGGGTTGGCGCGGATGCATTTGCGGGGGTGGGGGGATACTTTGATGGGGGAGCAATTGCTTATGATTATATTGAAGGAGCTGAAGCGTATGGTGGCGCCGGTGGTGGAGGTTTGCCGCCGGAAAATCCCCGTTCTACTAATGGTTATCATTTGCAGTTTCAAGGTGGTTTTCCGCTGGTTATTGGTAGTGCTTTTTCGCTCTTTTCAAAACTCAGGTATATTCCGCAAAAAGTTGTTGAACAGGGCGAAAATTCCTTTAGCGCTTTTGGCGATGAAGCGACGGCGGCCAATGGTACCAATTCTGAATTGTATACGCAGGATTATTGGGTGCACACAATTCAGGTGGGGCTGGTTGCCGCGATGCGTCGCCACGAAGCTGGGTTGGAGTTTATCTGTCAAAGCCAAACTGCAGTGGAGCACGATCATGCCGATTGGATGTTGGCGGCAACCTATGAGCCGGCGGACCCCAGGGCTCGCTGGAAGATTCCATCGGCACGTTTTTATTTAGGCCAGCGTTATCCAAACAATGAACCATATTGGACGCAGGGTGTAATTTTGCAAACCCGTGATTTATTGCCTTTTTCCATAACCGGCACTAACGTTACCCCGCATGCTGGGCTGGATATTTCTTCTTTTTTCCGGCGCGAATACGGCATCAACAGCTGGTATTTGGGGTTGGTTTTTAGTGCAGGTGGTGCGGGCAGAACGCTTTTGTGATAAAATAACTCCATTAATTTATTAAGGAGTTATCTGTGGCGGAAGGGAATGTGTCCGGCGGTGGAGTCCACCCCGGTAAACCCATAATCTGGCCGACCGGAAAATCCAGCTCGTCTTCTGTCCAGCCGATTTCATCTGAGCAGGTAGCCGAAGCGGGCGGATCGCGGGCCAGCGTTTCCACCGGCAAAACCGGTGCGGCGCAAGCCACCCAGCAAGCGGGCGCTACCCAGGCCGGCGCTACTACCCAACCAGCGGTTACCCGTCCAACTCCCACCATTTCCCGTCCGCAAACCTTGCAAGATATTTCAGCCCTGCTTTTGTCCAATAACATACCCGATACCCCTGCCAACCGCAGCCTGGCGATGCAAATGTTAAACCGCGGATTTGAATTATCGCGCGCCAATATCCTGAGCGTGCTTTCAAATTTGGAAGGCACTAATAAAAGCCAGGGAGCAATTGATTCGGCGTTGGTCATGCTGGCCAAGGAGATTGATTCCCAGCCGGGCATGAAACTAATTACCCAGCAGCTGCAAAACAGTCCGCAGATGACCGGCCAATTGAGCGCGCTGGGTCAAGAAATGGCGACCACAATCGGTGTGATGAAAGCCCTGACCTTATCCGGTGTCGCGGGAAAACTGGCCGAAATTTTTTCTCAGTTTGAAAAAGAAATTAACGGCTTATCGGACCGTTATAAATTTACCGGCGATGGCACCTTAACGCGCGAAGAACTGGCCAGCAGTTTGCGCGCGGTAAAAGCGTTGTGCGAAAGTGTTGAGGGGCAAATGGGCCAAGCCGGCAAGGCCGACCAGACCGGCCAGGATGCCTTGCGCGCTTCACTTAAAAATATTATCAACCAGGCCAACGCCGCGCTGGAAAATATCACTTCCCAAGCCGTTTTAAGCCGGCCCACCGAGCGGCCGGAAAATAATTATGTGCTCTACAACGTTCCTAACCCGGCGGTCACGGGAGAAGATGTGGTAATCCAGGTGCGCCGCGACGGCTCCGGTCCCAAGGCCGAAATCGACGCCCAAAAAACCCAGATTAACCTGTCGATGGGAACCAAAAACCTGGGTAAATTTTACGTTTCGATGTCAGTGCGCGAAGTCAACGCAAAGAAAAATGTCACCGCCATTTTTAATACCGAAACCGAGGAAGCCAAAGAAGCCGTGGCGCAAAACTCCGGCGATTTCTTGAAAAGCATGGCCGAAAAAGAATGTATTGTCACTTCGTTCCACGCGATAAAAAATCCAAAGGTGGCGGTGATTGATTTTTATCTGCCTACGGTAGGGCTGGATGATTTGATGAAAATTGATGTGCAAGCGTAGCGAGCTTCCGGCGCGGAGCTTTGAGCTCTGAATTAAGGATTTATATGGCTGAAGAAGAAAAAAAAGTTTTTGAAGAAACCGCAGCCGAAAAACTGCCGGATGATTCCGCCAAGCACCGCGCCGTTGCTTTGCGCTACAATGTGGACAAAGACAAAGCGCCGCTGGTTTTGGCAACTGGGCGGGGTCCGATTGCCGACGAAATTGTCCGCTTGGCCGAAGAAAATAAAATTCCCCTCTACGAAGACCCGGACCTGGCGGCATTGCTGGGAAAATTAGAGTTGGATTCCAATATCCCGTCGGAACTGTACGTCATGGTGGCGGAGGTCTTGTTTTTTGTTTACAAGCTGGATCGTATGGCGGAAAAACGTGGAAAACTTCTCTCAAAAATCCGCGAAGAACAAAAAAATAAATCCGGCGCGTAGAGCTTAAATTCCTCTTAATAATAATTGTTTTTTTTAGCTCTGGTGTTATAATAAAAAAACCACGGGATTGGTGGAGGAGGTTTAAGTGAAAGACCGGATATTAAGGATCAGCGGAGCCGATCTGGAAGTTTCTGACGAGCGCGTCAAAGCGCTGGTCAATGACATGGTTAATGCCAAGACCCCGGCTTACCAGAAAAGTGAAATTGTTACCCGTGCTTTCCCCATCGAATTACAATCTGCCATCGACCGGCAAAGCATGCGTTCTTCAATGGGGGCCATGGAGCCCAAAATCGAAGGAACTTTTTATAGCCACATTAAGGGCTCGCTGATAAAAACGGGGGGAAAGCTTGACGTAGCACTGGGTGGCGACGGTTACTTGGTGGTTGAAGGCAGTAATAGTGGAATGAATAATGAAATGTATACCCGCGACGGCCGGTTTACGGTTGACACCCAGGGAAATTTGTTGACGGTTGCGGGCAATTATAAGGTTATGGGGCAGAACGGTCCCATAACTTTAGATTTGTCGGAAAACGTTACAATCAATCCGGAGGGTAAAATTATGGTGGACGGGGAAGAGGTGGCAATTTTAAGGGTGGTTAATATTGCCAATACGGGGGCCTTGCAGCCGGTTACCGGAAGTTTCTATAAGGCCGCCCCAATTGGGGCTGAAATTTCCGAAGATGCTAACCCGCAGGTGATCCAGGGTTATATCGAAACCTCCAATGTTTCGGTGGTTGACCAGATGATGGACTTGATTTTTTTGAGCAAAAAGTACGGGCTTTCCACCAAAGTAGTTCAGTCGCGGGATGTGGATTTGTCTGCGGCATTGAAGATGGGGGAGATGGGACAGTAAAATAAAAGGAGGCATCTAATTATGTTCCAGCCACTTTATGTCGCCGCTACCGGTCTAGATTCTTTTGAGCAGGAAATGTCTTCCATTACCGATAATTTGGCCAATGCCAGCACCGTGGGTTTTAAGGCCAGCCGGACCGAATATGAGAGTTTGGATTATATTGAAAGAACCTTCCAGGATCAGTTGACCCAAGCCATGGCCCAACAGGAAATTAGCGGGCAAAATATGCCGATCCAGGTTGGCACCGGGGTGCGCGTGATTGGGACGCCGAAAAATTTTACCCAGGGAACAATCGAAATTACCTCCAATCCGCTGGATTTGGCAGTGCAGGGAGAAGGATTTTTCCGGGTAAAATTGCCGGACGACACCACGGCCTATACGCGCGCCGGAAATTTCCACATGGATAACGAGGGCAATATCGCCGATCCCAACGGGCATTTGCTGGCGCCGGAGCTGGTTATTCCGGAAGGGGCCACTGCAATTATTATCAAAAAAGACGGCACGGTATGGGTCAATGTCAACAACGAAAATACGGCTACCGAGATTGGCCAGATTACCATTGCGCGTTTTACTAACCCGGCGGGGTTGGAGGCGTTGGGGCAAAACCTCTTCCAATCCACTGCCGCTTCGGGGGATGCCATCGTGGGTAACCCTACCGAAGAAGGCTTTGGGGCGGTGGCTCAGTATTCGCTGGAAGCTTCCAATGTGGATGTCATTTCCGAAATGATGCGGATGGTTATCGTGCAGCGGGTTTTTGACACGGTTACCAAAGCGGTGCAGTCCTACGAAGCCATGTTGACTTCACTGCAAAATATGAAGCAATCTTGAGCCGCAAATAAAGGAATGATTTTGAGAAAGTTAATAGCAGTTTGGGTTGCGGCGGGTTTGTTTTATTTTGGGATGTCAGCTTTTTTTCCTGTTCCCGTCTTCTCTGCTTCGTCTTTAGAAATAGAAAAACAAATTAAGGCCGTGGTCTGGTCTGCGGTGGTCGAAAAATATCCAGAATATAAAAACGATGAAATCAAAATCAGCTTCAGCTTGGCCGACAATATCTTTTCTGCGCTGGCGGACGAAACTAAGGAATTTACTTTCAAAGTGCTGGAGCTGTACCCGCGCGGCCAGCTCTTGGGCAAGGTGACGGTGCCCGTCCAGGTTTTCCAAAACGGGCGGCCGGACACAAAAATATATTTGAAGACCCAGGTGGAAATTTATCGGCCGGTGGTGGTCGCCAGCCGGATGTTAAAAAAACAAACAGTTATTGAGGATGCGGACTTAGTTCTGCGGCGAGTGGATTTAGTGCGCATTGCCAAAGATTTTTTTACCCAAAAAGATGAGTTGCTAGGTTGCGAAACAAAAACTATAATTAGATCCGGTATGCCGCTCCTGTCGTGGATGGTGCGGCCGGTGCCTTTGGTATATCGCGGAGATATAGTAAAAATTAAGGTGGTACGCGGGCTGGTCCAGGTTGAAGTTATGGGAAAAGCGCTCTCTGACGGAAAGCTGGGCACAAAAATAAAGGTGCGGAGAGCTGACAATAAGCAGGAAATTGCGGCGGTGGTGGTGGGGACGGCTGAAGTAGAAATTAATTAATCGTGGAGATGGATTAAAATGTTCAGGGAAATGTGCCGGGCCAAATTGCATCGTTTGACTGTAACCGAAACCAACGTAAACTACGAGGGCAGCATCACCATTGACCGCCGGCTTTTAGCTGCGGCGGATATCTGGCCGATGGAAAAAGTTGCGGTAGTCAATGTCAACAATGGTGCGCGTTTTGAGACCTACGTTATTCCGGGGGCTGCCGGGGAAGTTTGCTTAAACGGAGCGGCGGCACGCTTAGCGGTTGCGGGCGACTTGATTATTGTAATATGTTATACTTTGCTCGAAGAAAAAAAGGCCGCAAAACTAAAACCCAAAATTGTTTTAGTGGGCCCAAAAAATCAAATTAAAAAAAGTAGTTAGGGGAAAAAATGAAAAAGGCCTGGTTTTTGGTTCTGGCTTTTATCCTGGTTTTTTCTCAAATTGCTGCCGCGGATTCAATCTGGAAAAGCGGGGCCAGCACTTCGCCGTACAGCACTTCCAAAATTTATCGGGTCGGAGACCTGGTCTACATCGTAATTTTAGAGTCCAGTTCTGCACTTTCCAAGGCGGGCACCGAAACCAAAGTCAAGGACGAACTTTCTTTGAGCTTGCAGCACACGCTGGATAGTCTGGCGGCGTCAATCCCTACGGATGCTTCCATCGTTCCCAAAATCCAAAACGATTATAAAGGTTCGGGCAACACCACGCGCAGCACCGATATCCAGGCGCGGGTGGCGGCGCGGGTTACTCAGGTTTTGGATAACGGCAATATCAAACTGGTGGGCCATCATGTTGTTGAGGTCAACGGGGAAGAGCAGTCAATTATCATCTCGGGTGTGGTGCGCTCTAAAGATATCAATTCGGCCAATGCGATTTTTTCTTATCAGGTGGCCAATGCCAAAATTGTGGTCAGCGGCTCGGGCATGGTAGCCGAAGCCGAATCTCCGGGATGGATTACGCGGGTTATAAACTGGATATTTTAGTTTAAGGTTCAAAGTACAATGTTGAAAAAAATTTTAATTTTCTTAATAGCAACAACTGCTTTCACAGGGATTGCCTATCCGGCCGCTGTCCCGGTGAAGGTTAAAAATATTTCCCATATTTTGGAAGCCCGCGAAAACCAATTGATGGGGTTTGGTCTGGTGGTGGGGTTGCGCAACACGGGCGATAGTCAGCAGACCGGTTTTACCAAACAGGCGTTGACCAATCTTTTGTCGCGCATGGGAGTAGTGCCGCAGGCGGATGATTTTAAGTCGCGGAATGTGGCGGCGGTTATGGTCACGGCCACTTTGCCGCCTTTTGTAAAGCCCGGCCAAAAATTGAACGTAACGGTTGCGGCCATGGGAGATGCCAGAAGTTTGACCGGCGGTTCTTTGCTGATTACCCCTTTGATGGGTGTGGATGACGATGTTTACGCGGTGGCGCAGGGTAAGGTTTTAATTGGCGGGGTGGGAGAAACCCAGACAATTGTGCCGATGCGGATTGAAAATAGCAATGTGGGAAATATCCCGGGGGGAGCTCTGGTGGAAAAAGAAGTTGCGGTATCGCTTGCGGGAAAACAGATGGTTACCATTGTTTTGGATAAGCCCGACTTTACCACTGCCGTGCGGGTGGCCGATTCAATCAAACGTAACGGCATGGACGCCATTGCCAAAGATGCTGCTACCGTCACCATCCCGTATTTTGAAGGAGAAGACCCGGTCAAAATCATTGCGCGCATCGAAAACTTTGAGGTGGTGCCGGCCACGGTCGCCAAGGTAGTGGTCAACGAAAAAACCGGCACCATTGTCATTGGCGAAGATGTGCGGATTGCGCCGGTGGCGGTTACTTACGGCAACTATACGGTTACCGTGGGCAGTATCAGCTTGTATTCCCAGACCGGTGTGATGGGGACCGATGTTGAAAACGCCACCAATACGGTCCGGACCAATGCGCGGGTAACCCGACCGGCTGGCGAGTTTACCCAGCTGGGCCAAACTGCCAGCTTGGCCGAGCTGGTGGCGGCGCTGAATTCTATTGGAGCTACGCCCAAGGACATGATTGTGATTTTACAGGCAATTAAAGAATCCGGTGCCATGTCGGCGGAGATTGAGGTGATTTGATGGATTATTTTGGCGCTTTAAATCCCATCCAGAGTTTGGGTCCGGAGCTGGCGCGGCAGGCACTGCAAAATGAAACGACCGGCGCGGCGGGCAAAATCGAAGCACAAAAACAGTTCGTTAAAATTTTTGTTAACGAAGTTTTGAAGCAAAGCTTAACCAGCATGGCCAGTTTGGCGCCCGCTGCCGATGATCAGAGTAATCAGTCAATTTTTCCCAGCTTTGATAATTCAGTTTATAATGAAATGCTGGTGGAAGCGGTCGGCAATGAATTGATTGATTCCGGTGCTTTTAAGATTGATCAATTTATTCCCAATACGCAATCCGCAAACTGGAGAGAAGTTGTCACTAGAGCAAAACAATCATGGTTAAATCCGTAAAAGAAAAAAAATCGCCTAAAATGCCCAAAGCCCTGGAGGCCTATATGCCGCTGGTGCATTCCATTGCTTCCATGGTTTCCGGTAAAGGCCTGCCACCCAGTATTGATTACAACGACCTGGTTTCGGATGGCACGGTGGGCTTGATGAAGGCCTGGGGAAGGTTTGATCCCCACCGCGGCGTAAAATTTGAAACCTACGCTTCGTATCGCATTCGCGGCGAGATTTTAGACGGATTGAAAAATTACAACCCGGTTCCTTATCGCGTGCAGGTCATGATCCGTGACATGGCTAAAGGCAAGCCGCTGGGCAAAAGCGAAGAAGATGCCGAAAAAGACGAAAAAATCTTAAGCAAAAAACTCACCGAAGCCGAATTTAAATCGGCTTTAGGCCGCATCAACAAAATTGTCAAGGCCTCGGCGCTGATGTACCTGCTTTCGCTGGAGGGCTTGTCGGAAGAGCACGAAATCCAGGTTTCGACCGAGGGCACCCCCGAAACCGAATCCGAATTTTTGGAAGTCAGAAAAAAATTATACCGTGCGGTTTCAGAACTGCCGGAGCTTGAGCAAAAAGTTATTTTGTTGTTTTATCAGGAAGGGTTGAACCAGAAAACCATTGCGTCGCGCCTGCGCCTATCGCGCAGTAAAGTAAATCGGGTTTTGGCCCGCTCCGTCACGGAGTTACGCAGTAAGTTGGACTAGCCGTAGATATAATTACTGGAGGAAATTAATGACGTACCAGCCAAGCCGGGATGCGATACCGCAGATTGATATTTTTGACCCGACTTTTGACCGGGTTCAGCATGCCATGGAAATGGCTACCCAACGGCAGGCGGTAATTGCGCATAACATTGCCAATGCGGATACGCCCGGTTACCAGGCCATGAAATTTGACGATGAATTGCAGCAGGCGGTTAAACGGCTGGAAAATCCCAGCGTCAACATTGAAGAGGAGATGGCCAGTTTAACCGATAACAGCTTGCGGTATTCTTCTTACGTGAAATTGTTGTCAACCAAATTAAATATCTTAAAGACCATTGCTTCTCAGGGGAGAAAATAAGCCATGGGCTTAAACCAGGCGTTTGATATCAGTGTTTCCGGAATTGAAGCCGCCCGGCTCAAGCAGGAAATTATTGCTTCCAACCTGGCCAACATTGATACTACCCGCACGTCGGATGGCGGCCCGTACCGCCGCAAGACGGTAATTTTAGGGGAAGAACCGCTGAATTTTAATTCGATCTTGGAGCAGGAAACCAAAAAATTATACGGGAAAAAACCCGGCGGGGTAAAAGTGGTGGATCTGGTGGATGACCTGACGCCGTTCATGCGAGTTTATAATCCCGGGCACCCGGATGCGGATGCGGACGGGTATGTGGACCTGCCTAATGTTTCCATGTCTGAAGAAATGATCGATATGGTTTTTACTTCAAAAATGTACCAGGCCAACATTACGGCGTTTAATGCCACTAAAAAAATGGCGCAGGATACATTGCAGCTGCCTTAAAAGGAGATAATTAATGGTTGATCCGATTGGACCGATTACGCAGAAATTAAACCAGGAAGATTTTACCCTTGAAAATGTGGCCGAACCTGCCGCTAACGTTGCGGCCGCCCCCAAAATCCAATTTGAAGGCAACTTATTTGAAGATGTTTTGTCCAAAGCGGTGGAGGCCTTAAACGGTGTCAGCCAGCAGGAAATTTATGCCAACCAGATGATTGACCAGTACACCCGCGGTGAGGTGGATATGGCGGACGTGATGCTGGCCACTTCAAAAATGAATATTATGGTTAATCTGGCAGTTACGGTTGTCAATTCGGCGGTTACATCCTTCAAGGAAGTAACCCAGATGCAAATCTAATTTAAGGATCAGGTGTTATGGCAGAAGAAGCAATCGCGCCGCAGCCGGGCGGAGGCAGAAGAATATTATTTCTCATGGTGGCGGTCACGCTGGTCGTGGCCGTTGGTTTTTTGTTTTTTATTCGTTCTTGCAGTGGGGGAGGGGTAAACCAGAGTTACTCGGTGATCTATTCCCACTTGGAACTTAAAGACGCTTCCAATGTTATCGCCCGTCTCAAAGAGTTAAAAATTCCTTATGAAATCCGGGATAAAGGCACCGCGGTCGCTGTTCCCAAGGTTCGGGCGGATGAGGCGCGGTTGGGGTTGGCGGAAAAAAACCTTCCGATGGGTGGGGCGGTGGGATGGGAAATCTTTAATGAATCAAAATTGGGAGCCACTGATTTTGACCGTCGGATCCAATTAATTCGGGCAATTTCCGGTGAATTGGCGCGCACTATCCGCCGGATTTCTGCAGTGGAAGACTGCTGGGTTCAAATTGTCATTCCCGAAACCCGATTGTTTGAAGTTACCCGGGTTCCGGTAACTGCATCGGTTTTGCTTAAACTAATTCCGGGAGAGCGGCTTTCACCTTCGCAGGTAAACGGCATTATCCATCTGGTAGCCAGCTCCGTCGAAAACCTTGACCCTAAAAACGTAGTGATTGTTGACGATAATGGCCGAATTTTATCTACCCAGCCCCAGGCGCAATCCCAGCCCTACCGCAGCGCCCAGTACGGTGCAGAAGCGGAACAAGAAGTGATCCAGATAAAAAATGAACCGCCAATTATCACGGCCAGCGCCTCAACGGAAGAAGCGGCTTCCCCTGCACAGATTAAGAAGGAAGAAGAATTGAAAAAACGGGAAGAGGCCTTGAGTAAAATGGAACAGGAATTGCAAACCCTGGTTCAACAGGTTTCGCAGGAAGCTAGGCCTAAAATTTTAAGCCCGGAAGAAAAATCTCTTTTGCGGCTCCAGGCCAAACAGGAATACGAAGATCAGCTTAACCAGAAGTGCCAGTTTATTCTGAATCAGTTTTACCCTCCCAATGCGGTCATTGTAAAAGTAAGCGTGGAAATGGTTTTACCGCAGATCACACCAAGTAAAAATCCTAAAGTGCTGAAAGGTAAAAAGCCGCCCCCACCGGCCGCGGCCAAAGAGGGACTGGAAGTTAAGCGCATCCATGCTGTGATCCTGGTGGATAACCGTATGGATTTGAATAAAATACTGAAGAAAACCACCTACACTACTATTGCCTCGGCCATTGGTTACGACAAGAAACGGGGCGATCGAATTTTAATTCGCCGCGTGCCGTTTCATTTTGCCTTGACCCCGTCCACAACTGTCGAGGTGACCGCTCCTCTGCCGCCGGCCAAGACAGGCGTTTCCCGGCTAGGGGAGGATTTTGCGGTGTGGGCCGGTTCGGTTAATTTAACTTGGGCAGGATGCGCAATGGTGGTGGTTTTGTTATTAATATTGATTTTCCGGACGTTTGGGAGAGGCCAAAAGAATAAATTTAGGATTGGTACGCAAGATTTATTAAAGGAAGAAGAAGAAGTTCCGGCGGGCAAAGTTTCTTCGCAGGCAGTCAATACTCTTGAAACGGTTCGTGAAATTGCCCGGAACAACCCGGAAAGGTTAGCCGGTCTCCTTAAAAACTGGCTTTCGGAAGAGGGAGTTGAAAAATAATCATGCCACCGCTTACGGGAAGGGAAAAGGCCACCATTTTTTTGTCTTTATTGGGAGCAGAAACCTCTGCCCGGCTGATGCGTTATTTGCCGCTAGAGCTGGCAGACCTGGTGGCTTCATCCGTCAACCATTTGCCCAAGCCATCGCCGCAGGCCGTGGCTTCAATTTTAGAAGAATTGAGGAGTTTTATTTCCCTGCCGCCGGCACCCGGATCGGTGCCGGTTACTGTGGTTTCTTCCCGCAACAGTCCTGCCGCCGGTATGTATTCCCCGTCGCCGCCTGCCGCACCGCCGCCTCCTCCTGAAAAACCAAAAACGCCGGATGAAAAATTTGAACAGGCCGCGGCCCGGAAGTTAGCCAGCATTTTTCTTTATGAGCGGGCGCAAATTGTGGCCTTTGCCCTGATGTTGATGTCAGCGGAAAAGCAACTGGAAATCCTAAATAATTTGCCCGGACAACGACCCCTGGTTGAAACACTGCTGCGCGACCACCGCCAGAATGGTTTTACGGAAGGGTTGAAGCGCAAGATTATTGATTATGTCGCGGAAAAGTTATAAATAGCATGGGTATCATCAAAAGACAAAATATCCACGAGTCCGGCGAAGTGACGATTCAACCCGGGGCTCTGATCATTGGGCCGGAAGAACGTATCTTATCGGTCCCTTTTGAAGAAGAGACTCTGGCAGAGTTCCCGTCTATCCTCGATGAAAACCTGCCGCCAGGCCGGCCGGTTCCCGGCGCGGTTTTGTCCGAGCGCGCCCAGCATATTTTATCTGCGGTTTCAAATTTGGATGAAGTCAAGACCGAAGCGGCGCAAATTGTTTTGGATGCGGAAGCGGAAGCGTCCCGGATTTCACAGGAGAGCCGGCAAAAGGCGGGCAGTGTCAGGAAAGCGGCGGAGGCCGAAGGGCGCCAGGTCGGCTTAAAAGAAGGGAAAAAAGAAGTGGCGGGACGCATTGCCGAAGCGCTGGAAGTGTTAAACCAGGCGGTTAAACAAAGAAAAAAAATAATCAAGGATGCAGAAAGTGAAATTTTACGCTTAAGCATAAAGGTGGCGGAGCAAATTATCCGCTCCGAAGTTTCGCTGCACCGTGACGTATGTTTAAATATTATTTCGGAAGCCATCGGCCGGGTTTCGGACCGGGAGCAGATCATTTTGAAAGTCAGCCGCGAGGACCTGGAACAGGTCAAGCGGTATAAAGAGCGGATTGCCTCTTTGATTGACGGGGTCAAGAATTTTTCAATTTTGGAGGACCCCGGCGTGGAGGCCGGTGGTTGTGTGATTGAAACTAACCTGGGTTATGTAGATGCCCGCATCTCCACTAAACTGGCGGTCATGCAGGATGCCCTCTTTAAGGTGGCCGAACTTGGACAAAACTGACCTCAAGCTTGATTTCGAAAAATATCATAAAGCCATGGAGCGTGTTGACCTGGTCAGGGTTATCGGGAAAGTTATCCAGGTTGTCGGGTTGATCATTGAGGCCCAGGTGCAGGGAGTTTCGGTCGGGGACGTTTGCACAATTTCGCTGGAAAGAGAAGGACGAGAGGCACTGGCCGAAGTGGTTGGTTTCCGTGAAAACCGTGTCCTGTTGATGCCGTTGGGTTCCACTGCCGGTATTTCTCCCGGTTCCCAGGTTTTTGCTACCGGACGTCCCCTGATGGTACCCGTTGGGCCCAAGGTCTTGGGTCGGGTTTTGGGGGGGCTGGGAGAGCCGATTGACGGCAAAGGCCCATTGATGACCGAAGAAGAAGCCGCGTTGAATGCCGAGCCACCGGATCCGGTCAATCGCCCGCGCGTGACTGAAGTACTGAAGGTAGGGGTCCGGGCGATGGATGGTTTATTAACCTGCGGCCGGGGACAGCGTTTAGGTATTTTTTCCGGTTCCGGGGTTGGCAAATCAACTTTAATGGGTATGATTGCGCGCAACGCGGAAGCCGACGTCAATGTCATATCGTTGGTGGGGGAGCGGGGCCGCGAGGTGCGTGATTTTATTGAGGAATCGCTGGGGGAAGAGGGCATGAAAAAATCGGTGGTGGTGGTGGCCACTTCTGACCAGCCGCCGCTGATCCGCTTAAAAGCGGCTTTTGTGGCGACGGCCATTGCCGAATATTTCAGGAATCAAGCCAAAAAAGTTATTTTGATGATGGATTCGGTAACCCGTTTTGCCATGGCGCAACGGGAGGTGGGGTTGGCGGCCGGCGAGCCCCCCACCACGCGCGGCTACACCCCTTCGGTTTTTGCCCTGTTGCCAAAATTAATGGAACGCTCCGGCACCTCCGAAATCGGGTCGATTACCGCTTTTTATACTATATTAGTGGAAGGCGACGATTTTAATGAGCCCATTGCGGACCAGTCGCGCTCCATCTTGGACGGGCACGTTATTTTGTCAAGGGATCTGGCCGCCAAAAACCATTATCCGGCCATTAATGTTCCGCAAAGCGTTTCCCGCTTGATGGTTAACCTGGTGTCGGACGAGCACAAGAAAGCGGCGGCAAAATTGCGTGAGGTCCTAGCGCGCTATGCCGAAGCCGAGGACTTGATCAACATTGGTGCCTACGTCAAAGGTTCCAATCCTAAAATTGATTATGCTTTAAGTAAAATTGACGTGGTCAATGAGTTTTTAAAACAGGGCACCTTTGAAAAGATTGATTTCAAGGAAACCGCGCGCCGTTTAATCAGTATTTTTGCTTAAAGAGAGCAGGCAGAGCAGTGGCAAAAGAACCAAAATCCGGCAAAGTTTTTAAATACGGGCTGGAAACCGTGCTGAAAGTCCGTGAAATTAAAGAAAAAAAAGAACAGGAAAAATTTGCGGAACGGCAGAGAAAATACTTAGAGGAAAAGGAAAAAGAAGAACAACTCAAGGAAAAACAACGGCAGCGTCGGAATGAATTAAAAAACATCATCCGGGGCGGGTTTATCGATGATATGGCGGGAATCATCCGCCGCAAGGCGCATTTGGGGGTCTTGAAGGAAGATATCACTCAACAGGTGGATAAGGTCTTGTCTGCCAGCCGCGAGTTGGATAAACAGCGATCTTTATTAATTGAGGCGATGAAAGGCAAAAAAATCATCCAGAAGAACCGGGAGCGCCAGTATGACCAGTACCAAATAATGATGCAAAAGTTGGAGATGAATTTCCTGGACGAAGTTGCTACCGAACGGTTTACGCACGATAAATATGAGAAAGAAGCCGGCGGCGGATAATCGGCGGCGGGTTCAAATCGCTTTTTTGATTTTGCCTTTTTTTAAGCACTTTGTGCAAACGGTTACTTTCTTTATTGCTTGGCCCACTTTGATATGTACGGTTTGTAAATTGGGCTTCCACAATCTTTTGCTTTTGCGGTTGGAGTGGCTTACTTTGTGGCCGACCCCGGGTTTTTTTCCGCAAATATAGCATTGCCTGGACATGGTTTGATCTCCTTTTTTTACAAGCTACTTTCCTGCAAACTACAACCAAGTATAACAAACTCGGGCAATTCCTTCAACATGCTATAATACACCACTAAGCATGGCTCAATTTACTGCTGGATTAAAAAAGCCGGTTCAATATCTCAAAGGTGCCGGGCCCAAAATCGCTCAAATGCTTGAGCGTTTAGGTGTAACAACGGTTGAGGATATTTTGTATTTTCCCCCCAGGGACTACGAAGACCGCCGCCGCATCCTGCCGATAATAAGTTTGCGCCCGGGCCAGGATGTTTTGATCAAGGGGTGCGTTGCCTCAACTAAACTGGAAAAAACTCGCCGCGGGTTTAGTTTGTTTAAGGCAGTGATTGAGGATCAGTCCGGCAGTGTCGTCGCGGTTTGGTTTAACCAGCCATTTCTTTGCAAGGTGATCAAAAAAGGGCTGGCATTATTTATTTCCGGGAAAGTTATTTATAATGCTTTTTCAAATACGGCTGAATTTAACGTGCGCAATTATGAGCTGGCCCAGGGTGCAGACGAAACGGGGCTGGTTCCCGTTTATCCGTTAACGGATGGGCTTTATCAGAAAAAAATCCGCAAACTAATTAAGCTGGCGCTGAACGATTTTCTCCCCGGTCTGGTTGATTATTTGCCCCCCAATACTATCGCCGGCCAAAATTTGATTTCGCTGCCCGCGGCCATCCCCTGGCTGCATTTCCCCGCCGATTTGAAACAGTTGGACGCTGCCCGCCGCCGAATTATTTTTGATGATTTTTTTGTTTTCCAGGCAGGGCTGGCACTGAAGGGATATTTTTTAAAACAGCGTGCGGCAGGCACAATTTTTAAGATTGGCGCGGCAGATGAAAAACAATTTTTGGCTGCTTTATCTTTTACTTTAACCGGTGCGCAGCAGCGTGTTTTATCTGAGATAAAAAATGACCTGCAGAGCGGCCGGGTAGTGCACCGCTTGTTGCAGGGTGATGTCGGTTCCGGCAAAACTATTTTGGCTATCCTGACTGCGTTTTTTGCTTTTAAAAACGGATGCCAGACCGCTTTGCTGGTCCCAACCGAAATCTTGTCCCGCCAGCATTATGACAAGGTGGGGGCGCTCACCCGCCCCTTCGGGATTAAAGTTGCCTGGTTAACTGGTGGCGTGAGCGCACGCGAAAAAAAAGAGGTTTACCGGAAAATTGGGGACGGGGAGGTAGACATTGTCATTGGTACGCACGCCCTTTTGGAAGCGCCGGTCAAATTTAAAAACCTGGGGCTGGTAATCATTGACGAACAGCAGCGTTTTGGCGTCATGCAGCGGTCGCGCTTGCTTAGCAAAGGGGAGGCCCCGCATGTTTTGGTGATGACGGCAACCCCCATCCCCCGCACCCTGGCCTTAACCCTTTACGGGGACCTGGATAAATCCATTTTGAATGAACTTCCTCCCGGTCGGACGCCCGTCCAAACCCATTTTGTCCCTGAAAATAAGCGGCGCAGCGCCTACGAGTTTATTCGCCGCGAGATTGCCGCCGGATTCCAGGCGTTTGTGGTGTGCCCGCTGGTGGAGGAATCGGAGAAGCTGGACTTAAAGGCCGCGGAAATCGAAGCCCGAAATTTGCAGGCGGCAATTTTCCCTGAATTTAAGGTAGCGCTGGTGCATGGCCGCCTGCCGGCCGAAGAAAAAAACCGGATCATGCAGCGGTTTTTAAAAAAGGAAATACAAATCCTGGTTTCCACCACCGTCATCGAAGTTGGGATTGATGTCTCCAATGCTTCTATTATGCTGGTTGAACAGGTCGAGCGGTTTGGTTTGTCGGCCTTGCACCAGTTGCGCGGGAGGATTGGGAGGGGTGCAGCAAAATCGTATTGTTTTTTGTGCGGCAGCCCCAAGACCGATGTGTCCAAAGCCAGGGTGAAAGCCATGTTGGAGACCACGGATGGTTTTAAAATTGCGGAAATTGATTTAAAATTGCGTGGCCCCGGTGAATTTTACGGGGAAAAGCAATCCGGCCTGCCGGAATTTCGTTTAGCGGATATAATGCGGGATGAAGCCATCCTGTTACAGGCGCGGGAAGCCGCTTTTGCTCTGCTGCGCGAGGATCCAAAACTGGCAAATCGGGAAAACCATGCACTGCGCCGGGAAGTATTCAGGAAATACGGTAAGTATTTTGGATTAAGGATATTTAATTGATATGAGAGTAATTTCAGGTTTAGCCAAAGGCAGAAAATTAAAGGCGCCAAAGAGCGGCTTGCGTCCGCTCTCCGACCGGGCTAAAGAATCGTTATTTAACATCCTGGCTCCAAAAATTATGGATTGCCGGTTTTTGGATTTATTTGCGGGAACGGGTGCGGTAGGGATCGAAGCTCTTTCGCGCGGCGCAAAAATCGCTTTTTTTGTTGAGCGCGTGCGCTCCACGGCCGGCTTTATTTACGAAAATCTTAAAACTACCGGATTAAACGCCGACGCGGAAGTTTTTTCGCTGGAGGTTTCCCGCGCTTTAAAATTATTGGATTCAAAGGGGGCAAAATTTGATATAATTTATGCCGGTGCGCCTTACGGCAGTGCCGACTTGGGCAACGCGCTGGAGTTCCTGGGAAATTCTTCTCTGCTGGTATCCGGGACAATTGTGGTTGCCGAACATCGCAGTCAAGAGTTGTTGCCGGAAAAATTTTCGAACCTGCGCAAATACCGTGAAAGTAAACAAGGTGATACCATGTTTAGTTTTTACAATGTAGAGGCAAAATGAAAACCGCAATTTATCCCGGCAGTTTTGACCCTGTAACCGATGGACATTTGGATATCATCCGCCGTGCGCAGCGGTTTTTCGATAAAGTAATCGTTGCAGTAATTGCTAACCCCGAAAAAAAACCGGCTTTTACTCTGAAAGACCGGATGCAAATGCTCCGCACTTGCCTGCCGGATTGCCCCAAAATTGAAATTGATGCTTTTGCGGGCTTGCTGGTTGATTTTGCCAAAAAGCGCGGGGTTTCTGCCATTATCCGCGGCCTGCGCGCGGTTTCTGACTTTGATTATGAGTTTCAATTAGCCATGACCAACCGCAAAATGAAGCCGGATATTGAAACCGTGTTTTTTATGACTGATTATAAATATTCTTATTTAAGCTCCAGCTTTGTCAAACAAATCGCGGCCCTCGGTGGGGACGTATCCGGGTTTGTGCCTGAGGTTGTGGCGCAGAAGCTTAAACAAAAAATTAAAAAAGGTAAAAGTGTAAGGTAATAGTTAAAAGGAGGTTTTCAAAATGGAAGTATTGGGTTTATTAGATGCGCTGGAATCCTTGATCCTGGACGGTTTTAAAATTCCTTTGACCAGAAAAACATTAGTCGATGAGGAAAAAGTTTTGGCGATTATTGATAAGATAAAACTGGTGGTGCAGGGAGGCGGAGATTTTGCCAAGAAGGCCTTAACGGGAGAAGCGGCACGGCCAGAGCCGCCCGCCGCTCCGGTTGGATCCGAAATTTATGCCAAGTTTACTCCCGGCGAAAATCCTAAGGCCGAAGGTCGGGCGGTGGAAATAATTCAACAGGCGTACCAAATTGCTAAAGAGGTGCGTTCCGGGGCGGACAAGTATGCGGATGAGGTCTTGACTAATTTGGAAGGGACGGCGTCGCGTATCTTGCGGGCGATCCGCGCCGGCAGGGAAAAATTAAGCAAATCCATCGGGGCGGATGAAATTGAGTCCATTCCGCTTCCCTCAAAAGAATCGGCTGGTAAAGAGGAGGCACGGTCATGAAGAGGGCCGACGGCCGCAGGCCGGATCAAATTCGTCCGGTGAAAATTACCCGCAATTATTTGAAACACCCGCAGGGTTCGGTTTTGATTGAAATGGGTGATACCAAAGTAATCTGTTCGGCGTTTGTCGATGAGAATGTCCCGCCGTTTCGCAAAGGTAAAAAGGGCGGTTGGGTTACGGCCGAATATTCCATGCTGCCGGGAGCTACCAGCACGCGCTCTTCCCGTGAGCATGGCCAGGGCCGGGCCAAGGGGCGCACCCATGAAATCCAGCGTTTGATTGGGCGGTCGCTCCGCGGCGTGGTTGATTTTAAAAAATTGGGGGAGCGGACCATTTACCTGGATGCGGATGTGATCCAGGCGGACGGCGGCACCCGCACCGCGTCCATTACCGGTTGTTTTATTGCCTTAAAAGATGCGGTGGCCTGGCTGTTGAAAAAGAAAAAAATCAAAAAAGACCCGGTTAAGGAGTATTTAGCGGCGGTCAGCGTGGGCATTGTCAAAGGCCGGGCTTTGCTGGATTTGATGTATTCCGAAGATTTCTCTGCCGCAGTGGATATGAATGTTGTCATGACCGAAAAGGGAGAGCTGGTGGAAATACAGGGGACGGCGGAAGGGACGCCTTTTTCAGAAAAACAATTATTTGAGTTGCTCGCATTAGCAAAATCCGGGATTAAACAGTTAATTATTATACAGAAACAGGTGTTGCAATGAAGGGGATTATCTTGGCCGGCGGCACCGGTTCCCGTTTGTATCCGTTGACCAAGGTTACCAACAAGCACCTTTTACCGGTTTGGAACCAGCCGATGATTTATTATCCAATCCATAAGCTGGCGGAGGCCGGGATTCTTGAAATATTAATTGTTACCGGCATTGAACATATGGGAGACATTGTTAATCTTTTGGGTTCAGGGAAAGAATTTGGTTGTCGGTTTACCTATAAAGTTCAGGATGAAGCCGGGGGAATTGCGCAGGCGCTGGATTTGGCGGAGCATTTTGCCCAGGGTGAGCGGGTGGTGGTAATTCTGGGGGACAATATTTTTCAGGATAGCATTGTCCGGGCGGTCAAAGATTTTCAGAAAAGTGCGGCGGCGGCCCAAATATTCTTAAAAAAAGTTGATGCTCCGCAGCGTTTTGGGGTAGTGGAATTTAAAGGCGATGAAATTGTATCCATTGAAGAAAAGCCCCGGAAACCCAAAAGCAACTTTGCGGTAACCGGAATATATATGTATGATCGGTCCGTTTTTTCATTGATTAAAAAATTAAAACCCTCCCGCCGGGGAGAATTAGAAATTTCGGATGTCAACCAGGCGTATGTTAAACAGGGGAAAATGGCCTATCGGATATTAAAGGGGTGGTGGACAGACGCGGGGACGTTTGCTTCATTGGAGCGGGCCCACGGGTTGGCGAGAAAAAGCGCCCGGCAGCGAGGAACGATAAAAAAACACTAGGAAGGGCAGTTAAATGCAACAGAGGGTCCTGGTAACCGGCGGTGCGGGTTTTATCGGTAGTAATTTTATCCGCTACTTATTGTCTATGGATGCGAGCTACGCAGTGGTTAATCTGGATAAGCTGACTTATGCCGGAAACCTGGATAATTTAAAAGATATTGAAAATAACCCGCAATATAAATTTGTAAAAGGGGACATTTGCGATGCGGCCCTGGTTGACAGCTTGGTGGCAACTGCCAGGTTTGATGCAATCATTAATTTTGCGGCAGAGTCCCACGTTGACCGCTCAATTTTATCGGCTGGTGAGTTTGTCCAAACCGACGTTTTTGGCACTTATGTTTTATTGGAGGCGGTCAAGAAACATAAGATTAAGCGCTATATTCAAATCAGCACCGATGAGGTTTATGGCAGCATTGAAAAAGGCGCATTTACCGAAGAAAGTACGCTGGCTCCCAATAGCCCTTATGCGGCCTCCAAAGCCGGCGGCGACTTGCTGGCTAGAGCCTATTTTAAGACCCACAACCTTCCGGTAATCATTACCCGTTCTTCAAACAATTATGGGCCCTATCAATATCCGGAAAAATTAATTCCTTTGTTTGTGACTAATGCGATCGAAAATACACCACTGCCATTATACGGTGATGGCAAAAACGTGCGCGATTGGCTTTATGTTGAAGATAATTCCTGCGCCATTGAGATGGTTTTGCAAAAAGGCAAGGATGGGGAAATTTATAATATCGGGGGTGAAGCGGAAGAGCAAAATCTGGTAGTGGCGGAAAAAATCCTGCAATTGCTGGGCAAGCCCCGGACTTTAATAAAATCAGTTCCAGACCGGTTAGGGCACGACCGCCGTTATGCATTAAATTGCGAAAAAGTAAAAAAGCTGGGCTGGCGGCAAAATGCAGAGTTTGGCCGCGGATTAGAAAAAACGGTTAACTGGTATGTTGCTCACCGTCCCTGGTGGGAGAAAATTAAACAAAAATGAAAATTTGTGTAATTGGCTGCGGTTATGTGGGTTTGGTTACGGGAGCTTGTCTGGCTGATTTGGGCCACAAAGTGGTTTGCGCGGATGTTGATAAGAAAAAAATCAAACTGCTGCAATCAGGCAAAATCCCCATTTTTGAACCCGGCCTGGAAGAATTGATTGCCCGGAATGTTTCTCTTGGCCGGTT